>Ga0310697_10001472_pt1 | contig 27522 bp, 25 predicted proteins | sample 172DNAGHGlowgp2_FD_203883 | JGI IMG/M metagenome (GOLD analysis project Ga0310697, IMG submission 203883) | Sheep rumen microbial communities from Palmerston North, Manawatu-Wanganui, New Zealand - 1728 DNA GHGlow gp2 (v2) (version 2) | ecosystem: Host-associated > Mammals > Digestive system >...
TTTCACCATATCTTTTTGAGTTTTAAAGTTAAAGCTACGAGTTTAAAGTTTACAATTTAAGGGGGACTGCAAGCGGCCCCTTTCGTAAATGCGGGTGCAAAGGTACAACTTTTTCTGATAAGGTGTTTACACTGAGGCAAGAAAAAGCGAGAAAGGCATACGCTTTTCCCGCTTTCAATGGTTGTTTTTTATCCTAACTGTTTACTGTTCCGCGATGAAACGGGCCATCTCATCCTTCAAGGCGTAGGCACTCTTGAAGAGGGTGAGCTGGTTCTTGACGCGGTCGAGATTATGTTCGGGGTACTTGCACTTCCAGTACTTGTCGCCCGAGATGTAGTCCCATAGGAAGCGTACGGCCTGCATGTAGGGGAAGAGCGTGGCGGCATAGGGCAGCATCTCTTTCTCCAGCGGCGTGAGGAAGCTCTTGGCGGAGCGCAGGTAGCCACGCGTGAAGGCCTTGAATATTTCCATGTTGAAGCCGACCTTCGAGAGGTCGGGATCGTCCTCGGCGGTGAAGTTGGCGGCGGTGCGGAGGAAGTCGCCGTAGTCGGAGAAGATGAAGTTGGGCATGACGGTGTCGAGGTCGATGACACAGAGCACACGGTCGTTCTTGTCGAACATCATATTGTTGACCTTCGTGTCGCAGTGGCAGATGCGCTTGGGCAGCTTGCCCTCGCGGCCCAGACGCTCGGCAGCGGTCATCTCATCGGCATAGCTCAAGAGCTCGTCGATGATGGGCTGCACGCTGGCGACACGGCCTGCGGGATCCACGGCAATCACGTCCTTCAGCTGCTGCAGACGGAACTCCATATTGTGGAAGTCCTTGATGGTCTCGCCCAGCGGCACGGGAATGTCGGCCAGCATGGCCTGGAAGTCGCCGAAGGCTTCGCCGGCAGCCTCGCTGGATTCGGGGTTCACGGCCTGCTTGGTGATGGCGTCGTTGATGAACACCATGAGGCGCCACGGCTCGCCGTCAACGACGGTGTAGAGCTTGCCGGGGTCGTTCTTCAGGGGCACGAAGGTGAGCACCTTGCGGTCGATGTCCGTCTCGCCGCGGGCTGCCAGCTTCTGGCGGATATGTCCCGTGACGGCGCGGATATTGTTCATCAGCATGTCCACATCGGGGAACACATTGGTGTTCACGCGCTGCAGCACGTAGTTGGGTGCTTCGGTCTGGGCGGTTTTCACCAACAGGGTGTCATTGATAAGGCCCTCACCGAGGGGCTTGATTTCTGCGACCACGCCTTTGGTGGCGAACTGGTCAACGATGGAAAGAAGTTTTTCGTTCATAAGTAGTTAAGGGTTATTTATTTGTTTTTTTCAATGTATTATTTCCTTCCGCAGGCTCTCCCCTCCATCACGGGAGGGGTTGGGGGGTGGGTCTTTATGGACTGGTGATGAGTGTTCCGTCAGCGGCCTGGCCGTTGGCATCGACCACGATGGAGGTCGCCTTGCTGCCGGTGAAGAAGGAGACGGTTGCAGCGCCGCTGGCATCGAGCTGGAGGTCCGGATTCCAGTAGAGTGTGCGGCGGTAGTCCTTCGGTGCCGTAGCATCCGGGGCCAGCTGGTAGTTGGGATGGTAGAAGTCATCGGGCTCGTTGAAGCCCTGCAGGATATAGCGACGATCGCGATAGGTGACGCGCTGGCCCTCGTCGCTCATCTGCCGCAGGTCAACAGCCAGGCGTTCCACCTCATCCTCCTTGGCGCGCGGATCGCCACCTGTGCGCGGGTTGTAGTCCGTGTAGAGGTTGACGCGGTTCAGGTAGGTGAGCTTGTTGTAACGGTTCACCTGGTTGGGGGTGATATTGCGCGAGAGGTTGGCGCCATCATAACGGGCTTCCAAGAGGTAGGCATTGTTCGTCTGCATGTCTCCCGCGTACAGGCGCGCGATACTATTAAGGAAATGGAAGCGCCCACGGTAGCACCCAGACATGAGGCCGGCATCGCAGGCAGCGTTGTACGCCTCGTAGGCATCCACGCTGAAGGCGGGCTTTGAGAGATCCAGCTTACGTATGCCGCTTTTGCTGGCATGCACCGTGACCGTCTGCATGTCCGTCTCGAAGGTCTTGGGGTTGAAGAGCGAGACTTGCGAGGCCTGCGGCGAGTCGGAGGGCGGCTGGCGGTAGGCCATCTGGTAGTAGCTGTAGGGCTGCGTGAAATGGGGGTATGGCCAGTGCATGCGCACATAGAACTCCGCATCCTCGCTCTCGTCCATCACCACCCATGTATGCGGTTTCTTGGGTTTCCACTTCGTGGTGTCGCTGGCGGCGAGGAAGAAGACGCAGAAGCCGTTGAAATGGGGCGAAGGGATCGTGAAGCTGCCGTTGCTCGTCTCCATATCTCCCAAGATGCTCTCGCTGCCTGGCTGTGTGAATTCAGCATGCACGCGCACCTCCTTGCCCAACGGACGTTCCTTGGCATTGAAACGGGATGTGGCGATGTTGCTGCGCATGCGGTAGCTGCCGGGCGGGAAGTTGGACTCACGGGCATAGCTCTCCGCAATGATGGTCTCCAGGACCTCGCTCTGCCCCATGCCCGCATATTTATCTTCTGTGGAGAGGTCATCTTGCGTCACCTTCCGCAGGCTGTCGCGGAAACCTTGATAGTCTGTATGGTGCTCCAACTGCTTCTCCATGTTGAAGGGCGTCGGGCAGCTGAAGTCGAGGGCTGCCTGCTCGTCCTGTAGGATGCTGGCCGCATAGTTCAGCACCTCGCCGCGCAGGATCTGCGTCTGTGTCTCCGCAGGCTCTGTGAGGGCGAAGGCACCAGGCGTGGCCATCGCATGCCAGTCGAAGCGGCGCCAGCCCTGTGTCATCATCAGCAGGTCAAGGGCTGTGCGGTGCTCCTCGTCGTCGGCCTTGAAGAAGTAGGCGGCATCCGGGATGAAGCCTTTCACCTCGGAGGACAGGAGCATCTCCGTGAGGATATTGCTGGTATCATAGGTGTAGTCTTCCGTAGCGGCATCGCGGACGGCGAGGGAGACACTCTGCGATGGCATCGCAGGACACGCAACGGTTAGGTTCACTCGTTCGTAGGGGGCGTACTGTTCCTTCACGCCACTGACCGCAAGGGATGGTTGCAGCATCTCGGGCTTGGTGACAAAGAAGAGGCGGTCGGCCCATACGCGGCCGTCGGCATCGAAGACCGTGGCTTGATGGACGCCAGACTCACCCCCATGCCCCTCTCTTGTAGAGAGGGGAGTATAATGTATTTGAGCAGCAGGGCTTTTGATGTCTTCAAACAAGGTGACATGCCCTTCGTGCATGACGGTCAGCCCCAGCGCTTTCTGAGCGGCTAAGCCCTGAGCTGCCACGGAGATGAGCCATTCATCGCCCTGGCGTTGCACCGATAGTGCCACACCATCGGCTTCGGCATCCTTGATCTCGGCCTCCACGGTCTTCCCATCCTTGCTGGTGAAGCGTGCCGTGTAGCGCTGGTCGGCCGCGGGCGTGAAGAGGAAAGCGCCACGACCACGACTGACAGCAGCAACAGACTGGGCGTCCTGGCCTTGAGCGTCTTTCAATGTTTCAATATTTCCTTTTTTCAATATTTCCAACGTTCCCTCCAACGCCTCGCCAGCCTCGGTGGCCGCTTCAAAGGCCACGCGACACGGCACGCCGGCCACCAGATGCCCGCCTTCGGGATAGAAGGAGAGTTGCGGCTGTGGCTGCGCTGCACCGCTCTTGAAATAGCGGCGCAGCGGACGCGTTGTCATATTGTGGTAGAAATCGCCCGGTTCCTCGGGTTTGTCATAGACGGGGAACACACGGGAATAGAGCTTTTCGTAGTCTCGGTAAAACTCCTTGGCCATCCTGTTGTTGAAAAACCAATCCTCTGCAAAGGAGGTGTGTTCTTTCTCCGTAAGGCCCCAGTTCAACTGCCACCGCGTATAAGCCCGCAGCTCGTAGAAACCACCATAGAGCGTGTTGGCCAGCGCGAAGTTACCGTGTCCGCGACCGTTCTTCATCTCCACGAGCTGGCGCTCCACGAGGAAGCCGTCCTGGTTCAGGAGTTCCACATACAGCACACGGCTCACATTCGAGGGGGTGCCTTTGTCAGTGCGGCGAGTGAAGACGCTGTACCAGATGGTGTCCCCGAGGAAATAGCAGGTGTTGTCCATGTGCACGAACACCTTCTCCTGCGGGAGGCCCTTGCCGAAGCGCGCGAGCCGGTCAGCCCACCCCTCAATCGTGGTGGGCGGCGCAGCAGTCTGTGCAGCCATCAACAGAGGCACACACAGACTGATGAGAAATAAAAATGTACGCGTGCGAAGAGCGTTTAGCATCGTTTGAGCGTGTTTATTGGGACAAAGGTAATGAATTTTGGAGATGTGTGTCACAGTTTACACGTTTTTTTCGTCTTTTTTTAATGTTTCCATCAAAATAATGCCCTTATTGTGTGTCAACCGAACCTTTTTTCCTTATCTTTGTCCCCGAAAACCATCTTTAAACTTCAAACCTTAAACTTTAAACTTTTAATATATGACGCTAATCAAATCTATTTCCGGCATCCGTGGTACCATCGGAGGCCGTGCAGGTGACACGCTGAATCCCCTGGACATCGTGAAATTCGTTTCGGCGTATGCCACCCTCATCCGTAAGACCGACAAGATCGGCACCAACAAGATTGTCGTGGGTCGCGACGCCCGCATCTCCGGTGAGATGGTGAAGAACGTTGTTTGCGGCACACTCATGGGCATGGGCTTCGACGTCGTGAACATCGGCCTCGCCACCACCCCGACCACCGAGCTGGCGGTGACGATGGAGAAGGCGTGCGGCGGTATCATCCTCACCGCTTCCCACAACCCGCGTCAGTGGAACGCCCTGAAGCTGCTGAACAGCGACGGCGAGTTCCTGAACGCTGCCGAAGGTGCCGAGGTGCTGCGCATCGCCGCTGCCGAGGACTTCGAGTATGCCGATGTCGATCATCTGGGCAAGTACCGCGAGGACAACACGTACGACCAGAAGCACATCGACCTTGTCAAGGACCTCGCACTCGTGGATGTCGAGGCCATCAAGAAGGCAGGCTTCCGCGTAGCGCTCGACACGGTGAACAGCGTGGGCGGCGTCATCCTGCCGAAGCTGCTGGAGCAGCTGGGTGTGAAGACCGTGACCTGCCTCTATGGCGAGCCCACCGGCGACTTCCAGCATAACCCCGAACCCCTGGAGAAGAATCTCGGCGACATCAAGGCACTCATGCAGAAGGGCGGCTACGACATCGCCTTCGTGGTGGATCCCGACGTCGATCGTCTGGCCCTGTTCTGCGAGGACGGCACCATGTACGGCGAGGAATACACGCTCGTCACCGTGGCCGACTACATCCTGCAGCACACGCCCGGCAACACCGTCTCGAACCTCTCTTCGACCCGCGCCCTGCGCGATGTCACCCGTAAGTACGGCTGCGAGTACAACGCTGCCGCCGTGGGCGAGGTGAACGTGGTCACGAAGATGAAGGCCACCAACGCCGTCATCGGCGGCGAGGGCAATGGCGGTGTCATCTATCCCGCTGCACACTATGGCCGTGACGCCCTCGTGGGCATCGCCCTCATCCTCACCTATCTGGCCAAGAAAGGCATGAAGACCAGCGAGCTGCGCGCTACCTATCCTCCCTACTGCATCGCCAAGAACCGCATCGACCTCACCCCCGACACCGACGTGGACGCCATCCTCAAGAAGGTGAAGGAGCTCTACAAGAACGAGGAGGTCAACGACATCGACGGCGTGAAGATCGACTTCCCCGACAAGTGGGTACATCTGCGCAAGTCCAACACCGAACCCATCATCCGCGTCTATTCCGAGGCTGCCACCATGGAAGCCGCCGACGCCATCGGCAAAGAGATTATGGACGTAGTGTATAGTATGGTGTAGGGTATTCATCAATAAACAATCATCAATTGAAAAAGTTCCTCTTTATCCCTGCGTCGTTAGCCGCATTGGCGGCTAACGCGCAGCAGGCTACGCGTCCCAACATCGTCTATATCATGACGGATGACCACACGGCGCAGATGATGTCGTGCTACGACACGCGCTTTGTGGAGACCCCCAACCTCGACCGCATCGCGCGCGATGGCGTGCGCTTCACACACAGCTATGTGGCCAACTCGCTGAGCGGCCCCAGCCGCGCCTGCATGATTACGGGCAAGCACTCCCACAAGAACGGCTTCACCAACAACGAGCACGGCATCTTCGACGGCTCGCAGCAGACGATGCCCAAGCTCCTGCAGGCCGCCGGCTACGAGACCTGCCTCATCGGCAAATGGCACCTCGTGAGTACGCCCACAGGCTTCGACCACTGGGAGATACTGCCGGCACAGGGCGACTACTACAACCCCACGTTCATCCACATGGACGGCACACGCTCTGCCGACAGCGGCTACGTCACACGCATCATCACCGACAAAGCCATTGAATGGCTTGAGAACAAATTGAAAAATGGAAACATTGAAAAATTGAAAAGCACTCATGCGATGAGCAATCAGCAGAACATTTCTTCAATGTCTCAATCTGTCAATTTTTCAATTTCAAAGCCCTTCGCCCTCTTCATCCACCACAAAGCCTGCCACCGTGCCTGGCTCCCCGCGCTGGAGGACCTGCGCCTCTATGAGGACAAGACCTTCGCCCTGCCACCTGAATTCCACGACGACTACGCCACCCGCGAAGCTGCCGGCAAGACAGAGATGGAGATTGGCAAGGACATGGACATCGTCTATGACACCAAGATGTTCGTCAGCGATAAGGAGACACCTCGCACCCGCCTGTCGCGCTCCTACCAGGGCATGATCGGGCGCCTCTCGCCCGCCGAGCGCGAGCAGTATGATGCATTCTACGTACCCCTCTCACGCGACTTCTACGAGAAGTGGGGCAAGGACTACAACTTCCTGCCCCGTCAGGCGCAGAGCAGCGTCGCGGGCAGTCGCGATGCAGAGCTGCTGGAGTGGAAATATCAGCGCTATATGCGTGACTACGCCAAGGTGGTACACTCACTGGATCAGGAAGTGGGGCGCGTGCTCGACTACCTTGAGGAGAAGGGACTGCTGGACAACACGCTCGTGGTCTATACCTCCGACCAGGGTTTCTACATGGGTGAGCATGGCTGGTTCGACAAGCGCTTCATGTACGAGGAGAGTCTCTCCACACCGCTCGTGATGCGTCTGCCGAAAGGCTATGAGCGTCGAGGTGACATCGATGAAATGGTGCAAAATATCGATTATGCCCCCACGTTCCTCGACCTCGCCGGGGCACCTATTCCCGATGACATCCAAGGTGTGTCGCTGCTGCCCTTGCTGAAAGGCAAAGCTGCCACGAAGAAGGACAAGGCCGCCATCAAGAACTGGCGCGACGCCATCTACTACCACTACTACGAATACCCCGCCGAGCACAACGTGCGACGCCACTACGGCATCCGCACCGACCGCTACAAGCTCATGCATTTCTATGGTCACGACGTGAATACATGGGAGCTCTTCGACCTACAGAACGACCCCCACGAGATGCACAACCTCTACGGTCAGCCCGGAATGGAAAAACTGCAGGAACAACTGCATCGTCGCCTCGAAGAATTGCAGATTCAGTACGACGACCCGCAGCGATAACCGCTTTTCAAGCCTCTTATGCCATAAAAAGAGTCGTTTTTCTTTGCAGGCTCACTAAAAAAACATACTTTTGCGGCATCTTTTCTAAATTCTAACAATTAATACATTACTTTTTATGTGGTTATGTGATTCATCTATCGGAAGAAAAGTAGTGATGTCCGTCACGGGACTCGCGCTGATTCTCTTCCTGACGTTTCATGCCAGCATGAACGTCGTAGCGCTCATCAGCGCTGAGGGCTACAACATGATTTGCGAGTTCCTCGGCGCCAACTGGTACGCTGTGGTAGCCACCCTCGGCCTCGCTGCCCTCGTGGTCATCCACTTCATCTACGCTTTCTGGCTCACCATCCAGAACAAGAAAGCCCGCGGTGCTGACAGCTATGCTGTCACCGACAAGCCCGGCAAGGTGGAATGGGCCAGCCAGAACATGCTGGTGCTCGGCATCATCATCTGCCTGGGCCTGTGCCTGCACCTCTGGCACTTCTGGTACAACATGATGTGGGCAGAGCTCAGCGATCCCACGGCAGCCTTGGCAGCCGTGCCCGGTCCCGCCGACGGCTACGCATGGATTGTCTGGACATTCCACGATCAGCCTGGAGCCCCCATCTACTCCCTGCTGTATCTGATTTGGTTCTGCGCCATCTGGTTCCACATCAACCACGGCTTCTGGAGCGCTATCCAGACGCTGGGTTGGAGCGGCAAGATCTGGTTGCAGCGCTGGCAGTGCATCGCCTTCATCTGGTCCTCCATCGTCATCCTGATGTTTGCTGTTGTGGTCATCAAGTTCGCCATTTTTGGTTGACCCTCCCCTCACCCTCCCTTGTAGGGAGGGAGTGGTCACCTTTTCAAGAATAGGTTTTATTATTAACATTAAAGAATAGCCCTAATGACCCCCTGATGAGTCAGATACATTCTACTCCCCTCCCTATAAGGGAGGGGCAGGGAGGTGGGTCTTATAAATTATGAAGAAAATAGATTCCAAGATTCCTGAGGGACCCGTTGCTGAGAAATGGACCAACTACAAGGCACATCAGCGCTTGGTGAACCCGAAGAACAAACTCAAGCTCGACGTCATCGTGGTGGGTACGGGTCTGGCCGGTGCCAGCGCTGCCGCCTCCCTCGGTGAGATGGGCTTCAACGTCCTTAACTTCTGCATCCAGGACAGCCCCCGTCGCGCGCACTCTATCGCCGCTCAGGGCGGTATCAATGCAGCCAAGAACTACCAGAACGATGGCGACAGCGTCTATCGTCTGTTCTACGACACCGTGAAGGGCGGCGACTACCGCGCTCGTGAGGCCAACGTCTATCGTCTGGCTGAGGTGTCCAACAATATCATCGACCAGTGCGTGGCACAGGGCGTTCCCTTCGCTCGTGAATATGGCGGCATGTTGGCCAACCGTTCCTTCGGTGGTGCTCAGGTCAGCCGTACCTTCTATGCCAAGGGTCAGACCGGTCAGCAGCTGCTGCTCGGTGCTTACTCTTCGTTGAGCGCTCAGGTGCAGGCCGGCAAGGTGAAGCTTTTCACCCGCTATGAGATGGAAGATGTGGTCATCGTCGATGGCCGCGCCCGCGGTATCATCGCCAAGAACCTCGTGACCGGTAAGCTGGAACGCTTCAGCGCCAACGCCGTCGTCATCGCCACTGGCGGCTACGGCAACGCTTACTTCCTCTCCACCAACGCTATGGGCTGCAACTGCACGGCTGCCGTTCAGTGCTACCGCAAGGGCGCTTACATGGCCAACCCCTCCTACGTACAGATTCACCCCACCTGCATCCCCGTGCATGGCGACAAGCAGTCCAAGCTGACGCTGATGTCTGAGTCCCTGCGTAACGACGGCCGCATCTGGGTTCCCAAGAAGCTGGAAGATGCCAAGAAGCTGCAGGAAGGCACGCTGCAGGGCTGGGAGATTCCCGAGGAAGATCGCGACTACTACCTGGAGCGTCGCTATCCCGCTTTCGGTAACCTTGTGCCGCGAGACGTCGCCAGCCGTGCTGCCAAGGAGCGTTGCGACAAGGGCTTCGGCGTGAACAACACCGGTCTGGCCGTGTTCCTCGACTTCTCCGAGTCCATCAACCGCCTCGGCCTCGACGCCATGAAGCAGCGTTATGGCAACCTCTTCGACATGTACGAGGAGATTACCGACGTCTATCCCGGCGACCTCGCCAACGAGATCAACGGTGTGAAGTACTACAAGCCCATGATGATCTACCCCGCCATCCACTACACGATGGGCGGCGTGTGGGTCGATTACGAGCTGCAGACCTCCATCCCCGGCCTCTTCGCCATCGGCGAGTGCAACTTCTCCGACCACGGCGCTAACCGCCTCGGTGCTTCTGCTCTGATGCAGGGTCTCGCCGACGGTTACTTCGTGCTGCCCTACACCATCCAGAACTACCTCGCCGACCAGGCCATCTGGCCGCGCATCAGCACCGACCTGCCCGAGTTCGCTGAGGCAGAGAAGGCTGTCGATGCAGAGCTCACGCGCCTGCTCAACATCAAGGGTAAGCGCTCCGTAGATAGCATCCACAAGGAGCTCGGCCACATCATGTGGGAGTACGTCGGCATGGGCCGCACCGCTGAGGGCCTGAAGACCGGCATCCAGAAGATGAAGGAACTGCAGAAGGAGTTCGACACCAACCTCTTCGTGCCAGGCTCTAAGGAAGGCCTCAACGTGGAACTCGACAAGGCTATTCACCTCCGCGACTTCTTCACGATGGGCGAGCTCGTGGCTCACGACGCTCTCAGCCGTAACGAATCCTGCGGCGGTCACTTCCGCGAGGAATATCAGACGGAGGAAGGCGAAGCCAAGCGCGACGACGAGAACTTCTTCTACGTCGGCTGCTGGGAGTATCAGGGTGCCGACAAGGATCCCGAACTCATCAAGGAGCCCTTGGAGTACGAAGCAATCAAGGTGCAAACCCGTAACTATAAGAATTAGGACCCTCCCCTCACCCTCCCTTGTAGGGAGGGAGTGGTCACCTTTCAAAAATAGGTTTTAGTATTAACATTTAAGAATTACCCTAATGACCCCCTAATGAGTCAGATACATTCTACTCCCCTCCCTACAAGGGAGGGGCAGGGGGGTGGGTCTCTAACAATTATGGCAAAAAACATTAGTGTTACAATAAAGTTCTGGAAACAGAACGGCCCGAAGGAGAAGGGCCACTTCGACACACATGAGTTGAAGAATATTCCCGACGACACCTCCTTCCTCGAGGCCCTCGACATCATGAACGAGGAACTCATCGAAGCCGGTAAGGAGCCTTTCGTCTTCGACCACGACTGCCGCGAGGGCATCTGCGGCATGTGCTCGCTCTACATCAACGGCACGCCCCACGGCAAGACCGAGCGCGGCGCCACCACCTGCCAGCTCTACATGCGTCGCTTCCACGACGGCGAGACCATCACCGTGGAGCCCTGGCGCTCTGCCGGCTTCCCCGTCATCAAGGACTGCATGGTGGATCGTTCCGCTTTCGACAAGATCATCCAGGCCGGCGGCTACACCACCATCCGCACCGGTCAGGCTCAGGACGCCAACGCCATCCTCATCCCCAAGCAGGATGCCGACGAGGCCATGGACTGCGCCAGCTGCATCGGCTGCGGTGCCTGCGTGGCAGCTTGTAAGAACGGCTCCGCCATGCTCTTCGTCTCCAGCAAGGTCTCCCAACTCGCCCTCCTGCCCCAGGGCCGTCCTGAGGCTGCCAAGCGCGCCAAGGCCATGGTGGCTAAGATGGATGAGCTCGGCTTCGGCAACTGCACCAACACCCGCGCCTGCGAGGCTGTCTGCCCGAAGAACGAGACCATCGCCAACATCGCCCGCCTGAACCGCGAGTTCATCAAGGCCAAGCTGGCCGACTAACAAAGCATCATCCTATCAACAGAAGCCCCGCCGCTCACCTTCGTGAGCTGCGGGGCTTCTCTTTTTCATCAGAACAGCCCTTCGGGCTGCAGGTCTTCGTAGTCGAGGAGAGCATCGAAGCAGGGACATTGCTTGAGCCATTCGTTGGGCGTGATGCGGCCGTTGCCGTCACGGTCCGGCGACAGGTCGCGGTGACCGAGGATGATGGCGTCGGGGTAGTCCCCGTGGAGCTGTGTGAGTAGCGTGCGCAGGCTCTTGCGCTGCGCCTTGGTGCGCGTGTCGGCCGCCTCGCCAGAGGCATCCAGACCACCCTCGTAGCACACCCCTATCGAGTGTTGGTTGTGCCCCTTGCAGTGGGCACCGGGCTGGCTCAGCGGACGCCCCTCATGTATGGTGCCGTCGCGCGTGATGTAGTAGTGGTAGCCGATGTCCTGGAAGCCACGGCGGATATGGTCCTTGCGGCACCGCTCGAAGCCATAGCATTGCCCGGCTCTCGTGGCCGAGCAATGAAGGATGATGAAACTAATCGTTCGCATCTACATGCAGCTACTGGCGGTGATGGAGGTGATGAGGGCGGTGAAGACCGTCACGACAATGTCAAAGATTCTCTTCAGTGTTTTCTTCGTTGATTCTTTCATAAGACTCACCCCCGACCCCTCCCTAAACAGGGAGGGGAGGGTTTACTTAGGGGGATTTGGTTTTTAGATGATTAATAATTAGTTAATTGTTTTTTGAAGGCTCGTCTTGGAGGTTCCCACGCCCCTCCCTGATTAGGGAGGGGACGGGGGAGAGTCTTTAATCACCGTCTTCCTCTTCGTCAGACCAGTTGGCGTTGGTGAGGCCTTCGTTCTCGGCCTTGAGGGCTGCGGCCTGGGCCTTGCGCGTGGTGGTCTTCTCGAACTCGGCATCGCGACGCAGGTTCTCGAAGCTCTTGCCGGGCAGGTAGTTGACGTCCATGTCCTTGATGTTCTGGGCGGTGAAGGCGTCCTTGGTGAGGGCTCCCTCACAGGCGATGCCGGGGGCGAAGGTGCCGAGGGTACCGAGGATGACCTTGTAGCCCTGAAGGATGAGCTCACGCATGCATACGCCAAGCTCGGCGAGGATCCCTACGATGGTGCCCTTGGAGAACACGCTGTTGTGGTGGGCGATGTGATCGGCGAGCTCATCGGTGCTCACGAGGCCCGTGAGCTGCAGGTTGCCGTAGGCCTTGCGGGGCTCTTCAGGGTGAGCGGGGTTCTTCATCATGGCGACACTGTACTGGATCTTTTTCATGTGGAGAGGCCCCTTCTTAACCTCCCCAAGGGGAGGGACTCGAAACAGGGGCTGAGAGTCTGGTTAAACATAAATATAGCGCGCTAGTTTTTCTTACTGAACTTAAATCGGGCTTAAATCGGGACTTAAATCTTATTTTTCGAAACGAATGATCGTAATTATCATAATCTTTTTCTGACATCAAAACCACGGATTATGAGCTGAACTTAAATCTGGTTAAATCTGAACCTAAATCTTTTATTTCTAACAACGAATTACACAAATTTTACGAGTCCTTTGAGCGTAATCCCTATCTCCGAGTGCGATTGTTTCATTATGATCAATTATGGTCATTTATGTTCAATGAAGGATATTTAAGTTTAGATTTTTGTTAGATTTATGTTCCCTGTTAGACATCTGTTTTATGTTCCTTGAGATAGCCTTAAGGGTTTGGGGCGAAAGGGTGCAGGGTTTTCGAGGAAACCTTTAAGGGTTTTGGCCGAAACCTTTGGGACTTTTGTTTGACGAGTGCAAAGGTACGATGTGCCATGCCGCACAACGCACGTTCACTACACGTTCCGTCACTTAATCACCTGTTCCGTCAGATATTTTTCACTTTTCACTCCTTCACTTTTCACTCCCAACGCTCCCCTTCAGGGGGCTCGGGGGCTTTTATGGCGGTCCTATGGCATCGAAGATGATGCGCACCCAGTCGATGCGGAGCAGACGGGCAGAGGGTCGCCAGCCGCGGGCGCGCAGCGTGTCCGTGAGGCCCGGCATACGGCGCAGGTCGGCGTTGAACAGTCGCAGCGCCCATGACGGGCTGCTGTCGGGGTAGTACATCGCTGCCAGCTCACCCTTACCATAAGGGCGCGGCTGGGGGTAAGAGATTGGAGCTATCATATTACACAACGGTCCCCGAGGATGGCACGGATCTCTTCTACGGTGGCAGCGTTCTGGCGGCGGTACGCGTAGTCCCTCTCCCGCTGCTCGTGCATCTCCTGTTCCACCTCACGCACGAGCTCGCGGCGCTGCGCCTCCGTCTCGGCACGCACGATGGCGGGGTCGCGCCACCGGCGGTGTGCGGGGATGTTGCTGTACTTGCCGTTGAGCACCTTCAGGAAGTTCGCCTCGCGCGTCAGCCACTCCAGATCCGCCTTGAAGCCGCGCTGCCCGCCGCCGTTGAGAAAGTCGCTCTCGGCCGCCATCGTCGCCATCTTCTCCAGCTTCGCCATGGGGTATTTGCGCAGCAGCACCCTCAGCTGGTGGCGGCATACGCTGTCGAGCGTGTCGATAGCGGGGATGACGGCCTGCATGCGGCACATCTCCCCGTTGAAGACCTCCACGAAATACTGCAGGTCCGCCTCCGTGACCACCTCCAGGGGCTGGTCCACAGGGTACTCGCGCGCGCCCGCGTTGGTTGTTGTTGTTTTTAAGGCCTCAGCAACAACAACAGCCTTCTTACTTTCTTTGCTTTCTTTTCTTTCTTTGCTACTTTCTTTCGTTGCTTTCATTTCTGTCTTTCTTGTTTGAGGGTTAACGAATCGCCGCAAAGGTATGACAAGCCACAATAATATACCCCCTACAATGCACGTATATGTAGGGGGTATAATGTACCTTGTGATTTCGTTAGATGTTTCTATCGGAACAAGGCTTTCAGCGTATCGCGGAATTGCAGAGACTGTCGCTGGTCAAGGGCATCGTGGTAGTCGCGGTACATATTACGTCGGTTCCACAGCGTCTCAAAAGCTTTCCATTTATCTTTGATGCTCAGCCGCACGGCCATCTCATCGGCCAAGATGGCAGACTGCGTTCGTGAGATAGCCGGCTGATAGCGGTCATCCACATATCCCGCCTCCAGGACTTTCTGCCATAGCTCCATCGCCGCCTCCGTGCTCAGCGCTTCGGGCATAGCATTCCCCTCTGTTCTCCCATCCCTAATCTCCCCCTCTTTGAAAGAGAGGGGGCGGGGGGGTGAGTCTATATACTGGTTCTCCACCCTGTCCACATGCTGGCTGCCCGACGCATAGATGTTAATGATATTGCCGCCATGGTTGGGATGCTCTGCCTGGTGCAGGCGTTCCAGCAACTCATTCAGTTTCTTCAGGACCTCGGCGGGCAGCACATCGCCGAGTCCTCCCAGTTCTCCCAGGTCGTCTCCGTTGACATTCATAATCCTATGAATTAAAAGTGATACAAAAAGGATGATGGAAAAAACGGAGAGCGTGGACTTGTTATTGGGTTTCTCAACAATCTTCACTGGTCGGCAAAAACCATTTACGGGATGTTGATACGGCCAAAGCCCACGCTTCCGTAAGGATGCGTGAGCAGGCAGCCGTCTTTTCCCGTAAAGAATCTCTTGGAATTTGCCGTTCGTGAAGATATCGAGAAAGCTGGTTGCTCAATCTGGGCGCAAAGGTACTCCATTTCTTTGAACCGCCCAAAACTTCATGTATTTTTATGGACTCATAACGTGATTATCGACTGAATTTCTTCAGTCGTCATTCTTCCATAGTTCCGTAGATTCGTGATTCCGTAGTTCCGTAATCCTCCTACCTCACCACCACCTTCTTCCCATCGCGGATATAGATACCGTGGGCGGGTGGCGCGGAGAGGAGACGTCCGGAGAGGTCGTAGCAGTTACTATTTGATGATTTACGATTTTCGATGGAGGGCGCTGGGATGGCTGTAATGAGGCTCTTGTTGATATCAACAGAGAAGACTTCATTCGCACTCTCCAAACGGTAGTTGACAAGAAGCGCCGAAGGCACGAAGGACTTGAACATATCGCCAGTAAAGTCGATTTGCAGGGGCTCGTTATTAAGGTACAGGGTTAATACATCTTTTACATCGTGGAGGAAAAACGTGATGTTTGTCCCGTCTGTCTCCAGCCAGATGTTTGACGCTTCACCATCGTAGCCGTCCTTCCCTTCATAATGCAGGGGTATGGCGGTGCGAGTGGTAACGGGGACACTCGTCTCATCGCCGTAGAGATAGACACCGTCTTCAATGCATGATACCAATTCGCCATAGCCTCCAAGGACCGTACCGCCATCGCTCGGACCGAACAGATGACACTTGAAAAAGTCCTGGGTGCAGCCTATGCCTTCAATCCATAAGAATAGCATGTGCACACTTGTCGGCCCTATAAGCCATTCAAGACAGTTCAACGTGATGCCGTTGATGTCCCTTGTGAACGGGCTTTTATAAGGTCGGGCATCAAGGCCGTGAGTCAGGGGCACCCCCTCATTCAGCTCCAGGTCATAATAATAAAACTCACTCCCTGTGTTTGCCGGTACGATATATGCGCAGGATCCCTCGTCACGTAGCGCTGCCGTATAGATATTGTACTTGTCATACTGCATGTATAGCTTCTTGTAAGCCTTGTCATAGATGGCCGTGTCACCCTTTACGATATAGCTGTAATAGTGATCAAGAACGCCATTATTCAGATATTCGCGCATCTTGAAGTTCCATACCTTCCCCTCTTTGGCCAAGGGGCGGTAGTCGGTCTCTTGTTGTGCCATCATTGCATATGGCATAACCAACAAGTAAAAAACAGCCAATAAGAGGTTTCGTCGTATCATACTTTTCATGTTTAGGGATTACTCACGCTGCAAAGGTAGATAAATTATAGATATAGGCAGCTAACAATTTGCATTATTCTTCTGTTTCATCATATAAAAACTCAACAGAAGGGTCTATCTTAAGTGTCGCGCCTTTGTTGATTTCAAAGTTGTTCTTTAACAGGACGCCTTGTGGACATTTCACGAAAACATTTCCACTTTCAATAGATACCGGGCCAAATGCTTTCTGTGATGTTACATCTTCTCCTATTTGCACTGAATCGGACAGAACGACGGCATCATTTGCAATCTTATCATTTTGGATTCTTCCGCTCATGTACAGATTAAGTATATATGGCTTATAACCATCTTTTGTCAGACAAATACAATAATCTTTTCCCTGTGGTAGATCGATGGGTATGTATCCACTTAGCCCATCTTCAACATTAAAGAAGCTTTCACCATTATCATCAAGGCTGGTTATACACATCCTGTAATCGTCAACTCCAGTAAAAGATATGTAGAGCGTTCCATCATCAATGAAGTGATCTACATACTCAAATTCTTTTGGCTGTTGTTTATATATCAATGTCTCAGGATCTCCTAAAAGATTCATGCAGAATAATTGCCATCTATATGGATTGGTATAAGGAATATTTCCGTCTCCTTCTGGAATAAATTTTAGGCGCGTTGCATTGACAGCATCCCCTAATGATAACCTGTTTATGAAAATGTTCTTATAAAACTCCAAATTGATAAAATCAATGGTTCCAAATAGCCATTCCTGCTCGTCTTCCTGCCCTAGGATGGTATTTGACCCTCCCCAATATGCATAAATATTCCCATTGGTATTTCTCATAAAAGCTTCGCTAAGACAGTCATCTTCAAAATCGTTTGTGGAACAGGATGAGGTAGAAATCATAGAAAAGCTAGGATTCGTATAGTCCATGGCATCTGAGTTATAAAAATAATTGTCATTCTCCATCGCATAACAATCTATATCTCCATGGGTGTCAATATGTATTAACTTATACCCATTGCTCAACTGCTCCTTGAAATTCAAAGGGCTGACATCATAGCTCGCTTGGTTTTCATGACTTGTGTAACTGTCATAAAAGAGGAATGACTCTCCAGCACCATAATATGATAGTGAATCTGAGATATTGTGTCCTTTAAAATATACATCCGTTAAACCATTATGAATATAATTTGGATCAAATGCACACCCCATCATTAAATTCTTATTATTCCAGTTCTCCCGGTTTGCTCCCATTTCATAAGCAATAATACGCTCTATTTGTTCTTCGGCATCCATGATTGAATTGGTCGAAAGACGAGAGACCGCAATCATGGGATGACAATCTACCAAATCTTCATATTCACCATAAGTGTGGTTATTATGGTACAAATCCCAATCCAAAGGCGAATTCAAACAAGCATAATATAGATCACATGCAGTCCCTCTATTTATAGGATATATAACTGTCAACGCCCCGGGTTTATTATATTGTATATGACAGTGTTCAGTAGGGACGATATTTATATCTCCTCCCAAAAGGACATATTTGAGATTGCAACTATCTTTATAGTGCTTGATGGCTCTCTTTATACTATAGGGGGTGTGAACCTGACCTAATACGGGTACGGAATAAAAACTGTCAATGTGCTCAATCGTGACTATTTCTGTCTTTACGCCCTTACGTTTTTTCCAAATTGCCAGTTTTGTGTATGCATCCTTAAGAGAATCACATGTGATAATCAAATAATCTAAAGTCTGAGTACGATTGTTGCTTTTACCAATCTGGGAGGAAGAAGGATGATATAAAAGTGGCATTTTTTCTTTATTGATAATGATACTATTAATCATTTCCTTCATAGAGGTATCGCAGGTTGTGTTTTCCTTTATTTGCGATAATCTGATTTTTATGCTGAAATCCTTCAACATATTAAGCTGATGCTCTTCCGAATAATACTTGAAGGGACAAATAAGAAAACTAAGATATTTATAACCTCCAACAGAATGAGTCCCTACGTAAATAACTTTTTCGGGAGAATAAATGGCTTCAGCGTAATCTTCTTTTCTGGGGATTTCAACATAACTATGTCGATTGCGTGGAGCATATTGAATGGGAGGACCTAGAATGAGATCTTTTAGAATAGGCTCTTCTGAATAATCGTAATCAACATCTATATATTCCTCATTGGAGCCAATCAGGACATGAACGATAATGTAAGGAAGCCCCTGACTATCAGTCGTCCTTGGATATAGAGCAGGGTGAGCTACAGACGATATTTGCACACATCCTTTCGATTCTGTAAAAAGAAAATCATCCTTTTCACACGTAAAAAAAACCTGATCAATTCGTTGCCCCCATAGACAGAAAGAAAAGAAAATGAGGGGGAAAAATAAAAGAATCTTTTTCATAGTGACCTTTTTTACTTTTCCACAATCATCCTTCTTGTTTCCACTACCTTTCCGTCTGCGATAAGACTATAGAGGTACATACCATCGGTGAGCCTGGCGGAGGTGAGTTGGATGTTCTGCTTGCCTCGGGCGGTGACATCCACCTGTTCCACCTTCTTGCCCTGCAGGTCATAGACATAGATGAAGGCCTTCTGCACATCCTCGGGGATGCAGACTTCAATCATCGTACTATTGGAGAATGGGTTCGGCTTGTTCTGACCAAGGGAGAGCAACAAGAGCTTCTCGTCACTGTTGCCGTTATCTGTCGCAGGTTGCATAGCTTTCTTTGTCGTAGCCTCACTATCTGCTCGCATCTCTTCGATCTCGCCCTTCAGCTCATTGATAGCCTGCACAAGGATAGGCACCATTTCCACATAGTTGATGCTCTTTGTTCCATCCTCCTGTTCATACACCAAATCCGGGAATACCTCTTCCAGCTGTTCGACAGAGAGACCATAATGATGTTTGGAGAACACTTGTCGTTCTATGATGCTTTCTTTAGCATCACATTCTATTGAGTCCGTTGTTTCGGAAAGCTTGGTTTTCAGCGTATCGGAGTATTGAGCTCTTGAATAGCCATTATCCCAGTAATAAGTTTGCGCCTCTATATTTTTCAATAGATTAGATATGCTGCTTCTATTGTTCTCAGACAATTTTGAAATGAAAGAAGGATTATTACCATTAGAGCTTTGTGAAAGAAGTACACCGTTAATCCCCCCATTAACAGTCAAAACTCCCGTAACTTTAACCGGTCCGTGAAAATAGCCTGCATAACGGCCGGCTATTGACACGCCAAAGTCGTTCGCAGTGGTCGTCCCGTAAATAGCTGCGCCGTTTGTAGTCTTCACCAATTGACCAAATACAGCATAGTTTTGATTCTCGGTTGCGCCACCTGCTCTTCCTAAAACACCGTATGTACGCCCACTCACATAAGTGTCATTATATGCCGTCCCATGAACGCCAACGCGATAAGGTGATGTATTATGATTGGCAAAACCTTCAATAGCCGTCCCCCAACTTGAACTATGACTATTACTAACATTGCAGTGAATACCTTTTTGTGTGCCTACTGTATAGAATTCAAACTCAGAAGATCCACTACTGTTTATTGAAAGCGATGAATTAATGTTTCCAGTTGTTTTAATTCCGACTTTTCCTGTCTCGTTAACCTGAAGTTGTGCATTAGCACTAATCACAGCCGTCATCAAGGCAACGAATATTAGAATCTTTTTCATACGATATTCATTTTAATAATTAGTTCTGCATAGCTTAAGCGAAAAATCCCACTCCATCGGTATGAGAATCCGATGGAATGGGTGAAATGAATGTTTAGAGTTCTATGTCAGCGTAGAACATCCATTCGCCGTCGATAATCTGTAGCTCGAAGGTACCTTCGAGGTCAGAGGGGAGGGCGAGGGTGGTGGTGCCAGCGGGGATGATGGTGGTATAGACCACATCATCATTCTCGTCAACCAACTGCAGCACACAGCCGTCACACGAGGTCTCGAACGTCAACACGTTACCGTCTATATATACGGTAGGCGCGACGACGGGGGATTTGGGCTTGGGATTTAAAGGCTTCGTTGGGTCGATTCTACCTTTAATAAAAGGAATAGGCAAACTTTGATGAGGTTGTTGGGCGTTCATGAACGCGGGCATCGCAAGGATGCAGAGAAAAGTTAGAAGTTTTTTGTACATAAAAAGTTACTTTTAGAGTGAATAATCGCTGCAAAAGTAACTCTTATGATTATTAGCGCCAACGATGATGGGTGTGTAATTTTACACAGGCAAATCAATAACGACTGTTAATCAAGCTGTTGCGAAAAAACATTTTCTTCAGGATGAATAGCACAACGAAGATTTTGTGACAATCCAGAGCCACCACGTTCATTAAATAGTAGATGGTTCGTTTGGGCTTTTATGTTGGAAATCCTCTGTGCTGATTGTTTCATGAGTGCAGCAATATCATCTGTGGTTAGGCCGAGATCTAAAAGGACACACACCTTCCATTCATTTTCGGTTACTTCGATTGCGCGTTGTTCAATCATGTGGCAGAAATGAGAAAAGGCAGCTTGAAAGTGGGCCTTGAGTTCTATCCATTCTGAATCAGTCATTGCATCCTTTCTGCTGTAAGCCAGTGATCTTATTTGCACAACAGCTTTACTGGAATAGTATAAGGCCCTTTTATCCTTCGATTTCAGACTCTCATATAGCATCTTTAATTGTTGCTGTTGCTCATACAGCTCATCTATTTCATTTTGCTTGGTCGTTACATAGTCTTGTAGTTGCGATTCCGCCAGATGTAGCTCTTCTTGTGTCTTGGAATATTTATCTGCAGCATGGCGTAAGTCTTCTTCGATGTGTGCAATGACTAAGGCGAGCTCTTGTTCCTTCTTCTTCTTCCTTTGAATGACAACCAGGCCTATAGTGCATAGGATGATGATTGTCACTAATAAAATGAATATGATTGTCCTACGTCGGTTTGCTTTCTGTTCGCTCACTTGTGCCTGCCGCAAATGACGGTTATAGTTATACAAAGATGTCGTCCTATGAACCTCTTCCGTGCGAAGACTTTCATGATAGGCATCATTGGCGTCTGCATAGAGTGGAGCGAACTTGGCGATGGAATCGGCAATTCCACGTTTTCTATATACAGAAAGTAAACCCTTATAGCCTGCTTCATCTTCGCCAGCAGATAGGACGCGACGATAGTAGAACTCTGCGGAGTCAAGTTGATTAACCGCATCAAAATAGGAGGCCATCGTGTAGTAGAACATTTCACGCCCAGGCAATAGGTTTCCTTCTCTGTCGAAGAATCCACTGTCTTCTCGAATCTGCCTTATACCATCTTTTGCACTTTCAAAATCCTTTCTTGCTATATAGATATCTATAATCCCGATATTTGTCATTGTAGCTACTTGTGGGTATCCGTGAAGCAGCGCGATGGACTTTGCAGTCTGTGATATACGAATCATACCAACAGTGTCTAACAATAAAAAGTATGGCCTTAGGAGGGAAGTATAGCCTGAGATCGCTTCCAGCGTATCCCCAATCACCCAAGAATAATGGATGAAGGCTGAATCCGCTTTCAATTCATCCTCTGGCAAATTCTGTGCATGAAACACTTCCGCCATCTGTCCATAGACATTGCGGAGGATGCGGAAGTCGCAGTCGGAGGCGGTGGTGTCGGCGCGCTCGATGGCGGTCTGATAGGCTTCGATGGCCTGCGGCGCCTCGCCCATGTCGGCGTAGGCGCGGCCGAGAAGATAGTAGGCCAGCATCTGGTCGTTGGCGCTGTGCCAGGGGTGGTCGAAGTAATCGACGAGCACCTGTGCCGCACTGTCGCTGCGGAACACCGTATCAGCCAGGTTCCACTCCTGCAGCTCCCTCAACGCCCCATGCATGGCGCGGTCATGGCGCACGGCCCACACGCCGCCCGCCACCAGTGCCGCCGTCAGCACCAGCCCGCAGATCACCCAAACAAAGATGTGCTTTTGTCTCTCTACATTCACGGATGGGTCTGAATGTAATCCTTGATTTTAGCCATGAGCACCTTGGATGGCTCAATCTTCTGTTCTACCTCTTCCCGTTCAATGTCGATAAAACAGTTATATTCCCCATCCTCACGGAGCTTCTGTAAATGGGAATAGAGACGTCCGTCTTCTTTTGAGAATACCCCCGTCTTCACGTAGAAAAGGCTGAACTTGCCTACGGCCCCACGATGCGTGCCAACCTCATGTTTGTCATGAATCAGCAAGGCACTAACAGCGTGGAATAGTGCATAGTAAAGCCTGTTCGCAACCAATTCCCATTGCTCTGCTTCTATCTGCACTTCCATCTGTGCCCACGTCTTATCTGCTTTCTCCAATTCAAGCGTGACGATTACCTGTCGTTCTTCTTCCCTAAGACTCATATATTTTCTTTTTATCTTGTTCGACATTGAAGTAGAACATGGTGTGAGGCCCTTGTTCCCATTGTTGTCTGGTATAAGCTCGGGCACTGATGTCCTCGCCGATATCCCATCCCATATCTGTAAACGGGAAGGTGAGGTCTTCTGCTTCCAAACGTTTTAGCTTGTCACGATTCAAAAGGATTAACAGATCCCAGTCGGAATCGGGCTTTGCTTCCCCGCGAGCACGTGAGCCATAAAGGTACATCGTGCTTCCAAGAGGAAGTACACTGGCAGCTACACCCTTTATGCGGTCTAACACTTCTTCGTGGCTCATAGCATCTCTTTTATTGTTCTGTGCGGCAAAGGTATGTATTATCTTTTGAACTACCAAATTTTCCTCATTTTTTCATCTTTGTCTTTTTGATATGTGAGATGTTATTGGACAAATATGTTACGTTCGCCAAGGATAAAGAAGAGATTACGGCGGATGATATTCTCTGGGCTGTCGTTGAGATTCGTGGTGTATATCTTCGGGGCTATCTTGATGAGACGGCCTTCTTTCTTCATCTTTGTAATGAAGTTGTTGGTTGTCTTGTCAGAAGAAGCCATCACGACCTCATGATTTAACAAAGCATTTCTTTCCATAAATTATCGCAATTATAGTGCAAAGGTAGTAAAACCTTCTAAAACAACACCGAATTTATGGAAAATTTTCCAAATCCAAGATTCTTTTTTATTATTTTTGTTGCTCAATATGGGCGCAAAGTTACTCCATTTTGCACCCAAATTTTTGAGTATGATTTATGGGCTCATAACGTGATTATCGACTGAATTTCTTCATTCGTCATTCTTCCATTGTTCCGTAGATTCGTTATTCCATAGTTCCGTAATCCTCCTACTTAACCACCACCTTCTTCCCGTCGCGGATATAACTCATAGTGGTCGAGGTTCTGTTAGTTGTCTTTCTCGGATTTCAGATAAACTTTGTAGTCAATATCATCTTGACTGAAACTGACATCGCCCTCGTCTCTCCATTGACGTTGTTGCACTTCTAGATATCCCTCTTTTTCAATGATATACTCTGTTTCTGTCACTTCGCATCTGCCATGATGTGGAAGTGTGTTGAGGAATGCAGAATCCACATCGAAAACAAACTGGCGGGTTACTAGGTATAATGGTGAAAGGACACTTTTAACGGCATAGAATGTACAGTTCTCTTTCTCATTCCTGGCAAGAATCTCGGAATCTATCATCCTTCTTTCCGGCATAGAGTATGTAACCAACAGAATTTCTGTATAGTGATCAGTATATTCCTCTTTGGAATCTCCCATTCGTAACAGGGTAACGTATGCGTATGGATATTCTTGCACACAGACACCAGGATAATAAACGCAACTACTATCAGCGGAAACGGGGTATAAATCACGATATTGTTCCATTTTCTGATAAAACTCATCAGGGGAGACAAGAGAAAATCCAAATAGCTTCGAGCCAAGGCTAGCTTCGACAGAAGCGGTGTCTTTAAACAGCTGAAGATAAGAGGCGAATCTGATGGAGTCTTCTTTCTCAGCTTCGGACATAATCTCGCAGGTTTCCACCGTTTTCACTGGAATGCTGTCTGCGCTTATATCCTCTTGGCCATGCTGGGAACCAGCGTGGCAAGACATAAGGAAAAAAGGAGTCAAGAACTGTATGATAAAAGCATATTTCCCATACATCTCTGTCTAAGCAGCTGAGAATTATACTATCCGTTACATCCCTAAACAGATGTTGTATAATCTCCTTGTCTCTGCCTTCCAAGGTGTTTTCTATTGAGTCGAGCATAAGCTGGTATGCCTCATCACCTTGAAGTAGAAGTGATGACTACACTCTTCGTCTATCTTTTGACCTTGACTAAGTAGCAGCTGACGCCTGCTGTAATGATGGCCGCAGAGCCGTAGCCGATTTCAGTGAAGAAACGGACGGGGCCTTGGCTGAAGTTGATGCCAATGGGCGTCACCTGAAAGCCCAGACGAAAGTTCACCGTGTCGTGGGTGCCGACGCGTGCTGCATCAAAGCGGAACCATTCGATATCACCTCCGATGCCGGCTTTCGAATAAAGCGTGATGTGCTTGCCGATGAGCCACGTGTATTTCACCATGGGCATCACGCTGAAGTAATGACCATTGATGTTGCCGCACCACTGGTCCAACAGGCGCCAATGGCCCTGCGGAGTGGCAGGGGCTTCATACTCAGAGTGGGTAACACTGAAGCCGTCCATGATCGTCCAGCTCACAAGACCGCCCAGGGCTATGCGGTCGTTGAAATGATACATATAATGGCCGCCAAGCGTGAAGCTGAAGCGGTTAAAGAACTTTTCTTTGTCCAGAAGATAGAGTTGCTGTTGATCTCTGGCGTAATCCTCGAATCTGTCGTATCTGTCCACACGTGTCAAGAGTCCTGCCGTGAGGCCGAACTCATGACGTTGGAAGTAGCTGCGGTGGTATTTGAAACGGCTGATGTGTCCTTCTTCGGTGTCCTGTGCTGCCAACGGGCATGCGAGGATGGTTAGGAAACTGAGTGTAAGAAGTATCTTATTCATGACGCAATCCTGTTTATGGGTTCTCAGTATCGGTGGTGGGTGCAGGTGAGTAGGTGACAATCCATTTCTGCTTACGCAGTAGCTCCTCTGTCACCTCTATGCGTGCCAGTTCTACGTGGTGCTTGCGCAGGAAGACACCCAAGGGCACTGTGTGGTCATAGACGAACACCTGCAGCACCGAGTTCTTATTAAACCAGTCTCGTAGGTGGTATTCTCCAATTCTCACGTTGTGGTTCGGCAAAATATGTTCGCGCGTCTCATCCACGTCAAAGGGGTAGAGCGTATCAGGATATTCATGGCTCACGACCACGCAGACCGTGTCGTTACTCTCGTTCTGGAAGATGAAGCCGTCCTCCAAATCGTTGCTGTCATCCGAACACATGCTGGACGACAACACAAGTGCCAAAGCCACAGGCAGAAATAATACGAGTTTTTTCATCTCAGTTCCTTTCTTTTTCTTTATGCTTTCATGCAAAGTATCGGCTTTTTCTGTTGATAGCCTGCATCTATTTGTGAACTTCTGCTGCAAAGGTATGAAAATCTCCTTATTTCTTCCAAATTTTTTGAGAAGAAATAATTCACTAAAAATTCACCAAATTCGAGATAAACGTCTCACTTTATTGGAGTTCCATCAGTTTTGCAGTCTTGATCTGTCGTGTCGGCGCGTTCGATGGCGGTCTGATAGGCCTCGATGGCCTGCGGTGCCTCACCCATGTCGGCATGGGCGCGGCCGAGGAGATAGTGGGCGAGCATACGGGTGTTGGGCGAGTGCCAGAGGTGGTCGAAGTACGCCACCAGCACCCGCGCCACGCTGTCACTCGTGAACACCGTGTCCGCCTGATTCCACTCCTGCAGCTCCCTCAATGCCGCGTGCATTGCCCTGTCACGCCGCACGGCCCAAGTGATGCCCGCCGCCAGTGCTGCCGTCAGCACCAGCCCGCAGGTTGCCTATGCGCAACACTTTTGCAACTTTTTCACGGAGTCGCACGATGTGGAATACAGCAAGTCACAAGGCTATTTCTGCGTTGATGGCGCTAAGCTACCCCTCTGGATGCTCGGTTTCCTGAACTAGCACGCAAAAAGACGAGGTCCCATGCGTGTTGGAGAAGATTTCGGAAAAGAAGTTCAAGGAACTGAAGGACAAAGAGGAGTAAACCAAATGCATCTATGCCTACTGATAGGAACATCATATTTGTGTGTTTTACATACCTGAATTGATGTTTAAGGGTTTAAAGGTTTAAGGTTAATTTGTGGCTTGGGGATGTCATTGACTTCTGAGGCGCCTTCAGAAAGACTCTATGGTGTCCACGCGCAGACACTAGTAGTCCCTTGCCTTACCCTCGTACGAGTCTGCGCGTACCCTCCTACGAGGGTCAGGCGAGTCTCCTACGTCCCTTTTGCCGCTGCAAAGGTACGGCGAGCCGCAGAAACCTATGCCCACAGACGCACAAAGCCGCGCATTTCGGCGCAAAAACCAGAACTTTTATCGCTAATATGCAGATTATATGGAGATTATTTCGTATCTTTGCCCTCGCAAAAAGCAAATCAACCCCAATCTCTCATCTCTAATCTTTAATCTCTCATCTCTCATCTCTAACCCATCATGGAAAACACCTTTCGCCTCCGCGCCTACGGCACCTCTGAACTGGCCGCGCTCTACTACCCCTTCCGTTCCCCCTCCTGGGCACGCAAGTGCTTCAACCGCGAGCTGCAAGCCTGCCGTATGCTGCGCGACACCCTTCGCCGTCAGGGCTGGTTCGTCGGTCAGAAAGTCTTCACGCCCCGTCAGGTGAAGACCATCGTCCGCTTCCTCGGTGAACCCTGACCGCCACCTCCTTTATGGTTAAAAAAACATGCGCGACGCTATCCATCCCGGACCACGTCGCGCTTTTCACAAACAAAATTTGTCATTCGTCTCTGAGAGAAAACAGTCTCTCACGAATGACGATGCAAAGGTACGGCAAAGCCCATGAAAGCGAAAAGACACAATAAGATGAGTTAAATTCCTGAAATGATGATGAAATAAGGTATATAAAGGTAGTTTAACATACTCTTCAATATGAGATTCATAGATTTTGTCTACCTTTGCAGACAGATAAATCGGAATTTATGGAAATCAATAATAGACCCAACCCCAATGAGGCTTTTCCGAATCCGAAGATTCCAAGCCTCTGCTTCATCAAGAACGTGGTGAAGAACCCGCGTATCATCATCGGCGACTATACCTACTACGATGATGTGGATGGTGCTGACCAGTTCGAGAAGCATGTCACTCATTTCTACGACTTCATAGGTGACCGGCTGATTATTGGCAAAT
>Ga0310697_10001474_pt1 | contig 27504 bp, 21 predicted proteins | sample 172DNAGHGlowgp2_FD_203883 | JGI IMG/M metagenome (GOLD analysis project Ga0310697, IMG submission 203883) | Sheep rumen microbial communities from Palmerston North, Manawatu-Wanganui, New Zealand - 1728 DNA GHGlow gp2 (v2) (version 2) | ecosystem: Host-associated > Mammals > Digestive system >...
AGCGTGAGGAACTGGAGCCTGGCCTGGACGCTTACGTCCTCCGGCCGCATACCGGTGTTGCCCGTCAGCTGGTGCTGGGCCTGAAACACGGTGCGGAAAAATGCCTGGCAGACGAGCTGGCGGATTTGCTTCTGCCGGTGCCTCCCCACATCATTTTTCCCCCGGAGACGGTCGTGACCTGGGTTCCCATGCCGGAAACCCGCCGCCGCGAGCGCTGCATTGACCACGGAAAAGTTCTGGCGGAAGCGGTGGCCACCCGGCTGAATCTCACCTGCCGCCCCCTTCTTTTCCGCCTGAACGCCAACGATAAAACCCAGGCCAGCCTTGGCCGGCAGGCTCGGGAAGCAAACCTGTCCCGGGCTTTTGCAGCCTCTGAAAAGATCGCTTTCCCCGTGCTGTTGGTGGATGATGTGCTGACCACGGGCACCACCGCCCGGCGGTGTGCCGAAGCGCTGCGGAAAGGCGGCGCCGACGAGATCACTTTCCTGGCTTTCACCCGGGCCATGGGCGGCGCTTCATCCTACCTGTGAAATATTTGACAATACCCATCCCGGGGCTTTATTATATAGTTTGGTGCGCTGCGGCGTACCAAACACGGAACAGGTTGGAGGGAATCCCGTGCTTGAATGTATTGTAACCAAATTCGGCGGCAGTTCTCTGGCGAATGATGAGCAGTTCAAAAAGGTCCGCAGTATTCTTGAGCTGGAACCGACGCGCCGCTATCTGGTGCCCAGCGCTCCCGGAAAGCGCTTTTCCAATGATGAGAAGGTCACCGACCTGCTCTATCTCTGTCACACCCTGAGAAACGACGGGAAACCTTTTACCGATGAGTTTGCCAAAATCAGGGAACGGTACGAGTCCATCGCCCGCGGCCTGCATCTGAAAGTGGATATTTCCGCCAAACTGCAGGAAGTAGAGGACGGCATCGCCTCCGGCAAAGGCCGTGCCTGGTGCGCCAGCCGCGGGGAATATCTGTGCGGTCTGCTGATGGCGGATTACCTGGGATGGGAGTTCCTGGACGCGGCCGACGGGATTGTCTTCGATGACAACGGCCGTCTGGATGATGATGCAACCCAGGAAAAACTTTCCGCCCGGCTGGCGGACGGGAAATCCGCTGTTATCCCCGGTTTCTACGGGGCGAAGAAGAACGGCGAAGTCTGCACGTTCTCCCGCGGAGGCAGCGATATTACCGGTGCTCTGGTTGCCCGTGCCGTGAATGCCGACGTGTATGAAAACTGGACGGATGTGTCCGGTTTCCTGATGGCGGATCCCCGGATTGTCGAAAACCCGGCGGAAATTTCCTCCATCACCTATAAGGAGCTGCGGGAACTGAGCCATATGGGGGCTTCCGTGCTTCATGAGGACGCAATGTTCCCCGTGCATAAGGCCGGTATCCCCACCAATATCCGCAACACCAACAAGCCCTTTCATCCCGGCACCATGATCAGCAAGAACGCACCCAATGAAGTGATGGTACCTACCATCACCGGCATCGCCGGACATAAGGGTTACAGCGTCATCAGCATCGAAAAAAGCATGATGAACAGCGAGGTCGGCTTCGGTCGCAAAGTGCTGCAGGTACTCGAAGACAGAGGTATTTCCTTTGAACATATGCCGACCGGGATCGACAGCATGTGCGTCGTTGTGCAAAGCTCCGTTTTTGAGCCGCACCGCTCACAGATTCTGTCCGAAATCGAAAAACTGGTGGAAGGCAGCGGCAGTGTCTCTGTCAGCGACAATCTGTCCATCATCGCCACGGTCGGAAGAGGTATGGTGCACAACTGCGGCACCGCTGCCCGGCTTTTCAACGCCATGAGCCGCGCGCGTATCAACGTCCGTATGATTGACCAGGGCTCCAGCGAGCTTTCCATCATTGTCGGCGTCAACGACAGCGACTTCGAACAGACCATCCACGCGATTTACCACGAATTTGTGGGATGAACCGCCGACGACCGCCGGTGGCGGAAGTTTCGTCGGCGGTGAATTCAATCGAAAAGGAGCATTCTCCACAGTGGTTTCGCACACCCGGAAAACAGTCCAGTGGACTGTTTTCAGTAAGAAACGGGTGGTAACCCTGGCAGAGTTGCGACTATTGAGATTGCGGATGATACCGAAGGGAGGTTCCCCCTATGAAGGTTCTGGTGACCGGATCATCCGGCCTGCCCGGACGCGATGTGCTGCGCCAGCTGGACGGCCGGGGCATTCCCTGCCGCGGCGCGGACGCGCCGGAATTAAAAGTCACCGACAGCAAAGCCGTCTACCGGCTTGTCGATGAATACGCTCCGGACGTCATTGTTCATTGCGCAGCCTACACCAATGTGGACAAAGCCGCATCCGAGCCTGCCACTTGCGCGGCCGTGAACGGCTCAGGCGCGCTGACCATGTCGCGGGCGGCACTGCGTGTCGGAGCCAGGCTGCTCCTGCTCTCTACAGCGCAGGTTTTTTCCGGCGAAGGAGACAGGCCCAACCCTGTTTCAGCTCCCCACGGGCCAAAGAACGTTTACGCCATGAGCATGGTTCAGGCGGAAGATGCCGTCCGTTCCCTGATGACCCGTTACTATATTGTGCGCACCGGCAGCCTTTTCGGCAATTCAAAGGATCCCGTCCGTTCCGTGCTGCGGGCGGCGCAGGACAGGCGGAGCCTCACTTTATCATGCGACCGTGTCGTACAGCCGACCTGGTCAAAAGACCTGGCCCGGGTGATTTGTGATGTTATTGCGACCGAATCCTTCGGCATCTGGCACGCACGCAACAGCAGAGGCGCCTGCACACCGGCCGAGTTCGCAGAAATGGTCATCAAAAAATCGGGCGTCTCCTGTCAGATCATCCCCGTACGCGACGCCGAACTCCCGTCTCATGTTCGCAGACCGCTGAATGGCCGCCTGGCCGCAAAGCTGCCGGACGGGATTACGCCAATGCCGGATCTCAGCGACGCGCTGGATCGGTATCTTCAGGAAATCAATCGGTAAAATCGATCCCGTTTGTTTTCAGACCTTTCAGGAAGTCCCCGGGCAGGGGTGCCTGAAAGGTCATTTTTTCTTTTGTCCGGGGATGCTGAAAACTGAGGCTCCGGGCATGCAGCATCAGGCAGGGAACCTTTACGCCCTTTTCAAATCCGTACAGCGGATCGCCGCAAACCGGGTGCTGAATGCTTCGCATATGCACGCGGATCTGGTGCGTCCGTCCCGTCAGGATATGAACGTCCAGCAGCGAACAGTTCCGCCCTTCGGTAAGGACGCGCCATTTCGTGACCGCCGGCCTTCCTTCCGGATCCACCGCCATCTTTTTTCGGTCTTTCCGGCTCCGGCCGATGGGTGCCTCAACGGTCCCCTCCTTTTCTTTCATCATCCCTTCCGTCAGGGCAAAATAATGTTTCTCGATTTCCCGGTCTTTCAGCATCCGGCTCAGTTCCGCCTGCGTTTCATCGTTCTTGGCCACCATCATCACGCCGCTGGTGTCCTTATCCAGTCGATGCACGATTCCCGGGCGTTTTTCACCGCCGATGCCGCTGAGTTCGTCCAGGTTCCCCAGCAGCGCGTTGACAAGGGTCCCTTCGCTGTGACCCGCCGCTGGATGAACCACCATTCCGCGCGGTTTCACAACCACCGCCAGATCCCTGTCTTCATAAAGGATCTCCAGCGGAATATTCTCCGCCTGCGGCGCAGCATCCTTCGGCGCAGGGATCTTCAGAGTCACCGGCCGTCCCGCCGGCGGCTTCGTGCCGGCTTTGCGGCATACTTCTCCCGCCAACAGGCAGTATCCTTCCTCCATCAGTGCCGCCGCCCGGCTCCGGCTGATCCCCGCTGCCTCGCTGAACTGCACGTCAAGACGCCGCCCGTCGCTTTCCAGCTGAAACACTTTCTCTTCCATGGAAGTTCCTTTCTATTAAACCCCGCCAATCCCGGTGTCTAATCCAGTCCGGTATCTTTCCGAAGCAGGGAGATGATCACCAGCCCGCAGCCGATGCACAGAAACATATCGGCAACATTGAAAATCGCGAAATTCATAAACAGCACTTCAATCATATCCGGTACGAACCCATGTACAAAACGGTCGACCATATTTCCCGCTGCCCCACCGAGCATCATCATCAGCCCGGTCAGAGCCAACGGTTGAAGTTTTTTTCCCCGCAGACAGAAGAAAGCCGCCGCAATGATCAACAGGCTGACCACACCCAAAGCCCAGGGCGCGCCGCTCAGCAGGGAAAAGGCAATCCCCCTGTTTTCCGCATACCGCAGCCCGATCACCCCGGGAATCAGCACCACCCCGTTCTCCGGGATCCCGGGAGCAAGGATCTTCGTCACCCGGTCCGCTATGAACACCGCCGCGGCAACAGCCCACGGCCAGACTTTTCTCATACCGTCTCTTCTTCCTTCGCTGTGTGTTCTTCTTCCTCTTTCTTCGTTTCCAGCAGCTCATCCATGCGTTTGACCAGTTTACGCATCACTTTCAGCCCTTCGGCCATCAGCTCCGTATCCTTTCCGGCGGAAACCTTCAACACCAGCCGGAAAGGCGGCCGCGCCGTCAGCGAAAGGCGGCCGTCCGTCTCCGCGATCGCCTGCAGAAAAACCGCCGCGTCCGGCACATACCGCTCGTCCAGTTTCATCACCAGGCCTTCCTTCCCCCGGCTCACGTTGCTGACGCCGATCCGGTTGCACAGGGCCCGGAGCTGGCTCACATCCAGCAGCGTTTCTGCCGCCGGAGGCAGGGTTCCATAGCGGTCGATCAGTTCATCCGTCACGTCCGCCCGCTCCTCGTCCGTCACAATGGATGCGATGCGTTTGTACATCTCCATCCGCTGTTTTTCTTCCGGAATATAATCCGTGCCGAGGAAGGCGTCCACCCGCAGATCCACCCGGGTTTCCAGGTCCCGGGTCTCCCGCCGGCCCTGGACCTCCGCCAGCGTCTCTTCCATCAGTCTGCAGTACATGTCATAACCGACGGCCGCCAGGTGCCCGTGCTGTTCCGGGCCGAGAATATTCCCGGCGCCCCGGATTTCCAGGTCGCGCATAGCAATGCGGAATCCCGCGCCGAACTCCGTGAATTCCCGGATCGCGGCCAGGCGCTGCTGCGCCGTTTCGGTCAGAATCTTGTCCGTCCGCACCGTAAAATAGGCATAGGCCTGCCGGTTGCTCCGGCCCACCCGTCCCCGCAGCTGATACAGCTGACTCAGTCCGAAGCGGTCCGCGTCAAAAACGATCAGTGTATTGGCTCCGGGCACATCCAGTCCGTTTTCAATAATCGTCGTGCACAGGAGCACGTCATAGTTCCCGGCATAAAAGTCCATCATGACGTCTTCCAGCTGATGCTCCCGCATCTGTCCGTGCGCCACGCCGACATGCGCCTCCGGTACCAGGGTCCGCAAACGTTCATAGAACTTCTCAATACTCCGGACCCGGTTGTAGAGGAAATAGACCTGTCCGCCCCGCCCGATCTCCCGCAGGATTGCGTCCCGGATCAGGGCGTCGGAATACTCCGTAACCACCGTCTGAACGGGAATCCGGTCTTCCGGCGGCGTTTCCAGCACGCTCATGTCCCGGATGCCGGTCATGCTCATATGCAGCGTCCTGGGAATCGGCGTCGCGCTGAGCGTCAGCACGTCCACCTGGCGCTTCATATTCTTGATGGCTTCCTTGTGTGCCACGCCGAAGCGCTGCTCCTCGTCCACAATGAGCAGGCCCAGATCCTTGAATTTTACGTCCTTCGCCAGCAGCCGGTGCGTCCCGACAATAAAGTCAATGTCTCCCGCGGCCAGGCGGGCAAGCACTTCCTTCTGTTCCTTCGGCGTGCGGAAACGGCTCAGGTAATCAATCCTGGCCCCCGTGTTCCGGAATCGTTTGACAATGGTATTGTAATGCTGCTGCACCAGGATTGTGGTCGGCGCCAGCAGCGCCGCCTGTTTGTTCTCTGTGATCGCCTTGAAGGCCGCCCGCAGGCTGACCTCCGTTTTTCCGTATCCGACGTCGCCGCACAGCAGCCGGTCCATGTTCCGGTGGCTCTCCATGTCGGCGGAAATCTCCCTAACACTCTGGGCCTGGTCTGCCGTCAGTTCCCAGGGGAACTCATCCTCAAATTCCCGCTGCCAGGGGGTATCCGGCCCAAAGGCATACCCGGTTTCACGGCTCCGCTCGGCATACAGCGCCTTCAGGTCAAAGGCAAGGGTTTTCAGGCCTTCCTTGACCTTGCCCTTCTGTCTTGCCCATTCGCCGCCGCCCAGCCGGTTCAGCTTCGGCTTCTGGCCGGGATTGCCGATATACCGCTGCACCCGTTCCAGCTGCTCCACCGGTACATACAGCTTGTCGTTTCCGTCATACTGAATCAGCAGATAGTCCCGCCAGGTTCCCTCGCTCTGGATCCGGGTGATTCCGCGGTACAGGCCCACGCCGTGATCCTCATGCACCACGTAGTCCCCGACCTTCAGATCCGTAAAGGTCGAAATCCGTTCCCCGGAGTATTTTCGGCTCTTGCTCTTCCGGTAGCCCTCGCCCCAGATATCCGCGTCAGACACCACCGCGACAGCGCCTTTTTTCAGGACAAAACCGCTGCGCAGCGTCATGGGCAGAATCACGGCTTCCCCCGCTTTTGCTTCCCGTCTTTCCTCGGAAAAAGACGTTTCCTCCCCAAGCTCACGCAGGCTTTCCTGCAGCCGCTTTCCGCGGGAGCTGCCGCCGGAAAGCAGATAAATCCGGTTCCCTGCCGCCCGCCAGGCAGCCAGGTCGTTTTTCAGAAGGCGGATCTGCCCGCCGTATCCGGGAATGCCTGCAGCTTCCGTATTCACAACGATATCCGGCCGGATACCGCCAAGAGAAAGCAGCATTTCCGTCAGCACCCCGGCGGGGAACCCGGAAATCTCTCTTCGGATGCTTTCCCAGTCCTGCAGCAGGTCCTGTTGGCCCTGCACGGCTTCTCCGCGGGTCATGGCGGACGCAAGGTCCTCCGCAAAGCCCGCGTTCCGTTCTTCAATACGGCTGCGAATCCGGTCCGGCTCGCACAGCAGGATCAGATCCGGCCGGAACCAGTCACAGACCGATCCCGTTTCATCTGTCAGCACGGTGATCCAGGAGCGCATCCGCCGGAACGGCACGCCAGCTTCCAGGCTGTCCGCGTCCTCCAGAAGGCGCGAAACGCGCCGCTCCTTTTCCGTAGCCTCCGCCGCTTCATATTTGGCCTGCCGAACCGCGGGCGCCACAACGCTGTCAAACAGTAGCGCGTCGTCCTCGTCGTCGTCCGGCATCGGCGGCAGCGACGCCAGAAAATCCATATCATCCGGGCCGGTATTTCCGCCGGTTTCTTCCGAAACTTCCAACGCCGCACGCATGCGTTTTGCCGCGGCCACGTATTCTTCTTCCCCCAGCAGTGTCTCGCAGGCCGGCGTCAGTACCACCTGCTCCGCCGCTGTCAGGCTCCGCTGGCTGATGCAGTCAAACTCCCGCAGGCTGTCGATTTCATCATCAAAGAATTCGATTCGGATCCCCTGGCTGAGAGACGGTGGATAAACGTCCAATATGGAACCCCGCAGAGCGAACTGCCCCTTGCCCTCAACCATGCCGACCCGCTCATATCCCATACAAATCAGCCGGCGGGTCAGATTCGCCGGTGCAATACGGTCTCCGGCCTTCAGCGCCATACAAAGTGCCCGGAAATGTTCCGGCCGTCCCATCCGCTGGGCCATCGCTTCCGCGCCGGTGCAAAGGACCTTTGTCTCCCCCGTGCAGACCGCACTCAACGCTTCAAGGCGGCGCCAGCTGTTTTCCAGGCTTCCCGCCGCCCGGGTCAGGTCAATCTCTCCGCCCGGCAGAAAAGCCGCTTCCCCCATCAGCTGCCGGACATCATCTGCCATCCGGGAAGCCTTCAGATCGTTCTCCGCCACCAGCAGCGTCCGCCGTCCCGCAAGAGCCGCCCGGCAGGCCAGTACCGCCGAGAGCGTCGCATTCACGCCCGTCAGCGCAATCACCTGCCCCGGTCTGGCCGAAAGCAGTTCTTCCTCCCCGGAAATGATTAATGTTTCAATCACAATCTGTTCTCCTCAAATCAGACAGGAAAGACGGTTCCACTGTCTGCTCTCCGTTATATCCGGTTCTTTTTGTTCCGTAGGCTTTACTTTTTGGTGCCAGTCAGCCGCATCGCAGCGTCAATCCCGTTCTCAATCCACTCTTCCGCGCATTCCGCCGCCAGCGCGAAGGCTTTCTCCATCATTGGTTTTTCTTCTCCCGCCGGACGCCCCAGCACCCATTTCACCAGGTCTTCTCCCTCGGGCCGGTCGCCCGTACCCACCCGGATCCGCGGAAACGCATCCATGCCCGTTTCGCCGATAATGCTGCGCATGCCGTTGTGCGTGCCTGGGCCGCCGCTCTTACGCACGCGGATCTTTCCCGGCGGAAGATCAATATCGTCATAAATGATCAGCGCCTGCTCCGCCGGCACATGATATCGCTCCATGAGCTTTTTGACGGCGATGCCGCTGTTGTTCATAAAGGTCAGAGGCCGGCACAGGACGATTTTCTTTTCCCCGTCCGTCCATTCCGCTTCCGCCCAGGGCTGCAGCATCTTTTTCCGCAGTTTCACCGAGAACTTCTTTTCCAGCAGCTCCGTCACCTCAAAGCCGGCGTTATGCCGGGTGTGTGCATATTTTTCCCCGGGATTCCCCAGACCGATAATCAGATACGTCGGTTTGTTCATGGTTTTTTCGAATCCTCCGCATGTCGGTCGCCGTTGTCAAAGTTCCTTTCGGAACTTTGACGGCTGTATTTGATTCGCTCGCGCACCGCGGAGACACAGTCTCGTCTCTTGCGCACCGCGCGTGCCAGGCAGTGGCAACCTGTTACCCAAATCAGAGATGGGGGCAGTTGCTCAAACAGGTAGCGGCGTAGAAGCTCCTGCCTCTACGCTGTGCACAGTTTCTCATGTTTCCGGAATTGTGTCAAGAACCGAAGGAAACCTTTCCTGTCCGCTTTTGTCTGACAGAACATAAGAAAATCTTTCCTGTTTCGAAGTTTGGTGGTATCATAGCCGTAGTTTTTTTCAGGAGGGAACCGTCATGAACCTGATCATACCGAAAAATTACAATCCCGTGCTGGATCTGCGGGACACGGAAATCGCCATCAAGCTGGTCAAGGACTTTTTTGAAACGGAACTGGCCAAAGCGCTGAACCTGACCCGTGTTTCGGCCCCCATCATGGTCACCCCCGAGTCCGGTCTCAACGATAATCTGAACGGGGTGGAGCGTCCCGTCTCCTTCGACATCAAGGAAACCGGCCAGACCGCTGAAATCGTTCACTCCCTGGCCAAATGGAAGCGTCAGGCCCTCAAAACCTACGGATTTTCCGTGGGAGAAGGACTGTATACCGACATGAACGCCATCCGCCGCGACGAGGAAACCGACAATATTCATTCCATCTTTGTGGACCAGTGGGACTGGGAGCGCATCATGGCGCCCTCCGAACGGAACGAAGGCTTTCTGCGGGAAATCGTGGGCCGAATCTATCTGACCCTGCGGAAAACCGAAGGCTTCGTCTGTGCCCACTATCCGCACATCAAGCCGGAGCTGCCGGATCATATCACCTTTGTCACAACCCAGGAGCTGGAAGACCGGTATCCGAATCTGTCCTCCAAAGAGCGGGAATACAAAGCCGCGAAGGAATACGGCGCTGTCTTTCTGATGCAGGTGGGCGGTGCGCTTCGCAGCGGAAAAATCCATGACGGCCGCGCGCCGGACTATGATGACTGGTCTCTGAACGGCGATATCCTGCTGTACGATCCGCTGCTCGACATCTCGCTGGAAGTTTCCTCCATGGGCATCCGCGTGGATCCGGAAACCCTGATGAAACAGCTGAAAATCCGCGGATGCGAAGAGAGGGCCGAGCTGCCTTTCCAGAAGGCGCTGCTGAACGGCGAACTGCCCCAGACCATCGGCGGCGGCATCGGCCAGAGCCGTATGTGCGTTTATTTTCTGCGCAAAGCCCACGTCGGAGAAGTCCAGGCTTCCCTCTGGCCCGAAGAAGTCCAGAAAGCCTGCCACAACGGAAATATCCCGTTGTTATGAGGTTATTGCCAGATGTTCGGATGCTGTTGCACTTATGAACGATTTGCGATGCCAATCATGTCTGCCGGAACGTAGCGAGAGATTTTCAGGCGTTCGCTACAGTTGGCAGAATCATACGCGAACAAGCATGACACAGCATATTTGTATTTCAAAACAATTTGACAGTCAAAAAACCGGCGCAAGCCGGTTTTTTGCTATCTGTTATTCTTCTGGTTGATCTTGTCAATGGTTTTCCTGCGAGGCTGCGGGGCGCAGTAGGGACAGGGTTTCAGCTTGCTGTAGGGTTCCTCGTCCAGCTCCCCGTAGGTGAACGGCGTCAGCGGCCAGAACTTTTCCTTGACGCCGTAGCAGGTCGGGCTGGAATGATACTGGGTTCCCTTGTTGGTATTGTAATACAGGGTAAGCCGATCGTCCGGATAGGTCAGTTCACGGTTGGCGTCGTCCCAGATGATCACTTTTGTGTATTTCTGGCCTGCTTTGGTTCCGTCGCTGAGGTTCTTCCACAGCCACTCATGATTGATGCCTTCCGGCGTGAATTTTCGCTGTACCCGGATGCATCCGTGGCTGGCTTTTTCTCCCAGATATCCTTCGCAGTTGTCGTAGGTCCATTCGCCGGTGCTTTTGCTCAGCACCGAAGGCACCTCGTGAATCAGGATCCCGTCGTTGATCCGGATGGCTTTTTTGCAGATCATGTAGACTTCCCCGGTGGTATCGTCCTTCAGAGTAAAATCTCCCGTCCAGCTGATGGCCAGGAACTCTCCCGCCGGCGTTTCGTTCCAGGGGTTTTTCTTCTGAGGGTTGTAAAACCCCGTGGAGCACAGCAGGGTGGAATACAATTTCCCTTCCTTATAGAGGTATAGCCGCTGCCACTGTTTGTCAATCACAATCGCATAGGTCTGATCGACCTCCACCTCTTTCAGCAGACTTGTTTCCACATAGCCCTGGAACTTTTCCGCCCAGACCTTCACCTTTGAGCCTTCCGGCGAGGAGGAGTAGGCCTCGATCAGCGACCACTCGTCGCCTCTTTCCAGCACATGGACGCCTTGGCTCGCGCCGGTCACTTCACCGGTATAAACTGTGCAGTTCTTGTCCGGCTCTTTCCTGATTTTCACCTGATGCCGCTGATTCGCATCCAACACCGTGATGGGCTGCATCAGCATCTTCCAGACCGCCGCCTCATCCGTATAGCCCATGGGTGTCGTCCAATAACACACCTCATGGTCACATTTCACCAGGCTCCCTTCCGCTGGCGTATGCCATTGCCGGTCATGGGCCAGAAGCGTCGCGTCCGGCGGAAGAATCTCCACTTCTTCCATGTCCTCTTCAAGTTCCGAAAGATCCAGCAGATCGTTCAGATCCACGTCCTCCTCCGGAAGTTCCGTCAGAAGCTTTTCCGCCGGCACCTCTTCCGCGAAGGCAGTGCCAAAAAGCAGCACAAAGCCCGCCAGCAGAGAAAGAACTCTGCCGGCGGGTCTGTATTTCCGTATCGTCGTATCTCTCTTCATCATCCGTCTGTCTGTCAGCTGCCTGATCTTCTGGTTGCCGCCCATCCCTGATCAATGGTTTCCTGATGGCTGGTGGCATAGGGTCCGATCGCCTCCACCTGGGCCTGGGTCCGCGGGAAGTGGATGCAGGTGTGACCGTCAAAGTTGTTGCTGATATGGGAGGTTCCGTGAGGCGTATCATGGGTTGAACCCATGTAGACACTGCCGTCTGCAAAGATCACCCAGACCGGCTTCGGCGTCCAGGTGGTTTCCCCGCCGAAAGCCCGGATCATCTTCGCCGTATCGGATGCGGAAACAGGCTCGCAGTCCGCATGCGCACCGACCGAGAAGATATGCACCTGCCAGGAGATACCCGTGCTGTAGTCATAAACGGTGGCATAAGGATACTTCTTGCAGACGTCCTTCACCGTGGTATACCAGTTGGCATAGATCACGCGGGAAGCACTGGGACGCCCCGCAAGCGCTTCCGTACCGCCGGGAACCGCCGTCGGCGCAGGCGTTGCCGTTGCCGTGGGTTTTGCCGTGGAAGAAGCGGCCGTGCCGCCCTTTTCCAGCTGCTGCAGCGTCTTTGCACCTGCAACACCGTCCGCCTTCAGCTGGTTTGCTTTCTGGAAAGCCTTCACCGCAGCCGTGGTCTTGCTGCCGAAAATCCCGTCTGCCTTACCTGTCAGATAGCCCATTTCAATCAGTTTGGACTGCAGGTTTTTGACGTCTGCTCCGGTACTGCCCCGCTTCAGGGTTGTTGTTGTCTTGGCAGCGGACGAATCCGTTGAACCCGAGGCTGCCTTGGCCGTTCCGCTGTATATTGCCTTCAGGGTTTCAGGACCCGCGGTTCCGTCATCCTTCAAGTTGTTGGCTTTCTGGAAAGCTTTCACCGCAGCTGTGGTCGTATCTCCGTATTTTCCGTCCGGTTTTCCGCTCATATAGCCTAACTGGATCAGGTTTTCCTGAAGCTGTTTGACGTCAGTTCCGCTGTCACCGCTGCGCAGCGTCGTCCAGAAGGAGCTTGCAGACGAAGAATCGGTCTCTGTTGTATCTTCCACGGGAGCCGGCGACTCCGTTTCCGGCGAATTGTAAGCAACCGCCTGTGCGCTGAACAGCTTCGCATAGGTGCTCTTGCCGGCAACGCCGTCCGCCTTCAGACCGTTGTTGGTCTGGAAGTTTTTCAGGGCGTTCACGCTGGCTCTGCCGAATTTCCCGTCCACTTTGCCCTGGTAATAGCCCAGATCCTTCAGCCGGGTCTGTACGCTGCGGGCGTCCGCCCCATTGGATCCGTTTTTCACCGTGCTCTTCGGGGTTGTGTAGACAGGTTCCTTCGTCGGTTTGGGCGTCGGTGTTGCGGTCGGAGCCGGTGTCGCATCGGAAGGGAGGCCCGCGCCGCTCTCAAGAAGGCTCCGTGTCTCCGCGCCGGCGACCCCGTCCGCTTTCAGGCCGTTCTTTTTCTGGAAAGCCGTCACAGCCGCCCGCGTTGCCATGTCATACCGCTTTGTGATCGTTCCGGTATAGTAGCCCAGATTCTGCAGCATCGTCTGCAGCTGGCCGACCGGTTCACCCGTATTGTTCAGGCGCATGGTGGCGCCCGCCGCCGGGCTCACGGTATTGATCTTTGTCGCCGTTCCCTTTGCATTGAGGGGACTCCCGGAATACAGAAACGCCTGGATATTGGCATCCATCAGTCCCGTATCCGGATACTTGTTTCTCTGCTGGAAGGCAATGACCGCCTTCTCTGTTGCGTCGCCGAAGTTTCCGTCAGCCTTACCCGTCAGGAACCCGAGTTCAATCAGCGCTTCCTGCAGTGCCTGCACTTCCGCGCCTTTGGAACCTTTTTTCAGAACAACATATCCGCCGGCATCCTTTTCCGGTGCCGGGGTAGGCGCCGGGGTGGGCGTCGGCGTGACCGTCACTTTCTTCACTGTCTTCAGAACAATATATTCTGTCCGCACCCAACCCTTGCTTCCATTGTACTCCACTCGGGCCCAGTTCCCGTTCTTTTCATATACGGTGATTTCAGCTTCGGCGGGAATCCGCTTCACCAGGCCGGACTTCACACTCCGGGCTTCCCGCAGGTTCACCTTGACCTTTGTGACCGTGGTGTAAGGATAACTGCTCACGATTTCCGACGTTTCCTCCGCCGAGGCGCGCCGGATTTCCCCGATCACGCCTGTCATGCACAGCATGAACGCAAGCGTCAGCAATATTCCCCGAAACAAACGGTTCTTCGCCATGGGATTCCCTCCTGTGCAATAAAAAGGGCATAAAAGCCCGTTGACAATCTGCCACATACCGATTTTACTCGTTCTGTTTCAGATTGTCAACGGAATTTTTACATTGTTGTAATATTTTCGTTATCTTTTGTCGGAATTTGTTTCCGTTTCATCCTTTTTTTCAAGCCCATTCAAAGCCGCCATGGCAGCGGCCTGTTCGGCCTGTTTCTTGGTTTTCCCGGTACCCCGCCCGATCTCCCGATCACCGCGGAATACCGCCGCCTCGAAGACCGGCGCATGAGGCGGACCGCTTGTACCCGTGATCCGATAGCTCGGTGTTACCCCGCCGTTTTGCTGAAGGATTTCCTGCAGCCGGCCCTTACTGTCCTGCATTGGACGGCTGACCTCGCTCTCCGACGGCCAGCACCGTTCCATCACGGCCCGCGCTGCATCCATACCGCCGTCCAGGCAGACCGCTGCCAGCACTGCTTCCATCGCATCGCACAGGACGCTGGGTTTCGTTCGCCCTCCGGTCATTTCCTCGCCGCGGTCCATCACCAGGGCTTCGCCGATCCCGAGTCTTTGGGCAATGGGGCTCAGTGCCGCTTCGCAGACAAGCAGCGCCCGCATATGGGTCAGCGATCCTTCCCGGTCCGACGGATGGTTCCTGTACAGCCGGTCACTCATCAGATACTGCAAAACCGCGTCTCCGAGAAACTCAAGCCGCTGGTTGTCTTCCTTTCCCGCGGAAGGGTGCGTCAAAGCACGGCGGAGCAGCGCTTCGTCGTGAAAAGTATAACCCAGCGCGTCCATGACGCGCTTTGTCTGATCCGTCATGTCCGCGGCCCGTTTCAGACTTTCGCCTTCGCCACATAGGCGGCCACGTCGCCTACGGTCTTCAGTTTCATGATCTGGTCGTCTTCCACCGTGATTCCGAACTGATCTTCCAGATCCATAATCATCACCATGATGTTGGCAGAATCTGCTTTCAGATCTTCAATCAGCCGGCTTTCGGGCTTGATTTCATCCGGGTTCACTTTCAGCTGCTCCGCGATCATTCCTTTGATGGTTTCAAAATCCATGATTGTCATCCTCCTGTTTTTTTCTGTATGTGGTCCGGCTTTCCGGCCGGGATCACTCCTGTGTTTTTTCTTCCGGAGCCAGCTTGGCGACCCCTTCCTTAATTATATCCACTACATGGCCGTCAATCATTTTGACACACTGGCCGATGGCACTGCAGAAAGCGTATGCATTGCTGGAGCCGTGCGCCTTCACCACCGCGCCCTGCACCCCCAGCAGCGGGGCGCCGCCGATTTCGTCGGAGTCCATCGCCTTTTTTACGCGCCGAAAGGCCGGTTTCGCGATCAGGCCCGCAATCTTCCCGCGGGTATCCGCCATCAGTTCCTTCTTGATCAGGCCCAGTAGTGCGGTCGCAAGGCCTTCCGTATACTTCAGAATCAGGTTGCCGCCGAATCCGTCCGTGACGACGACGTCTGCCTGATTCAGCGGAATGTCGCGTGCTTCCACGTTACCGACAAAGTTGAAAGGTCCTTTTTCCATCAGAGGATAGGTTTCCTTGACCAGCGCGTTTCCCTTTTCAGCTTCCGCACCGATATTCACCAGGCCGACCCGCGGATTCTTCATGCCGAGCACGCCCTTCATATAGGCGTCACCCATGATGCCGAACTGCACAAGGTACTCCGGTTTGCAATCCACGTTCGCGCCGCAGTCGATCAGCAGGAAATGACCGTTTCCGTTCGGCATCAGCGGTGCCAGGGCAGGACGTTCAACGCCGGGAATCCGCCCCAGCCGGAACATACCCCCCGCGAGGGTCGCGCCCGTTGAACCGGCGGAAACAAAGCCGTCCGCTTCGCCGCTGCGCACCTTCAGCATTCCCTGAACCGTTGCGCTGTTAACCTTTTTGCGCACACCCATCACCGGGCTTTCGTGATTGGTGATCACCTCCGGCTCCTCCTCGAGCGTCAGGCGGTCCTTCACATCTTCGTAATCTCCCAGGAGGGGCGTAACTTCATCCAGCTTTCCTGCCAGAATAATTTCAAGGCCCGGATACTGGCGCAGCGCTTTCAGCGCGCCTTTCACCGGCGCTTCCGGTGCCAGGTCGCCTCCCATGGCATCCACGTAGATTTTCATCTGGGCACCTCCAAATCTTAATACGCCTTCGCAAAGTACATTACCCTGTCTGCCTTTTTACCGCAGCAGACGCAGGTATCGCCGAAACGGAATGCTTCCTGATCAAAGGGCATGTTACGGGAGGAAGCATTAAACTTCTCCTTGATTTCGTCCTCACAGGCCCGGTCTCCGCACCACATGGCTCTGGCAAATCCGCTTTCCACAGCCTTTCCAAGCTCGTCCATGTTATGCACTTCGCAGGTCCTCTCATCCCGGAAGGCTTTCGCCTGTTCATACAGAGTCTTCTGCACCTCGTCCAGCAGTTCTCGGACTTTCTCCTCAATACCGTCCAACGGAACGGTGAACTTCTCCAGCGTATCCCGGCGGAAGACGGTCACCACGCCGTTCTCCAGGTCTCTCGGGCCCACTTCCAGCCGCAGCGGAACGCCCTTCAGTTCCCAGTCGTTGAATTTAAAGCCGGCGCTGACGGTATCCCGTGTGTCCAGTTTCACGCGGATTCCGGCCTTTTTCAGCCCGTCGCGCAGCGCTTCGCACTTCTCCATCACACCGCCCTTATGCGCCGCAATAGGCAGGATCACGGCCTGAATCGGCGCCACCTTCGGAGGCAGCCGCAATCCGCGTTCATCCCCGTGGGTCATGATGATCGCACCGATCAGCCGGGTGCTCACACCCCAGCTGGTTTCATGGACATATTCCAGTTTTCCTTCCTTGCTCTGATACTGTATGTCGTAAGCTTCGGCAAAGTTCGTGCCGAAATTGTGGCTGGTACCCGCCTGCAGCGCTTTGCCGTCCTGCATCATGGCTTCCATGGAATAGGTAGCCCGGGCGCCGGCAAATTTTTCCTTGTCGCTCTTGCGGCCCACATAGACGGGCAGTGCCAGCACATCCTCCGCCACTTCACGGTAAACTTCCAGCATCTTCAGGGTTTCTTCCTCGGCTTCTTCCGCCGTGGCATGAATGGTATGGCCCTCCTGCCACAGGAATTCACTGGTGCGCAGGAAGGGGCGCGTGGCCTTCTCCCACCGCATAACAGAACACCACTGGTTATACATCATGGGCAGATCCCGCCAGGTCTGCACCCATTTCGAATACATGGAACAGAAAATCGTTTCGCTCGTCGGCCGGACCGCCAGCCGCTCCTGCAGCTGTTCCCCGCCTCCCTGGGTCACCCAGGCGACTTCCGGTGCAAAGCCTTCCACATGCTCTGCTTCCTTCAGCAGCAGGCTCTCCGGAATCAGCATCGGGAAATAGACATTCTCCGCGCCCGTCTCCTTAAAGCGTGCATCCATTTCCGCTTGAATCCGCTCCCAGATGGCGTAGCCGTAGGGGCGAATGATCATGCAGCCGCGCACCGGAGCGTAGTCGCACAGTTCCGTCTGCTTGATCACATCCGTATACCACTGTGAAAAGTCTTCGCTCCGGGGAGTGATGTGAGTAACGAATTCCTGTTTCTGTTCCTTGGCCATAACCTGTTTTCCTCCTTCACTATTCTCCAAACGCTGTACCCAAAGTCCGGTGCGTCTTACCGCTTCCGATCCCTTACAGCTATAAGACGGTATCAGCTCATCAGTTCGGCAGCGTCAGGGCGTACATGCTTTCGCCGGATGCGAGGAGCATTTTCCCGTCGCTGGTAATTCCGTAGGACGCGGTAATCTCTCCGCCGGTTCCTCCCGGAATCTTATAGCCGAAAAAGCGCTGACTGTTCGTATCCGCCCGGTAAACGTAGTCTCCTGAAACGGCGTAGATGTTACCGTTGTGCATATGGGCGCCGACGCAGGTTGCCGGCAGTGTATATCGCTTGTCCCTGTCACCTTCAAGCACCCGCAGCTCGCTGATCAGCTGTTCGCTGCTGGTCTGGGTGGTCGGCGCCAGCAGGAGCTTGGCCCGCCCGCGATCCGGAATCTCGTAGTCGATCAGCTTCCAGCCATACACCAGCATCGTCGCGTTCGTATCCTGAACGCATTTGTAATCGTACGTATACACCTGCTGCGTGGAGAACACGCGCAGCCGGGCGTTTTCGTACAGCACCTTGTAGGTCATGGCTTCACCCAGGGAAATAACGCCCGTGTTCATCTTGCCGACCTGAAAGGTATTCATGATGGTATTCGGTGCCGTACCGAATACGTCAAGCGCCAGGGTCCACATATATTCACCCTGATCTCCGAAAAAACCCGCATCCAGAATCAGCAGCCCGCTGTAGGCTTCCGCCTCCACATCCACCTGTGCACCGTTCAGATCCTTGACAATGAGCTTCGGTTCCGTATCCGGCCCCACCACCACCGCGGCATACCGTTCACCCACCCGGGCAAACTGCACTTCACCTTCCAGGCTCTCGTTGTAGGTAGCGTTTCCGTTCCGATCCACCAGAAACAGCTGCCGTCCACTCCAGACAGCCATATGAGAAGGCCCTACGCTGAAGCGGATATCGCTTCCGGCCGGGAAGCTCCATCGGATGGTGCCCGTGCTGGCAAGATGGTGAATGCTGACGCCGTCATAATAGACCAGACCGTCCCGGAAAGGCGTCACACTCTGGTTTGAATAGCAGGGCAGGCTTGTCAAACCGATTTCCTTGCCCTTGCCGTACCCCCGAAGAAAGTGAACCCCGAGCACAGCCGCCAGAACCACCGCCACCAGGATAATCCAGCTGCGGATCTGTCGCTTCCGGACCGTCTCCTGATTGATCTGCCGCTCGGCTGCCGCGTTCCGGCTCTGACGCCGCTGCAGCTGATCATTCGAATTCTGTCTCGCCATGTACCGGCTCCTTACCCTTCAATGATCCTTTTCGGACAGGCAGCAACGGCGTCCATCACCGGGGTCATCCAGTCCTCATTGAACAGTTCAATGACGCCTGTGTCGCATTCCCTTGCAAGCGTCGGATCCAGCGGTAGCTGAGCAAGCAGCGGAATTCCTTGTTCCAGCGCCACCGATGCGGTTTTGCTCTCGCCGAAGGGATAGATCTTTTTCCCGCAGTCCGGGCAGGCAACCCAGCTCATGTTTTCCACAATGCCCAATACGGGAATATTCATCATCTTCGCCATGTTCACGGCTTTTTCCACAATCATCCCGACCAGTTCCTGGGGGCTTGTGACCACGATAATTCCATCCACCGGCAGGCTCTGGAAAACGGTCAGTGGGACGTCCCCTGTTCCCGGAGGCATATCCACGAACATATAATCCACATCACCCCAGATGACATCTGTCCAGAACTGCTTCACCGTACCGCTGATCAGCGATCCGCGCCAGACGACCGGGTCCGTATCATTCTCCAGCAGTAGGTTCACGCTCATCATTTTCACGCCCGTACGGCTTTCCGCCGGCAGAATTCCGTCTTCGCAGCCCATGGCTTTGTCATGGATGCCGAACATTTTCGGAATAGAAGGGCCGGTAATATCCGCATCAAGAATCGCAGCTTTTTCGCCGCCCCGCTGTGCCAGAACAGCCATCAGTCCGGTGACAAGGCTTTTGCCGACGCCGCCCTTGCCGCTCATCACGGCAATCACTTTTTTCACATTGCTCAAAGCGTTTTGCGGTGCCAGAAGGCTCTCCGGTTTCCGGCTCGCACAATCCGCTCCGCAGGTTGAACAGTCATGTGTACATTCGCTCATTTCAGTTACTCCTTATAATATATGTTGCTTCAGGCACAGGAATCTGACCGTAAAGGCCACGCCACGAGACGATCTGCAAAAGTGCCTTTCCATCCTCGCCCAAACGTTCCCGGCTGACACGGATCGACCGGTCTTTCTCACCCGGACTCACCACACCGCGCTTTTGGCCGCTGCGCTCCCGGTCCGGAATCTTCGCCACCCGGGAAAAGTCCCAGCCGTTCTCCCCCATGGGGACAAGCCGGTATTCAAGCTTTACCTGCGTCTCCGTCCGGAAATGGAACTGCAGCGTTCCTTCTTCTGTCTCCGGATCAAATCGCAGATCCAGAAGCCGCTCCTGCGTCTGCGCCTCCGGAAGCAGAAACAGCGTTTCCTCATCCTCCTCCGGCAGCATAACCGCCGTACTCACACCGTAGATTTCCCGAATCCGTCCGGCCAGTTCCTTCAGGCTGACTTCGCCGTTTCCGTCCGGGTCAATCTGTTCCCGGGCGGATGCGCGCAGAGCGTTTTCCAGTGCTGCGGTGAAGTATCCTGTTCCGGTCACTTCCCCCGCCGCCCAGAAATAGCAGTCCTCCTCTGCCTCACACCCGGCAAGCAGCCGCCAGTCCGGGCCCGCAAACATCTCCGCGGAGGCTCCGGCATGACAGCAGTCCAGAATCAGAACTTTCTTTCCCTGAATCCGATCCATCATCATTCGCAGGGTTTCCGGTTCAAGTGCTTCTTCGTGTTCCCCGTCGCTCAGAATCCAGGCCGTCTTCTCCGTGCCTTCCTCTTCCCAGATCACCCCGTGGGTGCTCAGGTAGAGAATACTTGTATCTTCCAGCCCGGCATCACCGAAGGCTTCCAGGATCAGGCTTTCCATTTCCGCCCGCCCGGCAGGCCCGTTCACCCGGCGAATAATCTTTGTTCCTTCCGGCAGACAGTCTCCGAACAGTCCTGCCATGGTTTCCGCATTGTTGGCGGAACACGGCGTCGTATTCTCCTCGTTCACAAACCGGTCCATCCCCACCGCAAGGCATCTGAATTCCGCTGCAGGCGGTTCCGGTTCGGCGTGTAATATTCGATGAGGAAGAAGGAAGGCGGCCGCCGCAGTTAGCAGTGCGACCAACCTCTTCATCGTACAAATCTCCAAATCAATAGCCAAACAACACGCTCAGTGTCTGACTTCCGCAGATGCCGTCCACTTTCAGACCATGGGCACTCTGATAAACCTCCACGGCATCGCTTGTTGTTTTGTCGTATGCGCCCGAAATATTTTCGGGAGCCAAATATCCCTGCTGCACCAGGCAGTCCTGGATCTGAACAACGACTTCACCCGTGGTGCCGGGCCGTACCGTATCATACAGGTCGCCCGCTGCAGCAGCCGGAATCGCAGCAGAGGAATACAATCTGCTCAGCGTCTGGTTACCTGCGACGCCGTCCACCGGCTTCAGGCCGTTCTGAATCTGGAAGGCACGAACCGCGTCGGACGTGGTCTGGCCATATTTGCCGTCGATCGCGCCGTCATAATATCCGAGTTCATACAGCGTATACTGCAGGTTCCGTACGGGTTCGCCCGAATCGCCGGACTGTATAGTAGAATAGTTCACAGCGTTTTTCTGCGACGTCCCGTACAAAGCACGCTGCGTTGCGGGTCCGGCTTTGCCGTCCACCGTCAGGCTGTTGTTAGCCTGGAAGGCCATGACCGCGGCTTCCGTCGACGGGCCGAACTTTCCGTCCGTATACCCGGGGTTGTATCCCAGCGCATCCAGCCGGTTCTGCAGCTTCCGTACCGCTTCGCCTTCGCTGCCGTATTCAAGGGTTTCATAGCCCGTACTGGCAATGCCGGATGCATCCCGTCCCCCGGAGTTTTCGCTGGTAACCTTCACCGCGTTCCCGTTTGCCTTGTTTGCCGTACCGGAATACAGTTTATTTTGTGTGGCTGTTCCGGCCTTGCCGTCCGCCGTCAGGTTATTGCTCCGCTGGAACGCAATCACAGCCGCTTCGGTACCAACGCCGAATTTGCCGTCCACACTTCCGGCAAGATAGCCCATATCCTGCAGTTTCTGCTGCAATTTCTTAACCTCTTCGCCTTCGCTGCCGAACTCCAGGGTATTCGCGCCGCTGACGCCCGCCGCTTTTTTAGAGCGGGCAGCGTTCTTGGAATACAGAGCACGCAGCGTGTCCGGTCCGGCAATGCCATCCGTCCAAATGCCGGAAGTTGCCTCCTGGAAAGCGATCACCGCCGCCTCTGTCGCGGTATCATAATTCCCCGTGACCTTTCCGCCCAGCCAGCCCAACTCGATCAGCCGGCGCTGCAGGGTCTCCACCTTGCTGCCGGAAACACCCAGGCGCAGATAATAATCCTTTTGCAGGTTCGCCGTTGCGGTGGGCTTCGGCGTCTTGGTGGCGGTGGGCTTTGAGCCGGAACCGGAACCGGAGCCGGAACCAGAGCCGGATGCCTGCTTGGCCGTCTTGGCGTTTTTGTCGTTCAGCTTTTTCAGCGTCTGCTCGCCAACTTTGCCGTCCGCGCTTAGTCCGTTGGCCTTCTGGAAGGCTTTCACGGCCTTTTCCGTTTCCTTGCCGAAGTCTCCGTCAATGCTGCCGGTATAGTAGCCGAGTTCCCTCAGCCTCCGCTGCACCGTACGTACCGCTTCGCCCTGGAATCCCAGCCGCATGCTCTTGGGCGTGGGCGTGGGCGTAATCGGGGCAGGCGTGGTCGGCGCCGCCGGGCTCGGGCTTCCGGTCACGGTCTGTATAGTGTTTTCCGCGCCCGGGGACGGTGATTCCTGATTGAAGACAATCGTCCCGCCGGTAGGTACGGTCGTAGGTGTCCCCGTTTCGGTAGCATTGCCCGAATTGCCCCAGTCGTTCCAGTCTCCGCCGGAAGCCGTCGTCGGGGTCGGCGTGGAATTGTCCGGGAAGATATTCTGTCCCTGCTGACTCTGCTGATTTGAATCAGGAGTCTCCACCGCCACCGTATCCGGTGTCATCGTCACAGTCGCCGTCGGCTGCAGCGTCTGGAATGGCAGATTGTTCCCGGCGTTGGTCTCCCCGCCGTTGTTCACATCGTCCGGTGCCTGATAGCAGCCCGTCAGCAGCAGGCACAGTACAAGCGCCGCTGCAAGTGCGATGATCTTTCCGCTTCTCTTCATGGTTCTACGCCTCCTTGCCCAAACCTGACCCTGCCTTCATACAGGGCTCGTTATTCAAATCGAAGATTCCGACACATCCTCATCTGTCAGACGGAAAAAGCTCCTCAAAAGTTTCATAGTGGTCTTTCGTGTACCAAACATGGCCGTCGTTTGAATAAATAATTCGTTCCTCTCCGCGCTTTTTACCTTTGTAGTTCACGTCACATTCGTAAAACTTCCTGCCTTTGGCTTTGGGCAGCTGACCCTGATAGTTTCCGAAACGGTCGCCCCCGATGCTCTTACCGGGAGCCACATCGCCCACATAGTTCCGCCCGCTGTCCCAGCCGAGGGCCTTTGCCTCCTCTTTCGTAATGAAGTTATCCGGCAGTTCTCCATGAGTGAAAATATAATCCGCGATGGCCTGCGGGTCGGTAATCGGCCCGGACTCCTTCTCCTGCGTTTCAGCCGAAACTTCTTTCTTCTTCCGTTCCGCCGTTACAGGCGAAAGATCATCTTCTGCTGCCTCCGGGGCCTCTGTCGTCTTCGAAAGAGTCTCCGCCGTTGTCAGTGCAAAAGCTTCCGTTGGTGCTGTCGCTGATTCCTTCAGCGTTCCGCAGCCGGTCACAACCGGCAGAACCGCCAACAGCAATGCAGCCAGCCAGGCTGCTTTTCTCTTTACTCTCAATGCCGGCTTTTCCCTCTTCCCTCTTTCGTTGCCCCTGAATCCTGTTCCCTATTTATGGTACCTTTCCCCCGCGATGATTTTTTCCGCGCGGTACAGCTGCTCCAGCAGCATCACCCGCGCCAGCTGATGCGGAAAGGTCATCGGACTCATGGACATCTCCTCGTCCGCCCGGGCAAGCAGGTTGTTTCCGAGCCCCAGGCTCCCGCCGATCACGAACACGATCCGTGAAACCCCGCTCACTCGCAGTTCCTGCAGGTGCCGGGCCAACCCGAGCGAGTCCGTTTTTTTTCCGGGAATCGTCAGGGCGATCACCCGATCGCCGGGACGAATCCGGGAACGCAGCGTTTCCCCCTCCTTGGCCTTCACTTGCTCCTCCAACGCCGAACTTCCGGTGTTCTCAGGCAGATCCGGTACTTCGATCTCCTCAAACTTTCCGAACCGGCTCAGGCGTTTTAGGTATTCGTCCGCCATTTCCCGGTAAGGCTTTTCCTTCATCTTTCCGACGCAGAGGATAACCGTACTCATCGGTTCTGCCTGTTTTTGTCCGGCAGGCTGTCCCGCTCAATCAGCGTCCATGGCATGCTCACGCTTTCTTCCTTTTCTCCGGCAATCATCCGCAGAATCTTCCGTGCCGCCAGTGAACCGAACGCTTCTTTCGGATGTCCGAGGGTTGTCAGCGACGGCTGCAGGATTCCGGAGAAGGTGGCATTGTCAAATCCGATCAGCCCCAGTTCCTCAGGCACCTTTACGCCCTGTTCCAGCAGCCTGGCCAGGAACTGGGCAGCGAAAATATCATTATAGCAAATCAGGCAGTCGGCTTCCTTGCGCTGAAGCACATCCAGCAATGCCTTTCCCTTATCGGAATCCACCAGATCGTTCCGCTCCTCTGTGCTGAAGCAGAGCAGGCGTTCATCCGGCACCGTGATCCCCTTGGTGCGCAGCTCATCCCGGAACCCGGTCAGCCGTTCCGCGCCCTGGCGGTCATCCGTTTTGAACAGCCCTGCCGGCCGGGTATACCCTTTGTCCAGTGCCGTTTTTGCCGCCAGCCGTCCGCCGCCGTAGTCATCCATAACGACGTGAGGCAGGTGCTCCATTCCCGGATAGTATCCGTTCACAAACAGCACCGGTATGTTCCGCTGGGCAAAGCGCTCAAGAACGTCGCGGTTCGGCGTTTCCTTCGCCGTGCGGCATCCTTCCATAATCAGGCCGTCCACCGGCTCCTCCAGCATCCGCTCGAGAATGTTCCTCTCGGTCCCGACGTCGTTGTACATGGCGTTGAGCGAAAGCACGGCGCCGTTCTCATTCAGCACGGATTCCATTCCCTGTGTAATGGAAGGGAAAATGTAGTCCGTAATGAATGTCGTAATCACCCCGACGTGGATGATTCCCTGCCGCCGGCGCGGCCCGTGCCGCACATAGGTTCCGCTTCCCCGCCGGCGGTCCACCAGGCCGTCATCCTCCAACAGTGAAATCGCCTGACGGATCGTCTGCCGGGAGACGTCAAAGCGCAGGCGGAGCTCTTCCTCCGTCATCAGCGTCTGTCCATCCCGGAAAATGCCCTCCGCGATTTCACGCCTCAGCGTATCCGCCACCTGCAGATACTTCGGCTGTTCAGCCATGGCAAACACATCCCTTCTTCGCGAGGTTGTTCCCATTGTAACAGACAAATCCATGTTTTTCAATAGAAAGACCCAAAAAGTACGAACAATTAAAAATGAATGAAGAATTGACGGCCGGCCGACGAAGGAATATAATCTCTCCGATACCGAAGACTAAGAGTTTGAAAGGAACGAAGCGAAATGGATATCACGAACAGCGGCAAGGGCCAGTTATTGTATAAAAAGGCAAAGAAAATCATTCCGGGAGGCACGCAGCTTCTGAGCAAGCGGCCGGAGATGTTCCTGCCCGAATACTGGCCGGCTTACTATTCAAAGGCCAAGGGCTGCAAAATCTGGGATCTGGACGGCAACGAATACATCGACGTCAGCTATATGGGCATCGGAGCCAACGTCCTGGGTTATGCCAACGACGAGGTCGATGCCGCCGCGAAGGAGGCCATTGACAACGGCGGCATGACCACCCTGAACGCGCCGGAAGAAGTGGCGCTGGCCGAAAAGCTGCTGGAGCTTCATCCCTGGGCCGGCGGTGTCCGTTTCGCAAAGGCCGGCGGCGAGGCCATGGCGCTGGCTTCCCGGATCGCCCGGGCATCCACAAAAAAGGATATCATCCTTTTCTGCGGCTATCACGGATGGCATGACTGGTATCTGGCCGCAAACCTGGCAAATAAAAACGCTCTGGACGATCTGCATATCCCCGGCCTGGAGCCTTTGGGCGTGCCCTCCGGACTTGCCGGAACAAACCTTCCGTTCCATTACAACAATATCGATGAGTTCAACGCCCTCATGGCAAAACACAGGGGGAAGATTGCCGCAGTCGTCATGGAGCCGATCCGGAACGACTGGCCGAAGGACAATTTTCTGCAGAAAATCCGGGAAGCAACTGAAAAAGAAGGCATCGTCCTCGTGTTTGACGAAGTGTCCGCCGGATTCCGGCTGTGTGCCGGCGGAAGTCATCGGGTTCTCGGCGTCCATCCGGACATTGCGGTTTTTGCCAAGGGGATGACAAACGGTTATCCGCTGACAGCCATCGTTGGCCGGCATGATGTCATGGATGCCGCCCAGGGAACTTTCATCAGCAGCACCTTCTATACCGAGCGCGTTGCTTTCGCCGCAACGCTGAAGAGCATTGAGGTCTACGAGCGCGAGCGCGTGTGGGAAAAGCAGAGCGAATACGGCCGTCTGATCCAGGAAGGCTGGAAAGCAAAGGCTGCCGAAGCCGGTCTGGATCTCGAGATCGGCGGCATCCTGCCCATGAGCCACTTTGCAGTCAAAGGCTACGAAAGCCCTTTGGTCTACAAGACTTTCGTAACTCAGGAAATGCTGAAGCGCGGTTATCTTGCTTCCAATTCCTTCTATACCTCAAACGCCCACAGCCCCGAAATCATCGAAAAATACCTCTCCGACATCGGCGAGGTATTCATGCAGATCAAATCGCTTATGGATGCCGGGATCAGCGTGGAGAGCCGTTTGCCCGGCGGCGTCTGTCAGTCCGGATTCGGAAGACTGAACTGAGAATAAACGCGGCAATGGCCGCAAGTGAAATATACTTTCCGATTTCATAGCCAGGTGTCACATAGGTGAATTCGATTTCATGGTGACCTTCCGGCACAATCAGGAGCATCATCCCCCCAGACGAGATGATCTCCTGTTTTTTTTCGTCAATTTTTGCAGTCCATCCCTCTTCCCCCGGAACACTGAACCAAACTGCCCGGGGTCGGTCATAATCGGAGGTGCAGCGGAACCCCCGGCTGTCCCGGTCGAAATTCGTAACCCGGTTTTCCGTGTTCTTCGCAACAACGGCGGAAAGATCATCCTCCAGCGGAATTTCTTCCGGAAGCAGCGGATTGCACACACCGGCAAGAGCTGCTTCGTCCTCCGGATCAATCACCGCCGCATACAGCAGGGCAATACCCCTGTGATCCCGGTCTATTTCAATCAGCTGATCCCGCAGGATATAACGATCCATGGCAAAGCCGATCGGGCAGGCCTCCTGGGTCAGCACATGCAGTACTTCCCCGTTCTCCACCATCGATTGCAACGGCGTCTGATCCCCTGGATCGGAAGAAAAGCGATATTTTCCGGCGAACAGTTCCCGCAATCCCGGAACCAGCGCTTTGCTCATGGTCTGATTCTTGGAAACATAATCAAACAACAGGTCAAACTCTTTTTCCCCCAACGGCTGAGTGGAACTGAAAATACCCAGGCCTGACCCGCCGCCCGGCAGCATGATCTGATTTTCCGCAACACCGTACCTGTACTGCGGATCATGCGTCTCCAGCCGTGCCCCGCGCTCGATGTAAGCCTTATCCTGGCTGAAATCCCAGAAACTTCTGTAAGCCCCGAGCGTCAGTGCCGTAGTCCCGGCACAAAACAGGCAAAGAAGTATCACGGACAGCCGTGAATTCAGCTTTCCGAAACGATACAGTCCCAAGGCACAGAGAATCCCGCCCAGCGCGATCCCTCCGTATGCCAGAAAGCGGCCCGGAAACCGTACAATATCCGGATCCTCCGGGGAAAAAGCATGCGCAATAAACACCCCGGTGCAAAGCGCAGCCACCGCCCCGGCAGAAAACAGCAGGCTCT
>Ga0310697_10001475_pt1 | contig 27497 bp, 30 predicted proteins | sample 172DNAGHGlowgp2_FD_203883 | JGI IMG/M metagenome (GOLD analysis project Ga0310697, IMG submission 203883) | Sheep rumen microbial communities from Palmerston North, Manawatu-Wanganui, New Zealand - 1728 DNA GHGlow gp2 (v2) (version 2) | ecosystem: Host-associated > Mammals > Digestive system >...
CGGTTGAGCAGACCTTCCAAAGCTTTGCCGTGGCGGGCTTCGTCGCGGGCCATCTCATGCACGGTGTCGTGAATGGCATCGAGGTTGAGGGCTTTGGCGCGTTTGGCGAGGTCGGTCTTGCCGGCGGTGGCACCGTATTCGGCGTCAACACGCATTTTCAGGTTCTGGGCGGTGCTGTCGGTGAGCACTTCGCCAAGCAGTTCGGCAAATTTGGCTGCATGTTCGGCTTCTTCGAAAGCGGCTTTCTCCCAGTAGAGACCTATCTCGGGATAGCCTTCGCGGTGAGCCACACGTGCCATGGCCAGGTACATACCAACTTCCTTGCATTCGCCTTCGAAGTTCATACGCAGGTCGGCCTTGATGTCCTCGGGAGCGTCTTTGGCCACGCCTACTATGTGTTCGGCGGCCCAAGTCTTGATGTCTTCTTTCACTTCCTGCATCTGTTTTCCGCAGATGGGGCATTTTTCGGGCATTTCGTCGCCTTCATATACGTAACCGCACACGGGGCAGATAAATTTTTTACTCATAATGTTGTTTCTCCTTTTTTATTAAATGTATTCGATATTACTTTTTGGGTTCCCATTTGCATCGCACTGGCGACACAATGGCACCTTCGTCTTTCAGCTGTTTGAAAGCCTTGTCGATTTCCTTGCGGTCGGCGCCGAGGGCTTTCTCCACCTCGCCGGCGCTCATCGGACGGCCTGTCTCGGCCATCAGTTTCAGGATTTTGTCTTTCATGGCAGTATTATTTTTCTTCGAAACTGTCTTTACCGACGCCGCAGAGAGGGCATTCGAAATCTTCGGGCAGGTCTTCCCATTTGGTTCCGGGGGCTATGCCGTGGTCGGGATCGCCGGCGGCTTCGTCGTAAACATAGCCGCATACTGTGCAAACATATTTTTTCATAAGTGGGTGAGTTTTAATCGTTAATAATTAATCCAAAACCAAGCTGGGAGCGCTGTAGGTACGTCCGGCCAGCTCCTGGTTGAGCATATACAGACCTTTGGGGTCGCTGCCGAAGAGTTCCATCTTGGTAATCATGTCGTTGGCGTTGGTCTCCTCTTCGCCCTGTTCTTTGATGAACCAGTCGAGGAACTGCATGGTGCGGAAGTCTTTTACTTTGTAGGCCGCATCGTAGATGTTGTTAATCAGCGATGTAACATATTCCTCATGTTCGAGGCCGGCTTTCAGCACGTCCATGTCTTTTTTGAATTTCTTGTCGGGTTTGCCGATGGCATCGAGGGTTACTTTCTCGCCGTTGTTGTGCAGGTATTTGAAGAAAAGCATGGCATGGTCGCGCTCTTCCTGAGCCTGAATCATATACCAGTTGGCGAAACCGTTGAGACCGCGTGCTTCAAAATAACTCGACATATCAAGATAGAGATAAGCCGAAAATAATTCTTTGTTGATTTGCTCGTTGAGCAGTTTGGATACTTTTTTGTCTAACATAATTATATGTGTTTTTAAGTTATACGTCGAAACTGCAAAGTTACACTTTTATTTTCAAAATAACAAACTTTTGATGCAGAAAATATTTTTTTTCTTCTCCTCTATGGCCAAAAACACCTATATCCAAACCTATGTCAGAAATTATTCGTATCTTTGCATTTTTAAACACACTTATGACGGATTATGCAACAATCATAGCCTCACGGCTTAGCCTCGGCTCGCGGCAGGTGGAGAAAACCATCGAGCTGCTGCAAAACGGCGCCACGGTGCCTTTCATAGCCCGTTACCGCAAGGAGGCCACCGGGAACCTCAACGAAGTGCAGATAGCCGCCATCCGCGACCTTCTGGCACGTCTGATGGAACTCGACAAACGTCGCGAAGCCATCCTCGCCTCCATACGCGAGCAGGACAAACTCACCCCCGAACTGGAGAAACAGATTCTCGAAGCCGACAACCTGACCCAACTCGAAGACTTATACCTGCCCTACAAACCCAAACGCAAAACCCGCGCCACAGTGGCCATCGAAAAAGGCCTCGAACCCTTGGCGAACAAGATACAACTTCAGCAAAATATCGACATCGAGGCGTTTGCCGCGACTTTCGTCAACGCCGAAAAAGGCGTGGAAAGCACCGACGACGCCATTGCGGGCGCCAGCGACATCATCGCCGAACGCATAAGCGAGGACGCCACCGCACGCAACACCATACGCAAACTCTTTGCCACACAAGGAATTCTCTCCTCCAAGGTGATGAAAAACAAAGCCGACGAAGGCGCCAAATTCAAGTCGTGGTTCGACTGGAGCGAGCCGGTGGCCAAAGTGCCGTCGCACCGCATACTGGCCATGTTCCGCGGCGAGAACGAGGGAGTGCTGCGTGTAAAGATTGCCCCGAAAAACGAGGACTGGGCGGGCGAACGTCTCGACCGCTTGTTTATTAAAAACCGCAACGCCAGCTCTAAAATCGTTTACAACGCCGTGAGGGACAGCTACAAACGCCTACTCGCCCCGTCGATAGAGACCGAATTCTACAACCAGCTGAAAGCCCGCGCCGACGAGGAGGCAATAAAAGTGTTTGCCGAAAACCTGCGTCAGCTGCTGCTGGCCTCTCCGCTGGGACAGAAACGTGTGATGGCCATCGACCCGGGATTCCGCACAGGATGTAAGGTAGTGTGCCTCAGCGAACAAGGCGACCTCGAACACAACGAGACCATCTACCCCTTCGGCTCGGTGCGCGACGAACGCGACTCCATAAAACGTATCGAAGAGCTCGCCGAGGCTTTCGACATCGAGGCAATAGCCATTGGCAACGGCACGGCTGGACGCGAGACAGAGGAGATAGTGCGACGCGCCGACTTCAAAAACAAAATCATCATAGTGATGGTGAGCGAGAGTGGTGCCTCCGTATATTCCGCCTCCGAGGTGGCCCGCGAGGAGTTCCCCGAATACGATGTAACGGTGCGCGGTGCCGTCTCCATAGGCCGCCGCCTGATGGACCCGCTGTCGGAACTGGTCAAGATAGACCCAAAGTCCATAGGTGTGGGACAGTACCAGCACGACGTGGACCAGACTATGCTGCAGAACAGCCTCAACGACGTGGTGGAGAGCTGCGTAAACAGCGTGGGCGTGGAACTGAACACCGCCAGCAAGGAGCTTCTTTCGTACGTGTCGGGCATTGGTCCGGCATTGGCAAAAAACATAGTGGCCTACCGCAACCGCAACGGGGCCTTCTCGTCGCGAAAAGAGTTGCTCAAAGTGGAGCGTCTGGGCGAAAAGGCTTTCGAGCAATGTGCGGGATTTCTACGTATCCGCGAATCGGAGAATCCCCTCGACCGCAGCGCCGTACATCCCGAACGCTACGCCCTTGTTGAGCGTATGGCGAAAAAAGTGGGTGCCTCGGTGGAACAGCTTATGGCCGACAAAAGCCTCAGGGCAAAGATAAACATCAACGAATTTGTCGACCAAGACTGCGGCCTGCCAACACTGCAGGACATCATGAAAGAGCTAGACAAGCCTGGACTCGACCCCCGCACCAAATTCGAGGTGTTCGAGTTCGACAACAGCATCGCCACCATCGACGACCTGCAGGTGGGAATGGTGCTGCCGGGCATAGTAACCAACATCACGGCCTTCGGCGCCTTTGTGGACATAGGCATCCACAACGACGGACTGCTGCATGTGAGCCAGATGGGCGACCGCTACGTGAAAGACCCCAACCAAGTAGTAAAAATACATCAGCATCTGAAAGTGAAAGTTTTGGATGTTGATACTCATAGAAAACGTATATCATTCACACTAAAAGGTTTATAGAAATGAAGAAAGCCTATTTATTCCCCGGTCAGGGAGCCCAGTACGTTGGTATGGGCAAAGACCTTTACGAGAAATCTAACGAACTTAAAGATATGTTCGAACGCGCCAACGCGATTATCGGATTCCGCATCTCCGACATTATGTTCGGCGGCACCGACGACGATTTGAAACAGACCAAGGTAACGCAACCCGCTATCTTTTTGCACTCCACCATTTTGGCCAAAAGCCTCACCGATCTCGCACCGGAAGGCGTGGCCGGACACTCGCTCGGCGAGTTCTCGGCACTGGTGGCCGCCGGAGCCATGGATTTCGACGACGGTCTGCGTCTCGTCATAGCACGTGCCAACGCCATGCAGAAAGCCTGCGAGCTGAAACCCTCCACCATGGCTGCCATCATCGGCCTGCCCGACGACAAAGTGGAAGAGGTGTGCGCCTCTATCGACGAGGTGGTGGTGCCCGCCAACTACAACTGTCCCGGACAGCTGGTAATCTCGGGCAGTATGGAAGGCATCGAAAAAGCCTGCGAACTGCTGAAAGAAGCAGGTGCCAAACGCGCCCTGCCGCTGAAAGTGGGCGGAGCTTTCCACTCGCCGCTGATGGAACCCGCACGTGTGGAACTTGCCGAAGCTATCGAAAAGACAGCCTTCAAGACTCCTGTGTGCCCCATCTACCAGAACGTGGACGCCAAACCCACCAGCAACCCCGACACCATCAAGAGAAACCTCATAGCACAGCTCACCTCGCCCGTGCGTTGGACAGCCACCGTGCAGAATATGATGGCCGACGGTTTCGACACCTATATCGAAGTGGGTCCCGGCACCGTTTTGCAAGGACTTGTTAAGAAAATCCAGCCAGAAGCCTCGCTGGCAAGTGCTTGATTTTACTTAAAAATGAAACACCTCAATCAGCGACGGAGTACGGCTATTCCGCCGCTGATTTTTAGATAAAAAGAAAACAATATGAGCGACAATGTCATTTCGGAAAAAACATCTGCACCACGTGTACTGATAACCTGCCTCCCGGAAAACAAGACTGCGGTTATTATGATATTGGTTGCCCTATTTACGACAGTCTTTTTTTCGATAGCACTTGCTTTCCTTGTCTATTTCATTATTCATTGTGTTGGCGAAACAATAGTTTTCCTGCTATTTTTCCTTATGATTGCAGGAGCATTAACAGTGTTTTCTTTGAGCGACGCTCTGTGGCAAATAAGAGGAAAAGAGATTATTTCTTTCGATTCCAAAGCACTGTACATCGAAAAAAAGAAACTTATAAGAGTAAAAAGAACACTCCCATGGTATGAGATTGACGAGATAAAAAAATACAAAAAAAATGAAGTGTTGGCATTTAGGGATTATTTTACATTGCACGGCGACATTAACAATCCGACACTTCGTTTATATTGCAAAAACGGAAAAAAAACAAAATTCGGTGTCAATTTGAACGAAAAACGCCAAAAGGAACTTATAGATGCGATAATGAAACTGAAACAATTTTACACAAATAATTCTGACATTTAATTTTATGGATGCTGTGCTCAAAATTATACAAAATCATTTTCTTACAATTTTGTAATCCAATTTTTTTATAATTTTGAGCCACTTGTGGCGACCTATAAAGCAACAAAGTTGAGTTACCACAAATTGCGGCATCACCTCAGACAAAAAGAATAAACTGAACAACACCATTAAAACGCTACCCCGATGACAGAAACACGCACCGACAAAATCTGTTTTGTTCTGCTCCAAGCAATAGCTGTGGCGCAGATTGTCGCAGGCGTGGTATTTATCATATTTTCGTACGGATCCGTGGCCACCACAGTGCTTTGCACGGTAACATTTTTCGGAGTTTTTGCATCTGGGTACCGCAAGGATGTAGCAGCGGCTATTTTGTTCGCTTCTTCTACAGCATGGCTCTTGCAGATGTTCGATGCATTCACGTATTTTATTCTTTTCCAATGTTTTATAGCCGACATACTTGTTTACCCCGGGTGCATGTCCGTACTTTCGTTGACAAATCTGTTTTTGGCCGATTACATTTGGACCACGTCCAACGGCAAGCCGTTCAAACCAAAGCGGTTATGCCTTATTATCGTGCTTTTTGCTTTGTTGCCGGTCTTGTCGTACATCTACAGAAGCCACGATATCAAAAGTGCATCGTATCGCATTGAATATTTGACAGATATAAAACAAAAGCCCAGCATTGTATTCACTATCGGAGAAGAAAGCACTCCTCGCATAGCAATCGACAATAGGGATGTGGTTTTTGCCATTATCAACAACTCCGACCACGACACAACAGGCTGGTATTGCGACAATTGCCGTATACGTGTAAGAACCTGTTTTACAGATGTTAAAAAAATCGAGCTGGTGAAAAACCTTTCAAACAACATATTTTACGACGACCTTGCCGAACTGTCCATTACCGACAACGGCCACTACAAGGCTGTGGCAATGAAAATCGAAGATTTGTGGTGGTAATAAATGCTGATACTGATTTTGCAGTACCTCTTAAATTTGAATTGAAAAATGAAAGTTGAAAATTTAAAATTGGCGGGGCTTCGACAAGCTCAGCCGTCGGGAGATTTTCAGACTTTCAAATTAACAGATAGTCAGATGTCCTGAAATTGTAATTACTAATTACTAACTAAAATTACTCTTCCTCTATCCTTTTCAGGTGGCACACCATAAGGTTGCCTTCTTCGTCGCGGAGGTGCATGCCGTTGCCTTCGCAGTAGCGGAACATCTTGCAGTCGGCACATTGGTCTTTTTTCATCCAGCTGCGGTCGCGGTAGGGTTGGAAACGGTTTTGCCACACGTCCCAGAAATTGTCCTTGTAGATATTGCCCTGATAGTATTTGCCGCGTATGCTGGTGCAGGCCGAAATGCTGCCGTCTATCAGCACCGAAGCCACCGTTACTCCGGCATGGCACTGGTAGACGTAGTCGCGCACCTGACCTTCGTATTTGCCCAGAAATCCCTCGCAGCCATACGAGGCATGAATGCGTCCCTCCTGCCGTGTGCGTTTGATAAACTCCATCAGCTGGCGGAAATCGCTGTTGGAAATCTGCAATTCGGGCACCTGCTTGGCACGTCCCATCGGCGTAATGGTGAACAGTCGCCAGTCTTTGACGCCGAGCGAGATAAGGTATTCCTTGAACTCCTCCAAGCGAGCGAAGTTCTTCTGGTTCACGCAGGTTATCACGTCCCATCGTATGTCCTTGGTGCGGGATATCATACGTATTGCGTCGCTGGCGCGCTGGAAGCTGTTTTCGTGTCCGCGCATCCAGTTGTGGGCATCCTCGAAACCGTCGAGACTTATGGAGATGGAGCGCAGTCCGGCGTTGAGCAACTTGACGAAACGCTCGGGGGTGAGGGCAAGGCCGTTGCTTACCATTCCCCATGGGAACTCGCGTTTGTAGAACTCGCGTCCGCACTGCTCCAAGTCGTCGCGCATAAGAGGTTCGCCGCCCGAAACGATTATCATCATCTTGTGATGGTTCACCTCGGGAGGCAGACTGTCGAGGACTTTCAGGAAATCCTCCAACGGCATGTCGGGGGTCTGCTCCTCGGTTTTGCAGTCGCTGCCGCAGTGCTGGCAACGCAGGTTACAGCGCAGGGTGGACTCCCAAAAGAGCTGATGCAGAGGGTGCAACTGTATGTTGTTGTGGTGCATACGCCGCACTGTTTCGAGTATGAGACGTCGTTTCAGGTTCATGTCGCGATTGGATGGTTATTTCTTTTCCTCTATTTTTTGGAATTCGGCTGGTTGCACACCATAGAGCGGTTTCACACGATCCCTTTCGTCGTCTATCTTAATGGGGCGTTGCACCCTCCTTTTTGGGGTGGTGTCCTGCGGATTCTGGTCGTCGTACATCACTGGCGGCGGGCCGTAGAGCAGCGGGGGAGGATCGTCTCTTTCGGCTTTTTGTATTGGCCCGTCGGATTGTTCTATGGGGTCGGAGACCACTTTCTTGCTGCATCCCATCACGGTGAGCAGTCCGGCCAAAGCCACATTGGATAATATAAGGAAACGTTTTTTCATTGTTATGATGTTATTCGGTTTTTTCTTTCAGGGTTTTGCTAGCATATCCACGGCCCGTGCCATTTCCGTAATCTTCTATCTGAACGTCGGTACTGTCGTTTTGGTAACTGCCGTTGGCGGGACCGTCGGTGTCGTTGAAATAGAGCCGTACTTGAGAGCCCGGGTTTTCATAGCTTTTTAGCAAAAAATTTCCTTGTGCATTTGTGTAGGAAGTGTCTTTTTCGGGCCAAACAACCTGTATATTGTTTATCGCCTCACCGTTTTCGTTAGTCACATTTCCATTTATGACAAAACCATTAATAGGACAGCCGTATGCTCCACTGCCAAACTCCCCATTAGGCACACCATATAGAGTCTCTTCGTCTCCACTACAACCCGCTATGCCGAACAATGCAAGGATTGCAGCGAGAAGGGCGTTGGCTGATTTCAATATTATTTTTTTCATGACAATCTGGTTTTATTCGGTTTTTGCCTTGAGGGTTTTGTAAGCAGATCCATAGCCCGTGCCATCTCCAAAATCCTCCATCTGCACGTCGGCGCTGTCGTTTTGGTAACTGCCGTTGGCGGGGCCGTCGGTGTCGTTGAAATAGATCCGCACTTGAGCACCCGGGTTGTCATCGCTAATCAACGAAAAATTGCCATTCGCATTTGTGTATGAAGTGTCTTTTTCGGGCCAAACGACCTGTATGTTGTTTATCGCATCTCCGTTTTCGTTGGTCACTTGACCATTTATGACAAAACCTGCAGGACGACAACCATATTCTGCCTGGAAATCACTTGGGAGAGGTGCGTACAAATCATCTTCCTGGCAGCTGCTAATGCCGAACAATGCCAGAATTGCGGCGAAAATGGCGTTTGATTTTTTCAGTATTCGCTTTTTCATGACAATTTGGTTTTATTCGGTTTTTTCCTTCAAAGTCTTTGTTACCGAGCCGTGGCCAATACCGGCATCCCAGCTTCCGTCGCCACCAGTATAGGTTATTTGCACCTCGGCGGAGTCGTTTTGGTATCTGCCGTGGGAAGCTTCGTCGGTATCGTTGAACTGCAAGGTTACGGTCCGAACGGGAAAATCGCCTTCCCTGCGCAATACAAAACTGCCGTCGGCGCCGGTGTAGGTGGTATCCCAATCCATCACCACCTGAATATTCTCTATCGGATTTTGTGCCTCGTTCTGCACAGTGCCGGTAATTTCGATATATTCTGCGGTTGGTGTACCGTAAGCACAAGGCAAATCTGGTATTTCATTACCGTCATCGCAACTTGCTGCTACGCCGAACGATGCGAGGATTGCTGCGAGAAGGGCGTTGGCTTTTTTCAGTATTCGTTTTTTCATTTCAATCTGGTTTTATTCGGTTTTTTCTTTTAAAGTCTTTGTTACCGAGCCACGGCCAATGCCAGCATTCCACTCGCCGTCGCCACCGGAGTAGGTGATATGCACATCGGCGCTGTCGTTTTGGTAGTTACCGTTGGCCTCGCCATCTATATCGTTGAATTTCAACGTTACGGTACGGTTGGGAAAATTGCCTTCCCTACGTAATACAAAACAGCCGTCGGAGGCTGTGTTGGTAGTGTCCCAATCCCACACAACCTGAATGTTTTCTATCGGATTCTGGGCTTCGTTCTGCACCTTGCCGGTTATTTCGGTGTATTCGGCGGTTGGCACCCCATAAAGACAAACATCGTCGTTGCAACCTGTTGCTACGCCGAACAATGCCAGAATTGCGGCGAAAATGGCGTTTGATTTTTTCAGTATTCGCTTTTTCATAAGGCTTTGGTTTTTATACAACAAAGATAGGAATCCGCTGCGGGTTTCCTATCTTTGATATGTTGCAATGGTTTTTAATTCAGATTCACGTTCTCCAGCTCGCGCTTGATGTAATCGTTGGCGCTTTCCTTGCTCTGGAGCTCCTGTTTCAGTATTTTTTCTGCTATCTCGATAGAGAGAGTGGCAATCTGGTTTTTGAGGTCGTGGATGGCCTGCAGTTTTTCGTAGTTGATGTTTTCGCGGGCAGCTTCTACAATACGGTCGGCCTCGGCTGTGGCTTTGGTGCGGGCGTCTTCGATAATCTGCTCGCTGGTGAGGCGGGCGTTGCGCAGCATCTCGTCGCGTTCGTGTTTGGCTTCAATAAGCAGCTCCTCGTTGTGGGCCTGCAGGTGTTTCATCTCCTCGCGGGCCTTGTCGGCGGCGGTGAGGGCGTCGTTGATGGCCACTTCTCGGTCTTTCAGCGATTTAAGAATGATAGGCCAGCCGAATTTTGCCAAAATCAGAACAAGTATGGCAAATGTGATTGTCATCCAAACGATTGTACCCAATCCCGGAGTAATCAACGAACTTGAAAGCAATGGAATGTTCATTTCGAATATATCTTTTTTGTTTGTTTACTAAACTTTGTAACTTTTTAAAATTCAAAATTTTCAGGGACTGGCACCAATCGTGGCAATCCCTGAAAATAGTTTTTCGCGTTGCTATTAGCCGATAACGAGCAGCAAGCAAACCACGATGGCGAAGAAGGCAACACCTTCTACAAGAGCGGCGGCGATAATCATGTTGGAACGGATGTCGCCTGTTGCTTCGGGCTGGCGTGCAATGGCTTCCATTGCGCTTTTACCGATGTTTCCGATACCAAGACCGGCACCGATTGTTGCAAATCCTGCTCCGAGAGCTGCTCCCATTTGGGCAATACCTTCGGCCAATAATACCAATAATGCTGTCATAACTTTAAATTTTAAAAATTTATACTATGTTTTATCAGTTTTTCGAGTTTTAGAAACGCAAATATACTGATTTTTCGACAATTTTCGGCACTTTTTGCGATATTTTTTTTGGCACAACGCCTATCCTTTTGAAAACAAATGTTTTACAACCGACAATTATTTGTCAAAAATCCGACTTTGAAGTTACAAACATCGGAAGCGAGAAAAGTTTTTCGACAAATTTGTGCTTTTTTGACAAAAGAAATGTAACTTTGCACAACGAAAAAACACACGAAAATGCACCTTTTTTACATCAGCAACCTTGACAGCGACTTGGTGGAACTGCCCAAGGAGGAGGCTCAGCACTGCACCCGTGTGCTGCGTCTGCAGGCGGGCGACGAGATAGGCCTTACCGACGGCCTCGGCCAAATGTGCCGCGCCGAGATAGTGAGCACCGACGGCAAGTCGTGCCTTGTGCGCATAGCCGAGCGGCAGCGGGAATACCAAAAACGCAACTACCGTCTGCACGTGGCTGTGGCTCCGACCAAAAACTCCGCCCGTATGGAGTGGTTTTTGGAAAAAGCCGTGGAGATAGGCATCGACGAACTTACGCCGATAATCTGCCAGCACTCCGAACGCAGTTTCATCAAAACCGACCGGCTGGAGAAAATCGCTGTATCGGCCATGAAACAGTCGCTAAAAGCCTATAAACCTGTGATTAACGAGCCTACAAAGCTGACGGACTTCCTGAAACTTCCGTCGGAAGGACAGAAATTCATAGCCCACTGCGAGGGCGACGAGCGCACGTCGCTGAAAGAGGCCTGTAAAGCAGGAACTTCGGTAACAATCCTCATCGGTCCCGAAGGGGATTTCTCCAGAGCGGAGATAGAGGCGGCTTTTGCGGCGGGATACAAAGCTATAACTCTTGGAACAAGCAGGTTACGCACCGAAACGGCGGCCTTGGCCTCCTGCTTTTTTGTCAATTTTATAAACGAGTAACGATATGGAAGCTATGATTTTGGCGGCGGGACTGGGCACACGTCTGCGGCCGCTTACCAACGACAGACCGAAAGCCTTGGTGGAGGTGAACGGCATCACACTTCTGGAATACAACATGAGGCGACTTATCGGCTTTGGTTTCAACAAGATAGTGATAAACATCCACCACTTTCCCGACATGGTGATCGACTTTGTGCGGCAACGCAATTTCGAAGCAGAGATACTGTTTTCCGACGAACGCGAGCAGCTGTTGGACACCGGCGGAGCTCTGAAAAAGGCGGCAGCGCTGTTTTCGGGCAAAGAGCCGGTGCTTATCCACAACGTGGACATACTCTCCACCCTCGACCTAGGAGAAATCTACCGTAAACATCTTGGAAACAAGGCGTTGGCCACGCTTTTAGTAAGCAAACGCGACACCTCGCGGCAGCTGCTGTTCGACAAAAACCAACAGCTGGTAGGCTGGCACAACAGCTCCAACAACGAAACCCTGTGGAGCGACAGAACTGTGGAAATCTTTGATTCCATGGCTTTTAGCGGAATACACATAGTCAATCCAGAGCTGTTCGACCTGCTGCCGCCGGCGGCCCCCTACCCTATCATCCCCGAATACCTGAAAATTGGAAAATACCACAAAATACTTGCTTTCAGTCACTTGGCGGAAGAATGGCTAGACGTGGGGAAACCAGAGACTCTGAAACTGGCCGAAAAATTCATTAAATAGTAAAAACAAATACTGCGATGAAATATTTTGTCGAGGAAATAGCCGAAAAAATACTGCAAAACACATGTTATCAGACGGATAAAAGCATTATAGTGTTCCCCAACCGCAGGGCGGGTGTGTTTTTGCGTAAATACCTGAAAGCAAGCAAGAAACCTATTTTTATGCCACAAATAATAGGTATGGACGACTTTGTGGAGAATACTAGCGGCATGAAGATTGTGAAAAACGAATTTCTGCTTTTCGAGCTGTTCCGCATCCACAAAGAGATAAGCCATAAGAACAACAACGACAAATACCAGACTTTCGAGGAGTTCATCCCCTTTGCCGACATGCTGCTGAAGGACTTTTCGGATGTTGACCTTCATCTGGTAGATGCCAAACAACTGTTTTCCAATCTCTTCGAAGAGAAAATGCTGGAGCACTGGGATGTGTCTAGGCCCGAAGAGAAATCGGAATTCCAACAGAAATACCTCAGCTTTTTCAAATCGCTGTACGACTACTACATCCAACTGCACCAGACACTTACGGTGGCGAACAAGGCATACAGCGCAATGATATACCGAAACGTGGCAGAAAACATTGATTTCTACGCAGATACAATGCGGTGGAACAAGATAATGTTTGTCGGTTTTTGCGAAATATCGCAAAGCGAAGGAAAGATAATAAAAAATCTGATACGGCGCGGAAAAGCTGAATTTATCAGCGACGGCGACGCCTACTACTGCTACGACAACGACAACGAAGCCGGGATGATGCTACGCAAAAACCTTGAATATTTCGACAAAGAAAAGCATTTCGAAGAGCATTTCGGAACAGAAAAACGGGAATATTCATTTGTGAGCTGTCCGGAAAAAATTCTGCAAAGCGAGTATGTCGGTAACATCATAAGCAAAATAGCTGAATCCAAGGAAGATAGCGAAAATCCCTTTGAGGACACCGCCATAGTGCTTTGCGACGAAACTCTGCTTTTACCCACACTTAACGCCCTGCCACAATGTGTGAACAAAGTGAACATTACTATGGGATTTCCTTATACCCAAGCACTTACGCATGATTTACTGCACAAAATGCTCGAGATGTACGAAAGTCATGAAAAACGTGGGTACAATGTCAAGGCGGTAATACGATTCTTGTCGCATCATTTGATAGAGAAATATCTTGGTATCAAAGACTTAGAGAGCCGATTGACAAAACAATTCACCAAAGAAAAAATATACTTTATCGCCGGCAACGAGCTGCTCGAAAAGGTAAAAGAGTTAAAGGGAAGCGGATTGGAGTTTCTTTTCGAAAAAGACGACATGCCTTCGGCAGAACTGATAGACAAATATAAAACGCTGGCAACAAACATATATCCTTCTTGTAAAGACGAACGTGAGAGGATTTCCTTGGCAGCATCTTACGAAATTTTCGACCACTTCGGCGAACTGCAGGAGAAATACCATTTTGCGGACAATATTGGGGTGTTGAGACGCATATACGACAGAATTGCCATGTGCACGCAGCTCTCTTTCAAAGGCGAACCCGTTGAAGGTCTGCAAATTATGGGACTGCAGGAGACGAAAAACATTGATTTCGAAAACCTGGTGGTGATTTCGTGCAACGAAGGCGTAATTCCCAAGGGCAACACGCACAACTCACTGATTCCATATAGTTTACGTAAAGCATTCGGTATGTTCACCTACAACGAACGCGATGCCGCCGAAGCATATAACTTTTACCGCTTGTTGCAAAGGGCCAGGAAAGTCCATTTCCTTTACTCCACCGAAACTGAAGGCAGCGGCAAAGGCAAAGGCGAGGCAAGCCGTTTCCTTATACAGATAAAAAAAGAACTGCAACCAAAATATCCCAACATAAAACTCGACGAGATAACGCTCTGTACCACTCAACCATCTGTTTCCAAGATAGATACGATAAGCAAAGAGAAAAACGACGCCGTGATGGAACTGATTTTGAAAAAGGCAAAGGAGGGTCACGGCCTTTCGCCCTCGGCATTGAACAACTTGCGGAAATGTGGTCTGCGGTATTTTTTCAACAACATCTTGGGAATCAAACCTTCCGACGAGCTGGAAGAAGACATCGACATCTCAGAACATGGCACGCTGATACACGGCACACTCGAAACGATATTCAAACCATTTGTGGGAAAAGAGATAAATCGCGAAGAACTGCCTGATAAAAACGAGATAAAGTCCTTGGTAGAAGCGGTTTTCGAAGAAAAAGTGTTCAACAGCCGAAAACGTTCCGGGGAAAACTATTTCCTTATGGAAATAGCTAAAAGTCAGGTTGATAACTTTATCAAACTACAAAAAAAAGAACTGGAAATACACAAAAGTACGTTGGAGTGTGTGGAAGGCGAACAGCAAGCCAACATGAAAATAAGCGAAATCTCGGAAGCGCTTGAAAATAAAGACTATAAAGACAGAGAGATAATGCCTCACGGCGTTGCCGACCGCATTGACACAGTAGCAGGCGTGGTACGCATAGGCGACTACAAATCGGGAAAAGTAAACCCAAGTGATTTGTGCTTGGACGCAAAGTATTTCAACACAAAGGAAATGACTTACGATGGTGAGAAAATAAGCGACAAATGGTTTCAGGTGATGTACTACGCCTGGCTGTACTGGCGTAAACACAAGCCAGAGAGAATGGAAGCAGGGATATATCCGTTGCAGGACTTCGGCACGTTTTTCCTGCCTGCAAAAATAAAGTACTCCGATTCTTTCGACACATCGTTTTCTGCCAAACACTTCGAACTCTTCGAAAAATACGTAAAAGATTTGTTATCAATAATTTTCGACAAAGATATACCCTTCGGGCAGAACAAAAAGAAATGCCAATTCTGTCCCTTTACAAAAATATGTGGCGTGGAAGTGAGAGAATTCTGAAAATCAAATCGTTTCTACCCTCTGCAGGACCCTTTGCCATACAAAATTGAACATTAAATTGTTAAGAAAAGCGTGGCTTTAAACCGAAAAACAAAATATAAATACACTATTTTTGCAAAGTGAACAGTTTTGAATAAAAGCTATAAACAACTGATTTAAAGTATAATGGCAAACAACAAACTAAAAAAACTCCTAAGCGATACCGCCATTTACGGACTTAGCAGCATCATAGGCCGTTTTTTGAACTACCTGCTGGTGCCGCTCTACACATACAAAATTGCTGCGGAGAGCGGTGGTTACGGCATTGTCACCAACCTGTACGCCTACACCGGACTGCTGCTCGCCCTGCTCACCTTCGGCATGGAGACCACCTTTTTCCGTTTCTCGAACAAAGAGAACTCCAACCCCGACAAAACCCTCTCCACCTCGCTGATAGCCGTGGGCAGCGTGGCGCTGTTCTTTGTGATGATGGTGACCATCTTCCTCGGCCCTATCAACAACGCCCTCGGATATACAAGCCATCCCGAATACGTCGAAATAATGGCCATTATCGTATCCCTCGACGCTTTTCAGGCGATACTGTTCTCGCGACTCAGGTACGAAAACCGTCCGATAAAATTCGCCGCCCTCAAACTGCTGTTTATCGGTTTGAACATAGGTCTGAACCTGTTCATTTTCCTCGTGGCTCCCAACATCTACCAGCAGTATCCCACGCTGATGGGTTGGTACAATCCTGATTATCAAGTGGGTTACATCTTTGTGGTGAACCTAATCTGCACCTCACTGGTAACTTTCGGTTTCATCCCCGAACTGCGTCACCTTCGCAACGGTCTGGACAAAGATCTTCTGAAAAAGATGCTGAAATACACGTGGCCGCTGCTGCTGCTGAGCCTTGCGGGAATTCTCAACCAAGTGGCCGACAAAATCTGTTATCGCTTTATAGTGCCCGGCACCGAAGGCGAGGTACAGCTCGGCATCTACGGCGCCTGCGTCAAAATTGCCATGATAATGGCCCTCATAACACAGGCTTTCCGCTACGCCTACGAGCCTTTCGTTTTCGGCAACGACAGGGACAAGAACAGCAAAGAGACACAGGCTTTGGTGATGAAACTGTTCGTGATAGTGACGATGATGGCCTTTATGGCCGTGATGATGTATATGGACATTTTCAAACATTTCATCAGCCCGAGCTACTGGGAAGGACTGAAAGTCATACCGATAGTGATGATGGCGGAGGTGTTTATGGGCGTGTATTTCAACCTATCGTTCTGGTATAAACTTATCGACGAGACCAAATGGGGAGCAATCTTCTCCGGCATAGGATGTGCAGTGCTACTGGCAATAAACTTTATCTTTGTGCCGAAATACGGCTATATGGCCTGCGCCTGGGGCGGATTTGCCGGCTACGGCATCTGCATGCTGCTTTCCTATCTGGTGGGACAGCGTAAGGCACCCATCCCCTACGAGGTTGGTAAGATACTGTTCTACATGGCTTTCGCTGTGGCACTGTACCTGCTCAGCAAGATTTACCAGCCTGCGGGCATGGCGGCGCGACTGGCCTACAACACAATCTATCTGGTTGTGTTTGTGGTAGTTGCTTATATCTTAGACATTAAAAAAGTATTAAATATAGCTAACATTATAAAACAAATAAAAGGTAAAATTTTAAAACATTAAATTATGAGCGCAAAAAGTTTTGTTCAAGAATTCAAAGAATTCGCCCTCAAGGGCAATGTAGTTGACATGGCTGTCGGTGTTATCATCGGCGGTGCCTTCGGAAAAATTGTAACCTCGTTGGTAAACGACATCATCATGCCGCTGGTAGGCTCGCTGATTGGCAACGTGGATTTCACAACCCTCTCGGCCACACTGCGTGATCCCGTTTTGGGCGCCGACGGCGAAGTGGTTAAAGAAGCCGTTACACTTAACTACGGTAATTTCATCCAGACAACGGTTGATTTCCTGATTATCGCCCTCTGTATCTTCCTTGTCATTAAACTGATGATGAAAGCCACAACTCTCGCTAAGAAACAGAAAGAGGAAGAGGAAGCCGCTGCTCCCGCTCCTGAACCCACAGCCGAGGAAAAACTCCTCACCGAGATCCGCGACCTGCTGAAAGAGCAGAAATAATTATTGGAACATCTAAAGACACAAAAAACATTTTGTATAAAAGGCAGACCGATGGTCTGCCTATTTTTTATAGAACAATCATGGTCTATGATAGTTACACGGAATAATAGGCGAATTCCGACAAAAACTACCGGTGGCTGAGCCTGTCGAAGTCACAATTATCAATTTTCAACTTATAAAACTCATGGTCTATGATACATAGAGTGGATATTCAAAATTTAGAAAAAATTTATTCAAAAAGAGTCAAATATCTCATACCATGATATTTAACCCCAATGTTCCACGTGAAACATCGGCTATTTTTCTCCCTTGCTGAGGTAGATAATCAGCACGGAAATATCGGCGGGAGAGACGCCGCTGATCCTCGAGGCCTGCCCTATGGTTTTGGGCCGCATCTTGGAGAGTTTTTCGCGGGCTTCGTAGCTTAGCGACTGCAAAGCAAAATAATCGAAATCCTCTTTCAGAGGCACTGTCTCGTATTTCAAAATCTTGTTGGCCACCTCCTGCTCTTTGTCGATATAGTTCTGGTATTTTACCAACACCTCGGAATATTCCAGACATTCGTCGCGCAGATTTTCGGGAACGGCGGCAAGGGTTCCGGAGAGAGCTTCGGAGATGCGAAGCAAATCGTCGATATGCACCTGTGGACGGAGCAACAGGTTTTTCAGCTTCACTTTCTGGTCTATGGCGGGGGTGTCGAGACTCTCCAGCAGCGCGTTAGCCTCGCCGGGCAACACGGAGGTGTTCTCCACGCAGGCGGTGAGCTGTTGGGAGAAACGCAGCTTCTCCTCTACCCTACGCATACGCTCGTCGGAAGCCAAGCCGAACTGGTGCGATAGCGGTGTGAGACGCACATCAGCATTGTCCTGCCGCAACAGAATACGATATTCAGCACGTGAGGTAAACATACGGTAAGGCTCGTCAACGCCTTTGGTAACGAGGTCGTCGATAAGCACGCCGATATACGACTGTGTGCGGTTCATAACAAACGAGGGACGGCCTTTCAGCTTCAATGCGGCGTTGATGCCAGCCACAAGTCCCTGCGAGGCGGCCTCTTCGTAACCGGTGGTGCCGTTAATCTGTCCGGCGAAATAGAGATTTTCGACAAGCTTGGTTTCAAGGGTATAGCTTAGCTGTGTGGGAGGGAAATAGTCGTACTCAATGGCGTAGCCGGGCTTGTAGATACGTGCGTTTTCGAAACCGCGTATGCTGTGCAGGGCGTCGAGCTGCACCTGCAACGGCAGAGAGGACGAAAAACCGTTGACGTAATATGAGTTGGTTTCCAGTCCTTCGGGCTCGATAAAAAGCTGGTGACGGTCTTTGCCGGAAAAACGCTCTATTTTGTCCTCGATGGAAGGACAGTAACGGGGTCCCACACCCTGAATGCGGCCTGTGAACATGGGAGATTTGTCGAAACCGGTACGCAGAATGTCGTGGGTTTTCTCGCTGGTGTATGCCAAAAAACAGGACTTCTGTTCGGTAAGTCTCGGGGTGTCGGAAAAGGAGAATTTGCCCACTTTTTCGTCGCCTTTCTGCTCGGTGAGGACGGAGAAGTCTATCGTCCGGCCATCCACACGCACGGGGGTGCCGGTTTTGAGTTTCTCCACTTCGAAACCCAAGTCTTTGAGCTGGTGGGAGAGTCCGATGGCGGGCTGTTCGCCGATACGTCCTGCCGAGAAGGTGGTCTCGCCTATGTACACACGTCCGTTGAGGAAAGTGCCGTTGGTAAGGATGACAGCTTTGGCGAGCATGGTAAGGCCGAGTTTTGTCTCAACTCCAGTAACGCAGTTGTTTTCGGTAGTTACTGCCACAACTTCGTCTTGCCAAAGCGAGAGGTTGGGGGTGTTTTCGAGAATCTTGCGCCAGAAACGGGAGAAACGCATCTTGTCGCACTGTGCGCGGGGGCTCCACATGGCGGGACCTTTGGAGAGGTTGAGCATACGGAACTGTATCATAGTGTTGTCCGTAACGATGCCTGAGAAACCGCCGAGGGCGTCGATTTCGCGCACTATCTGACCTTTGGCCACGCCTCCCATAGCGGGGTTGCATGACATCTGGCATATAGTGTCGAGGTTTTGGGTTATCAAAAGGGTATCCATGCCGAGGTTGGCTGCTGCCGCTGCTGCCTCGGCACCTGCATGTCCTGCTCCAACAACAATTATATCGTAACTGCCAAAAATCATCTCCAATAATTATTCGTGATTGTTTATCTTACTTATTTACGGCATTTTAGCGACAATGTTTCACTTGAAACGTTTTTCTTTTTTTTGGTCGGTAAATCTTTATTTTTTTTCTCCTACTCGTCTTCGGCTCACGAGATCTTGTTAATCTTGTAGATTTTTATTTTTCTCCTACTCGCCTTCGGCTCGTGAAATTTTGGGAATCTTGTAAATAGCTTTCGCCTTCGGCGAAATAATTTTTTAGATTTACAAGATTTCTACCCGAAGGGCAAGGAGAATCAAAACTGCCGCTTGCGGCAAAAAGTTTATAAGATTTCTTCCAGTAGAGCGAGCGCGGTGTTTTCTTTCTTTCGCATGGCTTCGGCTTCGGCGGGGGTTTTGTCCTTGCCGCCCAAAAGGTGCAACACTCCGTGGATGATGACACGGTGCAGCTCCTGCTCGAAATCAACGCCGAAACTTTTGGCGTTCTCCCCTACCCTGTCGATGCTAATCAAAATGTCGCCCGAAATGACGTCGCCTTCCACATAGTCGAAAGTGATGATGTCGGTATATGTGTCGTGGTCGAGGTACTCGCGGTTGACTTGCAAAATATATTCGTCGTCGCAAAAAAGGTAACCGATGTCCCCTACCCTCTTTTTTTGTTTTTCCACCACTTGGGTGATCCACTTTTTGAGTCGGGTTTTTTCTTTTAAAGAAAATTTGATGTCGTTGTTCGAAAATGTGATTGCCATGGCGTTTTTTAGTTCAAATCAGTTTTTACAAAGTTTTTGCGTTTTGCGCGAAAAATAAGTTATTTTATTGGTATTCAATTATTTAGATGGTGTTTTACGGTGTTATTCCTCGTTTTGGTTGCGATAAAAGCGTTTTTTCGGGTTAGGGTAGGGGGTTAATCGCTCTCGGAGGAGTTATCGCTGTCGGATTTTTCGTCGAAAAGTGAGATGCCGAGACAAACGATTCCGGAGCCGAGGAGAAGATAAATAATTTTAGGGTCAATTTTCAGACCGAGGGTAACAAGTACGCAAACGGTAAGGCCGAGGGTTATTCCTAAAATTTTTAACAGGGTGCTTAATATTGGTTTCATGGTTTTTCGTTTTAAAAAAAAAGCGACCAACGGAAAAGTTGCTCGCTTGATATTAGATTTTTATAATTAGCATTTTGTAGTGTGTTTTTCCTGCTCGCTGAAGCTCGCGAAATCTATTAAATCTTGTGAATGACATCTGCCTGCGGCAGAAGATAATGGGAAACAATTAAATTTTGACTGTTGCTTTTTGGAAAAAGGAGGTAAGGGTGTTGGCGCGTTCCATGGACATGGAGGGGTCGACGCCTTGGATTTTGAAGAGCATCTTCACACGGCGGCCCTTGTTGGAGAACTGGCACTCGTCGGAGAGGACATTCATCAGGAAAAGGCCTGTGCCCTGCTCGGTGTCGGTGGGCAAGTCGGTGTATTGTGTGTAGTCGAAACCGTTGCCCTCGTCCTCCACCACAAAGGCAAGACCGCCCTTGGCACGCGAGTATTTGATGGTAACAGTTTTGTCGGGATTGCACTTGTTGCCGTGAACTATCGCATTTTCAACGGCTTGCAGCACAGCCACGGAGATGGTGCCGAAATAATTATAGCAGTTGAAATCGGAGCATACCGATTCCAGATAAGCCTCAACTTGCGGTATATTGGCCTCAACCGATTGAATTTTAATAGTTTCCATATCAGACACTTTTTGTAACGTATTAGCAAAGATACAAACTTTTGTACAAAATACAAAATGCCATTGCAATTTTTCTTTCAACAATGGGTTTATAATAACGTTTTTGGAGTGTAATTTGCGACTATAGCCGCCCAAGGCTGACTGAAAAGGGATAATATGTTATAGATTTATTTCATATTATCGACTACTATTCAGATTTACCGGGACATTATAGTTATACACATCTTTGAATGTAAGAAAGACATTTTCAATAGAAATAGTATCATATGAGAAAGTTGCAGTTAATAGTTTAGTGTGATTTAAAGAAAAATTAAAAGTATCAACATCATCTTCGAAATATACACCATCATAATAATCATCAATATTATAATCCAATAAATCGATAAAAACTGTATCGTTTACCATCCACACATTCTGTATATCATCAGATAAAGAATGAAAATCAAATATTTTGGAATAAGTTTTATCAAACAACAAGTAATGTTCGTAGTCAGAAGCCCGTCCAGACCCCCCACAAAATACTGTTTGTAAAATATAATAATCTCCCAAAGAGTATAACTTGGCTTCTCGCAGCTCCAACATCATTGTACTATTAGGAAAATTCTTCTCTAACTTATTTGCAATATTCTTTGCAGTTTCGTAAGTGATTGTCTCTTTCTGTGGATGGACAATTTTGCCATCATTTATTTTTGCAGAATTACATGACAAAAAGAGTATCATTACCCCAATATAAATTATACTATACTTAAATAAACTTTTCTTTTGTAGCGAATTTGTTACCATTTCCCAGTTGTTGCTTATTTGTAATACTATATTCATAATCTACTTATTGTCAGTATTATAGAAATAGTCGTTCACTTTTTTGCGGTAGAAGTCGGTGAAGGGGGCAGGGGAGTTGTTGAGGGTTTCTATTGATTTATCTTTCAGCTGTTTATATTTTTCGAGGTCGGGTTTGGAGAGCTGCAGAACTTCGTGGGCTTCGGTACTCTGGCGGCGGTCGTCCTTTTCGCGCTGCATCTGTGCCTTTTCGTGCTCCAGCAGTCGTGTCATTATCTGCTGTTGGCGCATAAGTGTCTGTTCTGTAATGGTTTTGTTGACAAGGTCGTGTTCGGTCTGCTCCATTTTCTGCATTATGTCGTCCAGCTCCTTGCCGGCCTTTCCTGCGGAGCTTTGTTTCAACTCGTCGGCGTACTGCTGCATCATACGACGTATCTGCTCCTGCTGTGCCACCATTTTGGCGAACTGCTCGCTAAACTCGGAGTTCTGCCGGCTGCCGCCCTGTTGCTTGCCTTTGCTATCTATCTGTTTTTTAAGGGCTTCGAGTTGTTTGTTCAACGCATCCTGAAGCTGTTTCATGGTCTTGGGCGAGGGTTTCTTGCCCGAATTGCCCTGACTTGGGTTGTTGCAGGTGCCGGATTTCTTGCAGCTGCCCGATTTTTTCTGCTGGTTGTTCTGCCTCATCTGCTGCTGCATCTGGTCGAGGGATTCGGCAAGGACAAGGGCGAGGTTGTTCAACGAAGTGACGGCGTATTGCATTGAGCGTGAGGCTCCTGTGTTCTTGCTTTGGCCGTAGTAATTTTGGTTGAGCCGCAACAAATCGCGCAGTGAATAGGAGATGTTGGTGTTGATGGCCGACACCTCTTTGCTGATCATCGGAGCCACCTTAATCTGCCGTTTGGCGATGGCCCGCAAGGAGTCCTCCACCGCCACGAAGTCGCTCTTGATACGGTTTTGGCGGTTGATAATAGTTTGATACCTAACATCTTGTATGTAAGTCTTGTTCAGGTCGTCGATAAGTTCCTCCTGATTGAACGAGAGGGTGACGATGTTTTTAAGCAGCTGGCGTATGGTCTCAACATCTTCGGCGAGGTCCTCCTGCTCCATGTCCACCATGCTCTCGGCCAGCTGGTTGGAGAGTTTGTCGAGGTCGTCGGCAGCTTGGTTTTGGTTTTGCGAGGCGTTTTTGTTCTTGCCTTTGCCGAGGTTTTCCTTGGCGTTGTTCTGCTGGCTTTCTATCTGTTTTTCAAGGCTTTTATCGCGGCGCAGGGTGGGGGAGTCCTCCAGCTGGCGGAACTGCTCCTGAGCTTTGTCGAGCGACTGTTGCAGCTCCTTGAACTCCTTGTTGAGTTGCTCCTGTTTCTGTGACAGCTTTTCGGCGTCTTTTTTGGAAGCCTTTTCCGACTCCTTGGCCAAATCGCGCTGTTTCTGGGCAAGTTCCTCGGCTTTCTGGATGGCGTTTTCCACCATCTTCTCTGCTTCGAGGCGTTTCATCAGTTCAAGGTTCTGGTCGAGCTGTTTCTCGATGTCCTCGTTCTTCAGTTTGATATTCTCCAACGCCTCCTGAAGCTTGGCTTTATCGCTGTCGTTCAGCAACTTGTCTATCTCCTTCATCAGCTCTTTCATCTCGTCGGTCATAAGCTGTTGGAAGAGCTGCTCCAGCTGACGCTGCTTCTCCAGAATAGACTGCGTCTGCTCGTGGAACTGCTGTTGGAAAGCGTTGTTCTGCCGTATTTGCTCCTGCATTCGGGCGATGTCCTCTTTCAGCTGTTTCTGTTTTTTGGCCAGCTGTTCCAAGTCCTTCTTGTCCTGCCAGTTAAGTTCCTTTTTGTCAACAAGTTTGCGCATCAGCTCGTCAATCTCCTGCTGTGTCTTTTTAATCTCCGACATCGACTGCTCTCCGGCGTTTTGGATACTTTCGTTGTTGGCATCTATCTGATTTTGAACCTCTTTCTCGGTCGGCACACGTATTTCGAACATCTGCGAACGAGCCGACTTAGGTCCGTGTATGCCGTCGTTGTCCCAAACTTCGAAATAATAGGTTATGTTTTCGCCCATCTGCAAATCCAACTCACTCACATTCAGAGCATAATAAAACTCCTGCGAGGAAAGTCCCTTGTCGAGGGCCAAGGGGTAGCAACGCACGGTGTTGTAGGCCGAGTCGGCGGCAGTTTTCACAAGGTTGAAGGTAAGTTTGGAAAAGCCGTAGTCGTCCTTTATCTGACCGCGGAAAAAGACACGGTCGTAACGCAGCGAGTCGCGCAGCTCCGACACGGCAATCATAGGGACCACGTCGGGAATGGTAGTGATGGTGTAAAGCAGTGTGTCAGAAGATTTTTCATAACTGTTGGAGGTGAAGAAACCGTATCTCTGCGAGGCAAAAAGACGTTTGGCAAACGAGAGGCGTCCGTTTTGGTCGGGCGTAATGTTCTGCGCAGTGCTGTCGAAAATAACGCACAGATTTTCAGCAAACTGCGTCTTGAACGACCATTGCACCGCTGTGCCCTCCGGCACGGTGAAATCACCGATGTTAGATAGCACCTCTGCCTGTCGGCCGGTGTAGGCGGGATAGACGAGTTTGGCGTCGAAATTCAGAAGCAATGGCTTGGGAAACACCTCAAGCTCAAAGGTTTGCGACTGAACTCCCACCGCCTCGAAATGGAACTGAACGGTTTTCTGCACGTTCTTGAAAAGATAGGAGAAGGTGGTTTTGCCGTCCTTCCGCATCTTATACGACTGCTTGCCGACAACCACAAAAACCTCGTCGGGCAAGGAGTTGCCGACAATCTCCACCTGCAAAGGGAAGTCCTCCTGTTTCACCGCCTGCAAGGGGTGGGAGAGGAGCTCGAAGGCGAAGGGTGCGGGCTTTTCGTAGAAAGTGCCGTGGTGCAGAATCCTCTCCGACGGCGAGGTGATGAGTGTGGGGGCGGCGATAAGCAGCACGACAATGGCTAACAGAGGGATAATCAGGTATTTGAGATACTTGCGGTTTTGTTTCAAGTCCACCGCCGAACGGAAGGGGAGAGGGGAGAGGGCTGCGGTCTTCTGCTCTATGCTGGCAAGGAGCAGGTCGGAATCCTGAGTCGCGGACAACGTTTTGAGTTGCAGCAGGTTAAGGAGTTTGTCGCCAATTTCGGGGAAATGCTCCCCTATTATCACGGCAGCCTGCTCGCGGTCCAGCACCTTGCCTATGCGGTGCATCTTGGCAAGAGGGACGACGATGTAAACAGCTATCAATGTGACAGCTGCGACGATATACAACCAAAAGATGACGGTGCGCACCGTGGTGGAGAAATAAGCGAAATTTTCCGACAAAACGGCCACAAGAAAAGCCGTGAGCAGCAGCGCCGCCACACAAATTCCGCCCTTTATCATCCGGCTTTTGTAGTATTTTCGGATGAAAGCGTCTATCTTGGTTATTATTAAATCGTTGTCGGACACGATGTTATGTTTTTCGGTGCAAAATACAAAGATACAAAAAAGGAACGACTTTCAGATTAACAGATTTTCAGACTCTCAGATTTATCTGAACATCCGAATGTCTGAATATCTGAAAGTCCATTGTTCATTATTAATTGTAAATTGTTAATTATCAAGTCTTTCTACACCGTTTTTCACTACTTTGGCGGGGTTTCCGGCCAAGACGGTGCGGGGTTCGGGGTAGGAGCCGTGGAGGGTGCTTCCGGCGGCAACTGTGGTGCTGTCGGCAAGATGTGTACCTTTGGTAACCAAGCAGTTACAGCCAAACCAAACGTTGTTGCCAACGCTGATTTCGCGGTCGGGATTGGTTACATGGCCGTCGCTGTCGACAAGGCTGTGCTGGTCGGTGTCCATAAGAGTGCAGTTCCACGAAGTGATAAAATCATTGCCGAAAGTCATGGCCCTGTGGCAGATTATCAGCGACTTGGGACCAAGATTGAACTTGTTGCCGACGGTAAGGATGGCGTTCTCGGCCAGCTCCACCGCACTGCCCGCACCAAGGGAGCACTCGCCAAGGATGTCGAACGTGCCGCGGAGGTTCAAAATAGTACGGTTGTGCCTGAAATCGGTACATTGGCAGGTGCCGAAACCGATTTTCACCAAACCCATCCTCGGCTTTTCGGGATGAAGGATGAATTTGCCAGAAACATTCTGAACCACAGTACGATGCGAAATAAGTATGGGCATACGTATGGCCTGCCGGAAAGGCAGCAGACGCAGGTTGTACCACAGACTGCGAGGCAGGGCGATGAAAAACCGCCAAGCCGTAAGCCGTTTTTTGCGATGACGCTCGTTCATTGATAGTAGTTTTTTGCAAGTGCAAAGATACGAATTTTTTACTAATAGTGAACTGTGATCAGTGAACTGTGAAAAAGAACGTGTGTGTAAATATATAATAGGTTAGATTATTTAGCGGGTGAAACTACTGTTGTAAAATATTTATAATCAGCAAAAAAGATTGAACAAACGTCTATGTTTATCAAAAAACAATAATTCCGAAATCCGAAATCCGAATTCTGAATTAAAAAAAATCTTATCTTTGCAAAAACAATATTGAAGAAAATGCAGAAAGTAATTCTTATAACCGGTGTTTCGTCGGGTTTCGGCAAGGCCACCGCCGAACTGCTGTGCTCCAAAGGACACATTATCTACGGCACAAGTCGTAACATATTGCGAAACAATAATATAAACAACCTTGTGATGGACGTTACCAAGCCCGATACCATAAAACAGGCCGTGGCAGAAATAATGGCCAAAGAGGGCCGTATCGACGTGCTGATAAACAACGCCGGCATGGGCATAGGCGGTGCCATAGAGCTGGCCACCGAAGAGGAGATACAGCTGCAGATGGGCACCAATTTCCGCGGCATGGCCAACGTGTGTCGCGAGGTGCTGCCCGTGATGCGCCGCCAACGCAGCGGTAAGATAATAAATATCAGCTCGATAGGTGGGGTGATGGGACTGCCGTACCAAGGCTGGTACTCCGCCTCGAAATTTGCAATAGAAGGCTACAGCGAGGCCCTCGCCGCCGAGGTGAAGCAGTTCGGCATCAGCGTGTCGATGGTGGAGCCGGGCGACTTCGCCACCAATTTCACCGCCAGCCGCCGCAACTCCGAAGCCACAATGCAAAACGAGGACTACCGCGAGAGCTACGCACGCTCGCTTGCCATCATAGAGAAGGAGGAAAACGGCGGTTTACAGCCCTCTGTGCTCGCGAAAAAAATCTGTAAGATAGTTGATGCCAAGAAACCCCGTTTGCGCTACGTGGTGGCTAATTTCGAGCAAAAACTGTCGGTTCTGCTCAAGAGGGTTGTGCCGGGAAATTTCTTTGTTGGAATTCTGAGGGACTACTACAAAGTTTAGTTCGGAGTGCGGAACTAGAAAGGTCTAAGGTCTAAAGTCAAAGGACCAATGACTAACGGCTGCGACCATTTAAGTTCACTGATCACTGTTCACAGTTCACTGATTTTTAATTAGTTTGTAGTTTGGAGTGTGCAGTGTACAGTTAGGAAGTAATTGACAATTAACTATTGGTGTCCGATAAAAATCGACAGCCGTGATCTTTGTGATTGTAACTTGTTGATAATCTATCAACGTTGACAGACGTAATGATGTTTTTTGAAAAGCAAGC
>Ga0310697_10001477_pt1 | contig 27479 bp, 22 predicted proteins | sample 172DNAGHGlowgp2_FD_203883 | JGI IMG/M metagenome (GOLD analysis project Ga0310697, IMG submission 203883) | Sheep rumen microbial communities from Palmerston North, Manawatu-Wanganui, New Zealand - 1728 DNA GHGlow gp2 (v2) (version 2) | ecosystem: Host-associated > Mammals > Digestive system >...
TAAGCGTTGGCATATTTTAGCGATAATAAATAAAATCCTTCCATATTGTTTATATAAAAGAATGTAACTTCCTAATATTGAAAGAAAATTGCCTTTTGAAAGCAGTTTAGTTTACTCCGCTTTATATATAAAGAGGTCTAAACTAAACCTACTTTCCCACGCAGAAGTGTGTAAATATATTTCCTAATACTTCGTTGGTAAGGATGCGGCCTTGGCCGGTGATGTTGGCAAGGTCGTCTAATACGAGCCTTAAGTCCTCAGAGACGAGGTCACCACTGAGGTTAGATTCCAAGCCGGACAGCACGCGCGCGAGATTGTCGTGGGCGCTGACTAATGACTGATACTGGCGTGCCGATGTAACGATGATGTCCTGTTCAGAAAGTTCTGGGATGTTAGCAGATTCAAATATTGCTCGTTCCAACTTGTCAATGTTCGTACCTTGCTTGGCAGAAATCTCGACTGTAGGGATGTTCTTCAGTCTTAAGTCAGGTGTTAGAGAAATATTTGAATTGGTGGTGATGTCAATCTTATTCTTTATGATAATCAGAGATTTATCTTTGCAACGTTCGAGTATTTCTTGTATATCTTCTGCAGTAGGTTCTGCATCTACGATCCAAAGTATGATACGAGCTTTCCCGATGGCGGCGTAGGTGCGGTTGATGCCAATCTGTTCCACCTCATCGGTGGTTTGCCGGATGCCGGCGGTGTCGATGAACCTGAAGGTGACGCCATTGACGTCTATCGTATCTTCTATGGTGTCTCGGGTCGTTCCGTGTACTGACGAGACGATTGCGCGGTCATCGCGCAGCAGTCTGTTTAACAATGTTGATTTTCCCACATTCGTCTTGCCTACCAACGCCACGGGAATACCATTTTTCAGTGCTAGTCCGGTCTCGAAAGAGTGAGTGAGTGTCGTGATGCGATTGTTGATTTTATTCGCAATATCCAATAGTTCGCTACGGTCTGCAAATTCGAGGTCTTCGTGGTCTGAGAAATCCAGCTCGAGTTCTAATAGCGAGGTGAGTTTCAGAAGTTGTTCACGAAGACGTGAGAGCTCGGAGGAGAAGTGCCCTCTGAGTTGCGACATCGCTATCTGGTGGGTGGCTTTGTTGCCAGACGCAATCAGGTCGGCCACGGCTTCGGCCTGTGAGAGGTCCATTTTGCCGTTGAGGAAGGCGCGCTGGGTATATTCTCCAGGGTTGGCCATCCGGCAGCCGTTTTGGATCAACAGTTCAATCACCTTATTTAATATATAGCGCGAGCCGTGACAGGAAATCTCTGCGCTGTCTTCGCCGGTATAGGAGTGTGGTGCTCGGAAGATGCTTACCAATACCTCGTCGATAATGTTTTGATGCTGTGACGCAGCATCATACTCAACGATGTGGCCGTAGTGGATGGTGTTGGGCTCAGCAGCTGAGAGGTCTTTGGTAAAAACGTGAGAAAGAATCTCAAGCGCCTGAGGGCCTGAGATCCTGATGATTCCGAGTGCGCCACCAGGAGCGGTGGCGAGGGCGCATATAGTATCGTTCAAGGCTTGAGAGTTTTTAGGGCTTTGGCCAGTGTGTCAATATCGGCATCTGTTGTACCCCAACTGGTGACAAAGCGGCAGAGGGTGTTGTCGTTGTCTATGGAGTCCCATGTTTCGAAGGCTATAGTCTGGCGTAGATGCTGGATTTGTTTTTTAGACAGTACGACAAACTGCTGGTTGGTAGGCGAGTCTTTGATGGGAATGTCTGCCTCCATAAATAACTGTCTCAGTTGTAGGGCTTTATCAATAGCGTGACGGGCAATGCTGAAGTAAAGGCCATCGGTGAACAGCGCGTCAAACTGCACGCCCGCCAAGCGGCTCTTTGCCAACAGCGCTCCGTGTTGCTTGATGATGTTGAAGAAATGACGAGGTGCATTGTTTCTGGGAAAAACAACTGCTTCTCCGCACAGTGCTCCTACCTTTGTTCCTCCGATATAGAACACATCGCAGTGGTGTGCCAGCCACGGTAGGTCAAAGTCGCAGGCGTCGGAGGTCAGTCCGTATCCTAATCTTGCACCGTCGACGAAGAGCGGCACTTCATATTGTTGGCAGAGCGCATGCAGGCTTTCTATCTCTTCCTTGCTATAGACCGTTCCTAACTCGGTGGGGAAAGTGATGTAGACGATGCCGGGGATGACCATGTGTTCGTAGACAGGGTCGGCATAGAACCTTTCGTGAAAGTCTTTCAGGTCAGCAGCGCACATTTTTCCATCGTGCGATGGTAGGATGATAATTTTATGTCCGTTTGCCTCTACGGCTCCTGACTCATGTACATTGATATGTGCGGTGTCCACGGCAATCACGCCCTCGTAGCCCGTCAGAACGCCGTCGATGACGGTGGCATTGGTTTGGGTGCCTCCGACAAGGAAATAGATGTCGGCATCCGGGCATTGGCAGGCTGCTCTGATTCTTTCGCGCGCCAATTGGCTCCACTCGTCGAAGCCGTAAGACTGGCTGATGCTACTATTTGTCTCAAGGAGACGACGGAGCACATCAGGGTGTGCTCCGTTGTTGTAATCACTTTCAAATGAGACCATTAGATTCTGTCTAATACTTTCTCGATAAGTGTATCGATAGAGTTCTTGTATTCGGTGTTCATCTCCTTGGCAATGCGGTTTGCTATGACCATGCAGCAGGTCATGGCGCGGTGGCCGAGCAGCGCGGAGAGGCCAGCTAAGGCAGAGGACTCCATCTCGAAGTTACATATTTTCAAACCTTCGTATTCGAACGACTCAATCTTCTTGTTCTGGTCTGGGTCGGCAATGTCGGCACGCAGCTGACGGCCCTGGGGACCATAGAATCCGCCGCAGGCCACGGTATAGCCCCTGACCATGTCGTCGGCAGCAATCTGATTGATGAGGTCGGCATCGGCAACAGCTACGTAGGGTGCGCCCTTGATGGGATTCCACTGCATGTGCTCCTTGAAAGCTTTCTCCATTTCAATGTCGCAGACCACGTTACGTCCTGCGTAGTAGTTGAGCAGGCCGTCGAAGCCGATACTCTTGACGGAGGCGATGAACGACCCAGTGGGTGTGAAGGGCTGCAGACCGCCGCAGGTGCCGATGCGTACCATTGTGAGTGTGCGATGCTCGGGCTTCTCCTCACGGGTGCTGTAGTCGATGTTGGCAAGGGTGTCGAGTTCGTTGACCACGATGTCTATGTTGTCGCATCCGATGCCGTGGCTCTGACAGGTTATGCGCTTGCCTTTGTAGGTACCAGTAATGGTATGGAATTCGCGGCTGGTGACCTCATGTTCTATCGAATCGAAGTGGGCAGCAACAGTGTTGACACGTGCAGGATCGCCAACGAGCACTACGCGGTCGGCCAGGAATTCGGGCTTCAGGTGCAGGTGGAAGCATGAGCCGTCACTATTGATAATCAACTCTGATGCGGGAAAGGTTCTTTTTGTTGTCATAGGACTTGTATTTCTTTGGTACGTATTAATTTTTCTAATTGGTGAATGTCGCTCTCCAGTTGATAGTAGTCTTGTTCAAGTACTTGTATCTCTGTCTTCATGCGCTCGCGATCACGCCTATTGGCATTGCTGGCATACTTCTGTCGTGCTTTGTCCAGTTCGTCAGTCACGTTCTGAAATTGTTGGCGCAATTTCAGTAATGTGCTCATTTGTTGACGGTTAGAGGAGTCTTTGAAGTCTGAGAAGCTGTGATATGTGGTGTCGTCGTTGATAACGAAGCAGAAGTCTTGCTTCTTTGACTGCTTGCTCATCATACTTTTCAATAGCTCCAGTCTTTCCAGAGCCTCGTTGCGAGCTGCTCTGTCACCCCACGTGTCGGCAATGCGCTCAAGACGGGCGCGGCTGACGATGGCACTTTTGTCGAGCTCTGAGTCGGCATAGGAAATGCGTCGCTGATTAGGAATAAAGGTGTATATGCACACCATGCCCTCGGCCTGTCGGCGATCGGTGGCAAAATAACCGATGTTGTTCAGTTCGTCAACAACGTACATATAGTCGTTGCTTTCAGAATTGAACGGTAGTCCAATATTCTCAGCCAACAGGTATTTGCCCGATTCCGAATCGTAACGTGACACGTATATATCGAGTCCCCCTAAGCCCTCATCGCTGATAGCCGCAAAGTAAAGAGTAGTACCGTCTGTCAACATAAAAGGATAGTTCATTCGCTGGTAGTTTCCCAGTCCTTCTAATTCTACGGGCGAGTCCCAACGAGTGCCTATCTTGTCTGAGGTGTAGATGCGTCCGTTTTTAGAATACCAGCATTTGTTTCCCAGTTCGTTGACATAGACTGTAGAATAGGGCTGTTCTGCGCTGTTGAAGAACTTGTTGTAGGTCGCCACTGTTCCTGTCTCGGGTGTCAGAAGATAGTATTTGAGGAATTCGTGTTTATCAACAACGACACTGTCGATGAACACAATCTGCTGTGTATTGTTGAGCATTTCTTCGAACTTGGAAGGTTTTTCCATGACCACAGCAGCAGTCTTCTTTTTGGGGGACACCGTCTTTCGCTTCTGGGCGTTAATCGGTAGAGCCATCAGAAGTGCCACGAGCGATATGAGTATCTTGCAGTTCATATTCATAAGTATTTCAAGATTTGACTTACAAAGATAAGGTAAATAATCTGAATAATGATGGAAAAAGGCCAATAATTATAAGTTTTTAATACTCTTCAGTCAGTTTACCCTCCTGTTCGAGTGCTCTCCAAATAGAAAAGCGTGCCTCGGGGTTCATGCGTTCCATCTCGGTATAAAGGTCTGCCATGGTCTTGCGGTGGCTGTCGTGCTCATAAGGACACTGCTTGATGAGTTGTTGGTATCCTTTCAGTATCGCATATTGACGGATGTCGGTTTCGTCAATCAGGCAGAGTGGCCGGATGATGCTGAGTGGCATCTTCTTCATCTGTAGCAGGGCAGGCATCGTGCCGAAGCGTCCTTGAAAGACGAGGTTCATGAGCATGGTCTGTATAATGTCGTCACGATGATGGCCCAGTGCGATTTTGTTGCAGCCTAAGCGCTGGGCCAGATTGAACAGCTCTTTGCGACGATACCAGGAGCAGAGAAAACAAGGCGGCTTGAGGCGTGACGAGGCGTGTTGGCATGAGGTGTCTTCCTCATTATCCTGAGCCTTCGATTCATCTTCGAAGCGGGTGGTGACGATATGGAGCGGAACGTCAAGCGAGTCGCAGAACCGTTGTAGGTAGTCTGTAGAGGTCTCGTAATGGATGTTCTCCATCCGTACGTGTACGGCCTCTAAGCGAAAGCGGGGCTTGTCAATGCGGGCACGTTTGGCCATCAGTTCTGTGAGCAGCAGCGAGTCCTTGCCACCTGAGAGCCCTATAAGCACGTGGTCATCGTCCTGTAGTAGGCGATAGGTGACAAATGCACGTACAAAGCGCTCGTTGAGTCGTTTGAACAGCTGCTCTTCAGGACTCCTCATTTCATAAATACGAGGTAGACGGCGCAGATGATGAGCAGGAATGCCAAGATGTGGTTCCAATGCAGGTGCTGCCCTTGGAACATGATGTTGGCTATGACTGCGAATACGGCCAACGAAATACATTCCTGAACAACCTTCAGTTGCACAAGCGAGAAAGGCCCGCCGTTGCCAATGAATCCCAAGCGGTTGGCTGGCACTTGACAGCAGTATTCAAAGAAGGCGATACCCCATGAGAAAGCGATGACACCCAGCAGTGGCCAGTGTGTGCTGACACCTGTCTCAGACAGTTTAAGATGCCCATACCAAGCAAGCGTCATGAAGACGTTGCTTAGTATGAGCAAGATGATAGTATAAAGTCCGTTCATAATATTCTCTTTGCGGCAGAACCGCAAAGCACACTATTTTTTCTGGAGGTATTCGTCCATGTTCTGAGCCGCACGGCGACCGTCGCCCATGGCGAGAATCACCGTGGCGCCACCGCGTACGATGTCGCCGCCCGCAAAGATTTCCAAGCGGCTTGACTGCATGCCGTCGTTGACGGCGATGGTATTCTTGCGACCCAGTTCGAGACCTTGGATTGATTTCGGCACCAGCGGGTTGGGTGAAACGCCTACAGCCACAATGACCTGATCGACATCGAGTGTCACGGTCTTGCCCTCAACGGGAACCGGACTGCGACGTCCCGATGCATCCGGTTCGCCCAGTTCCATCACCTGTAGGATGGCTTGCTTGACTGCGCCTTGCTCGTCGGCGATATACTTAATGGGATTGTGTAGCGTCAGGAAATTGATACCTTCCTCCTTGGCGTGCTTCACCTCCTCCAGACGTGCAGGCATCTCAGCTTCCGAACGGCGGTAGACCAGTGTGACATTACCGCCAAGTCGCTTGGCTGTACGGCAGGAGTCCATGGCCGTGTTGCCGCCGCCTACAACAAGCACGTTGTGTCCGAAGTTCAGCGGGGTGTCTGTCGTGGGGTTGGCAGCATCCATCAGGTTGACGCGTGTCAGGTACTCGTTCGATGACATGATGTTGATAGCGTTTTCGCCAGGGATGTTCATGAAGTTAGGCAGACCGGCGCCAGAACCTACGAAGATGCCCTTAAAGCCGTCTTTCTCCAGCTGCTCGACGCTGATGGTCTTACCCACGATAACGTCAGTCTGGAAGTGGACGCCCATTTTGGCGAGGTTCTCGATTTCCACGTCCACGATTTTGTTGGGCAGACGGAACTCGGGGATGCCGTATTTCAGCACACCACCGATTTCGTGCAGGGCTTCGAAGACATACACGTCGTAGCCCTTCTTCACCATGTCGCCAGCAAAACTCAGTCCGGCAGGGCCAGAGCCAACGACGGCAACCTTGATGCCGTTCGACGGGGCAATCTCAGGCAGGCTGATGTTTCCAGATTCACGCTCGAAGTCGGCAGCGAAGCGCTCCAGATAGCCGATAGCCACAGCCGGCTCGTTCATCTTCAGGTGGATACACTTGCTCTCACACTGCTTCTCCTGCGGACAGACGCGACCACAGACAGCGGGTAGGGCTGAGGTGTTCTTCAGCACCTTGGCAGCAGCCAGGAACTGTCCGCGTTCGATATTCTTTACGAACGACGGGATATTGATATTCACAGGACAGCCTTCGACACAGGTAGGCTTGGCGCAGTCCAGACAGCGCTTGGCCTCGGTCATCGCCATCTCCTTGGTGAGTCCGATGTTGACTTCCTCTGTACGGGTGGTTGCACGATAGACGGGGTCGAGTTCGGGCATGACGACACGCTCGATAGCCGTACGCTCCTTCGGCTTCATGGAAGCACGCAGTTCCTTACGCCACTCTGCATCGCGGTCGGTCAGCACCTCGATGGTGTCGTTGGTGGGGTCATCGTCCATCACCACGTCGGTGGTTTTGCCCGAAGCTGATGCTTCGGGCACTGCAGCACCCATGAGGTGCTCTGCATAGTGCTCCAGCTCTTCCTGTTCGGCACGCTTGAAGGTGCCCATACGCTTAAACATCTCGTCCCAGTCGACTAAGGCACCGTCGAACTCCGGACCGTCAATGCAGACGAACTTCGTCTTGCCACCGATGGTCAGACGGCAGGCACCACACATACCCGTACCATCCACCATGATGGTGTTGAGCGACACTTCGCAAGGGATGTTGTGCTTTTGAGCTGTCAGGTTCGAGAACTTCATCATGATGGGAGGACCGATGGCGAACACTTTGTCTACGTGCTCCTGCTCGAAGAACTTCTCCATACCCACGGTCACCACGCCCTTCTCGCCGTACGAGCCGTCGTCGGTCATAATGATTACCTCGTCAGATGATTCACGCACCTTATCTTCAAGAATAATCAGATCCTTCGAACGGCCAGCCATGACCGACAGCACACGGTTGCCTGCTGCCCTTAGGGCTTGTATAATAGGTAGCATCGGGGCAACGCCCAGTCCACCACCAGCACACACCACGGTGCCATACTTCTCAATGCGTGTGGGATTGCCCAAAGGACCTACCACATCAGCCACCGAGTCGCCAACGTTCAGTGCACAGAGTTTCTTCGACGACAAGCCCACCATTTGTACTACCAGAGTGATGGTACCACGCTCAATGTCTGCTCCGGCGATGGTCAGAGGCATGCGCTCGCCACGCTGGTCGACACGGACAATGACGAAATTGCCTGCCTTACGGCTTTTGGCAATCAGCGGAGCCTCAATCTCGAAGAGGAAAACCTTCTCAGAAAATTGCTCCTTACGAATGATTTTATTCATTTTCAAATAGGATTAAGTTTCAATTTGACGGTGCAAAGGTACTAATTAGTGGGCAAAGTGCAAAGAAAAAGTTTGGTTTTCTTTCACTTTGCTTGAAGTTTCGTGATGAAATGTTTGGCTATTTGGCGCTAAACTTGTATCTTTGCCGTCGTAAAGTGTAAATAATCCATATTAGTTTAGAATTATGATTAAGAAAAAGGTATTATTTTTGTTGGCTTTCTCAGCGCTGACTTCTCAAGCTGCAGTTGACAATGTTCCTATGTGGCGCAATCCTCAGGTGAATCAGATTAACCGTGAGGCACGTCGGGCTGATTTCTTTGCCTTTGAGAACCAACAGGCGGCAGCCAAGGGCGACAAGACCGTTTCAGAGCGTTATCTGTCGATGGAAGGCAAGTGGCGTTTCCTGTTTGTGAAAGATCACGACAAGGCGCCCCGCGACTTCTTCTCTCTGAAGTACGATGACTCCGATTGGGTTGACTTCAACGTGCCAGGCCTTTTCGAGATCAATGGCTACGGCGACCGTATCTATAGGAATATCGGCTATGCTTGGTCGACAACGTTCAAGTCGAATCCCCCCTACATTGGCGAGACCAACAATTACACCGGCAGCTATCGCCGCACCTTCGATCTGCCGTCGTCGTGGAGTGGGCAGCAGGTGTTCTTCCATGTCGGTTCGGCCACGAGCAACATCGCCCTCTGGGTCAACGGCAAGTATGTTGGCTACTCGGAGGACTCGAAGGTAGCCGCCGAGTTCGACATAACGAAATATGTGAAGAAGGGCCGCAACCTCATTGCCATGCAGGTGATGCGCTGGTGCGATGGCTCCTATCTTGAAGATCAGGATTTCTGGCGCTTCACGGGTATTGCACGCGAGGTCTATCTCTATGCCCGTCCGAAGGTGCATATCGAGGACTTCTTCATTCATGCCGACCTGAAGGATGACTATAAGGAAGGTGTTCTTTATGGCGAAGTGAAGATTGCCTCAGCTAAGGGAAAGACCGTTGAGCTGCAACTGATTGATCCGCAAGGCAAGCAGATGAGACAAACCAGCGCCACCATGTTCAACAATGGCCCCCTCACCTTCCGTATGGAAACTTTAGGGGACGTGAAGCCGTGGTCGGCCGAGACGCCTAACCTCTATACCTTATTAATATATTTAAAGGATGGCGACAAGTTATTGGAGGTCGTCCCCCTGCGTGTGGGCTTCCGCCATGTTGAGATTAAGGATGGCCAGCTATTGGTCAATGGTCAGCCTATCCTGATAAAAGGTGCCGACCGCCATGAACTTGACCCCGACAGCGGTTATGTGGTGTCGGTGGAGCGCATGATACAGGACATCAAGATTATGAAGCAGCTGAACATCAACGCCGTTCGCACCAGCCACTATCCCGACGATCCTCGTTGGTATGACCTCTGCGACGAGTACGGCCTCTACGTCACAGCTGAGGCCAACCTTGAGAGCCACGGCATGGGATACGGCAAGGAGACGCTGGCCAAACGCGACGACTTTACCCAGATGCACCTGGAGCGCAACGAGGCCAACGTGCGACTGCTGAAGAACCACCCTTCAATCATCGTCTGGTCAATGGGTAATGAGGCTGGTTATGGTCCCAACTTTGAGAAGGTCTATGAGTGGGTGAAGCAGTACGATCCGACTCGCCCCGTGCAGTATGAACAGGCAGGCGACTGGGGCAAGACTGATATCTACTGCCCCATGTATGCCGACTATCGTCGTTGCGAGGAATATTCGAATGGCGACAATCCCCGACCGCTCATCCAGTGTGAGTATGCCCACGCTATGGGTAACTCTATGGGAGGTTTCAAGGAATACTGGGACTTAGTTCGCAAATATCCTAAGTATCAGGGCGGTTACATCTGGGACTTTGTCGATCAGGGCTTGCGTGACAAGAGTCCTGTGACGGGTAAGGAAATCTTCACTTATGGCGGCGACTATGGCCGTTATCCCGCCTCCGACTACAACTTCAATTGCAATGGTATCATTGCTCCTGACCGTCGGCTGAACCCACACGCCTACGAGGTGCAGTACTACTACCAAAATATCTGGGTGAAAGATATTGACTTGAAGCAGGGCAAGTTTGAAATCTACAACGAGAACTTCTTCAAGAACCTTAATGACGTGCAGTCCGACGTCTATGTCTCGGCGCTCGGCACCGATGACTTTGTCAGGGTGCTGACCGTCTCCACCGCCGGTATTGCGCCTCAGGAGCGCAAGCTGATGAACGATGATGTTGTACGACGCGCTATTGACACGCTCTGTACGCGCCATCCTGACTGCGAGGTGGCTGTTGAGTTCCGCTTCTCGGCAAAGGAGTCTCGTCTGCTCGTTGAGAAGGGACAGGTCATTGCCCGTCAGCAGTTTATCGTCAAACCCTACCAGTTCCCAAAGATTGAATCACAGACAGCGAAGGTGCAGAAGGAAGAGACCGAGAGCTACGTGAAGTTCGACGCGGCAGGCACCACGCTGACTGTGGGCAAGTGGAGCGGATGGATTGACTATATCGATGTCGACGGCCAGCCGATGCTCGTCGACCGCCAGTCGGTGACTCCCGAATTCTGGCGTGCCCCGACTGACAACGACTACGGCGCTCGCCTTCAGCAGAAGCATGCTGTGTGGCGTAATCCGCAGATGAAACTCAAGTCGCTGGAAGTCGGCGACAACTCGGTTGTCGCAACGTTCGACATGCCCGATGTCAAAGCCACCCTCACGATGACCTATAGTCTGCAGCCCGACGGTCAAGTCATCGTCCGCCAGCAGATGACCACCACGAAGGGTGCCGAGGTGTCGGATATGTTCCGCTACGGCATGCAGCTGCAGCTGGCTCCACAGTACGACCGCCTGTGCTATTATGGCCGCGGCCCTGTTGAGAACTATTGCGACCGTAACTCGTCAGAGTTCATTGCCGTTTATAAGAATCAGGTTCCTTTGGGCGCGAATGCCAGCGACGTTGTTGAGAGGTGTGTCGCTGACGAGTACTTCCCATACGTGCGTCCGCAGGAATCGGGCAACCATACTGATGTGCGCTGGTTCCGCGTAACCGACGAACAGGGTAGGGGGCTGGAGTTCTACAGCAATGCTCCGATGGAGTGCTCGGCGCTGCCTTACCTGACTGAAGACCTCGACGACGGTCCGCGTAAGGAAAAGTCGTGGGGACATCACTCTGGCGATCTCGTGGAGCGCCCATTGACACAGGTGCATATCCAGCAGCGCCAGTACGGCCTCGGCTGTGTCAACTCTTGGGGAGCCGTTCCTCAGCGTCAGTACCGTCTGCCCTATACCGACCGCGATTTCACCTTCGCCATACGTCCGATAAATATGCAGAAATTAAGCAAATAATCCAAAATTTCGCCAAAAAGTTTGCGCAATACATTTTTATTTGCTACTTTTGCACGCTGAAAGCACTTAGAAGGTGCTTCCGTGATAGAACGATTAAACAAAGTAACGAGATGAAAACGACGAAAATGATTGTTATTGCAGGCTTGATGATGCTTGGCACCATCAACGCCAGTGCACAGGACACGACACAGAGTAAGGAGATTATCCAGATAGACGAGCAGCAGGTGCCCGTCTGCTACGTCAACAAGACCGTCGACGAGTTGCGTGCAGCCTTCACCGACTTGGAGACCATCCTCGAGACCGACAACTTCCAGCTTTATCAGGCTGGTGACTATTCGTTCAAGGTTGAGAAGGGGCAGGTCGTCTCACAGAGCATCCAGTTTGAAGACCCCAAGGACGAGAAGGTGCTCTACAAGAAGATCCTCTCCGACCTTCAGAAGACGAAGTTTATCAAGGACAGCCACAACTCTGGCGGCAACAACTTTATGTACAGCGACTTCCAGATTCAGTTCGATGACTTCCAGGGCTATCAGAAGCTCACCTATTCCGTCATTCCTGACAGTAACGACCTGGTAGAGAAGTAATCCTTCCGACTTGACACCTACACAATGACGGCTTTCACATTTCGGTGGAAGCCGTCATTTGTATTAATTCTTGTTAAGAAACGGAGAATTAAGCGGTAGAATGTATTACATTCCGTTAATTTTTTGTACTTTTGCAAGAGAAAAAGGAAACATAGATAATAAAAGTCAATGAAAATGAAACAATTTGTGTTACTTTCAGCGGTTGCTCTGAGCAGTGTGGCAGCCCTCACGTCATGTAAGAATGACGTCGATTTGTATGACGCTGCCCAAATTGAGTCAGACCAGAAGCAGATATATGCTTCCAACTTCGTGGCTAAGTATGGTGAAATCAAGTCCACTCAGTCGTGGGACTTCACGACCGGCGAGCGTCAGTTGGCTACCCGTGGATTCACCTCCATCAATGTTCAGGTTCTGGACCAGGGTATCGACTGGGGCGATGTGTCGAAAATCAAGACTAAAGTCAAGGATGCCAGCTGGCTGTATTCTGAGATTCAGATTCCCGGTGGTGTCGAGAAGAACGACCAGCTGCTTGATGCGATGGTTTCGGCACTTCCTGAAAAGACGAAGCAGAAGGGAAAGCCTGCCGTCCTGGTGGCTCCGGCCAGTGGTTTCTACATCTTCCCGCTGTTCAGTGGCGGCTGTCTGACCTTCGACCTGAAGGTGAAGGTGGGCGATCAGGATCCCGTCATCGTGTTCAGCAAGGACTGGATCAACTTCCAGACCATCAACGGTATGTTGAAGGATACGTCATACGCTGACGGTAGCCCCATCAACATGAAGGGCGTCTACATCGAGGCTCCTGTTGGTACCCCTGTCGAGGTGTATATTGACAACATCTACGACCACACCCCCGCCAGCCGTTCCAATGGCTCGGTGTTCCCTGCTCCCTGCGGTACCACAAATGGTCGTGCAGTCTATGTTGATATTCCCGACGGCGTCAAGCCTGAGTTGAATGGTATCGAACTGAAGGAGAACGCTATGGTGAAGTATATCGGTATTGAGGATATTACCAATCCAGCTCCCCAGTCGGGCGATGACGACTTCAACGATGTCGTGCTGGCCGTCGTTGGTAATCCCGACATTCCTCAGGAGTCTATCATCACCGAGGACAAGTACGAGGTGACCACCGCTCGCACCAAGCGCTATATGATTGAAGACCTGGGTGCTACTGACGACTTCGACTTCAACGACGTGGTTGTTGACGTTTCAGAGTTCACCGTCGCTACTCATACCGTCACCTACGAGAACGGTGTACTGAAGAGTGACGTGGTGACCAATGTCACGACGGCTCCCAGCAAGGCCTTTATCCGCTGCATGGGCGGTACGCTTGACTTCGAGTTGACTATCGGCAATACGAAGTGGGTGAAGAGCCAGAACGGTTTCAGCGTCGGTACGATGTATAATTCTCAGGGCAACATCGAGTATGCCAAGGCTTTGGCCGAATTTGAGGTATCGGGCTGGGACTACGATGCCAATAACGTAGGCATCAAGGTGAATGGCGTCAATGGTGCGGTCTACAATATCACCTTCCCCAAGGCAGGCACGGCGCCGATGATTATTGCTGTCGACGACACGCAGCCTTGGATGCCTGAGCGCCAAAGCGTGCCCAAGGAGTGGTTCACGGAGTAACAGATATCATTGATCTCCCGTCAAACTCCCGTCTACTTTCCCGTTGCAATTACAAAGGAGGTAGACGGGAGTTTTTCCCTAAAACCTAAAAGCATGCCAGAAGACAACAATACTACCCGTCGCCAGCGACGTACACAGCAACCCGTTGACAATACCTACGGCCACCTGCAACCGCAGGCCCTGGACGTTGAGAAGATTGTGCTCGGTGCGCTGATGATTGACAAGGACGCCTACAGCGTCATTTGCGAAACCATCCATCCTGAAAGCTTCTACGAGCCCCGCAACCAGAAGGTGTATGCGGCCATCCGTGACCTGGCGATGGCCGAGAAGCCCATTGACATCATCACCGTCACCGACCAGCTGTCGAAGTCGGGGACGCTTGAGGACGTAGGCGGTCCCGTCTACATTGCCGAGTTATCCAGTCGTGTGGCTTCGTCGGCCAACATCGAGTATCATGCCAACATCATCGCCCAGAAGTTCCTGGCCCGCCAGCTGATACAGTTTGCCAGCGACGTCGAGACCAAGGCCTTCGACGAGACCATCGACGTCGACGACTTGATGCAGCACGCCGAGGGTGCGCTGTTTGAGTTGTCGCAGAAGAACATGAAGAAGGACTACACCCAGATAGACCCCGTTATCAAGAACGCCATGGACGTCATCACCAGGGCTGCCCAGAACAAGGACGGTCTGACAGGCGTACCTACGGGCTATCATAAGCTGGACGACATCACCTCTGGCTGGCAGGCTTCCGACCTGGTCATCATCGCCGGACGTCCGGCCATGGGTAAGACGTCGTTTGCGCTGTCGATGGCCAAGAACATTGCTGCCGACTATAAGGTGCCCTTGGCTTTCTTCTCGCTCGAAATGTCGAACGTGCAGCTGGTGAACCGCCTGATATCAAACGCCTGCGAGATTGAGGGCAAGAAAATCCAGAACGGCCAGCTGCTCCCCGACGAGTGGGACCGTCTGGACAAGCGCGTCAACTCGTTGCTCGGAGCGCCGCTCTATATCGACGATACGCCCGGACTCTCGGTCTTCGAACTGCGCACGAAGGCGCGCCGACTGGTGCGTGAGCATGGAGTGAAGATGATCATGATCGACTACCTGCAGCTGATGAATGCCAACGGCATGCGCTTCTCCAGTCGTCAGGAAGAGGTCAGCACCATCTCACGCTCGCTGAAGGGACTGGCGAAGGAGCTGGACATCCCCATCCTGGCGCTGAGCCAGCTGAACCGTGGCGTTGAGAGTCGCGAGGGTCTTGAGGGCAAGCGTCCGCAGCTGTCTGACCTGCGTGAGTCGGGCGCTATCGAGCAGGATGCCGATATGGTGCTCTTCGTCCACCGCCCGGAGTACTACCATATCTATCAGGACGACAAGGGGCGCGACTTGCACGGCATGGCACAGATCATCATCGCCAAGCATCGTAAGGGTGCGACGGGCGACGTGCTGCTGACCTTCCGCGGTGAATATACCCGCTTCGAGAATCCCGACGAGGGACGTCTCAGCTCCACGGGTGGCGGGAATACGGGCGGCGAAATTATCGGTTCGCGTATCAACGGCGAGACCGCCGACGGGTCGTCTTTTGTTCCGGGGGTCTCTGACGCCTTTGGCGACGCTCCCCTTCCACAACCCGGCGGCGGTCCACTACCGTTCTGACAAGTGGTCAGTACTCGAAGGTACCAAACTCACTCTTGATGGTCAGCGCACGCTGGCCATTTTCTATATGTCCTACTATCTGTGCGTCGATGCCGAACGAACGGCTGATGCCGATGACCTGCTCGGCCACCTCGGGACGGACGTAAATCTCCATGCGGTGTCCCATGTTGAACACCTGGTACATCTCGCGCCAGTCGGTGCCGGAGCACTCGTGGATGGCACGGAACAGCGGCGGTACGGGGAACATGTTGTCCTTCACCACGCGGCAGTTCTCGCCCACGAAGTGCAGCACCTTCGTCTGGGCGCCGCCCGTGCAATGCACCATGCCGTGGATCTCGGGGCGCAGCTCGTCGAGAAGCCGCTTGATGACAGGGGCGTAGGTGCGGGTGGGGGAGAGTACGAGCTGTCCCATGTTGGGCAGTTCTGTTTGTTGACATGTCATGTCAACATACGGAACCTTGTCCGTCAGGCGGTACTTGCCGCTGTAGACGAGGTCGTCGGGAACGGCGTGGTCGTAGCTCTCAGGAAAGTTCTCGGCCAGATACTTGGCGAAGACGTCGTGACGGGCAGAGGTCAGGCCGTTCGAGCCCATGCCGCCGTTGTAGCGCTTCTCGTAGGTGGCCTGTCCGGTAGATGACAGTCCGACGATGACGTCGCCGGGGCGGATGTTGGCGTTGTCGATGACGTCGCTGCGCTTCATGCGGCAGGTGACGGTGCTGTCGACGATGATGGTACGCACGAGGTCGCCCACGTCGGCCGTCTCGCCGCCGGTGGGCCAGATGCCGATTCCCATCTCACGCAGTTCCTGCAGCAGTTCGTCGGTGCCATTGATGATGGCTGAGATGACCTCGCCCGGGATGAGCATCTTGTTGCGGCCGATGGTGCTGGATACGAGGATGTTGTCGACGGCACCCACGCAGAGCAGGTCGTCTGTGTTCATCACGATGGCATCCTGGGCAATGCCCTTCCAGACGCTCAGGTCGCCCGTCTCCTTCCAGTACATATAAGCCAGCGACGACTTCGTGCCGGCGCCGTCGGCATGCATGATGTTGCAGTACTCAGGGTCGCCGCCCAGGATGTCGGGGATAATCTTGCAGAAGGCCTGCGGATAGAGTCCTTTGTCGATATTCTTGATGGCGGCGTGTACATCCTCCTTAGCGGCCGAAACGCCACGCTGCATGTAACGGTTGTCCATAACGCTTAGAATTTTACTTGTGGTGCTTTCTCGGCGCCGGCTTCTGCTTCAAACTTGTCCATCTTGTCGAAACCGAACATGCCGGCCAGCATGTTCTTGGGGAACGAGCGGATGACGGTGTTGTAATTCTGCACGACGGCGTTGAACGTGTTGCGCGCCTCGTTGATGCGGTTCTCGGTGCCCTCGAGCTGTACCTGCAGGTCGCGGAAGTTCTCGTTGGCCTTCAGGTCGGGATAGTTCTCCTGGATGGCAATCAGCCGACCGAGTGCTGACCCTAATTCGCCCTGTGCCTGCTGGAACTCCTTCAGCTTCTCGGGTGTCATGTTTTCCGGATCGAGTGTGATGGATGTTGCCTTCGAGCGTGCAGCCACCACGTCTTCCAGCGTCTGCTTCTCGTGGGCGGCATAGCCCTTGACCGTCTCCACGAGGTTGGGGATGAGGTCGGCGCGCCGCTGATAGGCCGACTGCACGTTGGCCAGGGCGGTGGTGGCTTTCTCCTGCTCGCCCACCATAGAGTTATAAGCACTTGCAGCCCATCCGCCGATGACGACGACGGCCACGATGATTCCGATTAATCCTTTACTGAGTTTCATAATCCTTATGTTTTGATTGTTTGTTTGTTCACTTTTCCCTATCCGTGCGCATTACCATCTGGACGTGGCACCGCCGCCGCCGAACGAACCGCCGCCGAACGAACCGCCGCCTCCACCGAAGCCGCCTCCGCCACGGCCGAAGCCGCCACCACCGCCGCCGACATAGAAGCCGCCGCCGCTGGATTCGACAAAGGGATTGCCCAAGAGGGCCGTGCTGCCCAGCGCGCCTAACCATTGGTATTTACGGTTCAGACGGATGAAGAGTATGCCCCAGCCGATGAAGAGCAGCATGAACAGCCCGATGGTCTTGACCATCTCTTCGTCCTGTTGCTCCTGTATGTCGACGAGTTGCGACATCTGTGGCAGCTGCTTGCTCTGCAGCAGCGAGTAGACAGCCTCCACCAGGTAGACCATACCGCTGTCGGGCATCTCGGCACGCATGGCCGGCACGACGTAACGCTGTTCCAGCCGGTGGCATTCCGCGTCGGTCAGGTCGGCTTCGAGCCGGCGTCCCGGCGACATGTTGATGCTGTGGTCCTGATAGCCGACAGCGATGACCAGTCCGCGGTCGTCGAATCCCACGCCGTATTTGTTGCCCACGTCCTGTGCAAAGCGGAAGGGGTCGTCGTTCTCGATATGGTTGACCACGATGACGATGGTCTGTGTGTGCAGGCTGTCGTCGAGCAGCTTCAGCGTGACGTTCATGCGGTCGACGGCCGGTTGCGACAGCACGCCATCGGGGTTGGAGACGTATTGCGTAGCGTCCTGCAAGTATGGGATGGGTATGTTTTCTGCGTTCCAGTAGTGGGCGTCCGTCTCACTCATCAGGGCCGTGGGCGACGTGTCGTCGCCGGGCATGGAACTGGAGCAGAAGGCAAAGAGCAGCACGACGCCGACGACAAACACCCAGCCCCACAGCGTGCGCCCCTTGGCCCAGGCGGGGTTGGCCAGCTTCTGCTGTTGCAGCAGCTCGCGGCACTTGCGGCGGTACTCCTGTGCCACCGCGGTGTAGCGGTTGGAATACTCGCGTTTCAGGCTGTGTGTCGACGACAGCTGTTGGAAGAACCCTTGCTGCGAGTGTTCCATCTCGTACTGAGTCTCCAGCGCACGGATGACGTCGTTGTACTGTTGGGTGAGCTGCTTGATCTGTTCTGTGTAGGTCATCTCTCTCTGTACGTTGGCGGTTTACTTCTCGTGCCAGAACTCCCATGAGGCAAAGGCCTGCAGCAGCAGCATCTCGAGGCCGTTCTTCACCTCGGCTCCCTGCTGGCGACCACGCTTCATGAAGAGCGTCTCGTCGGGGTTGTAGATCAGGTCATAGAGGATGGTGTGGTGGTCCATCGCCTCGTAGGGCAGGGGCGGGCACTCCTCCGTGTGGGGGTACATGCCTACCGGTGTGCAGTTGACGATGACGTTATACTCCTTGACCACCTCCGGCGTGATGCTGGCATACTGGATAGTGCCCGGACGCTCGTAGCGGCTGACATAGACGGTCTCCAGTCCCAACGACTTCAGGCCGTAGTTGATAGCCTTCGATGCGCCGCCCGTTCCGAGTATGAGCGCCTTCTTGTGCCAGTTCGGATCAATCATTGGCTCTATGCTCTGCGTGAAGCCGATGACGTCGCTGTTGTAGCCCTTCAGCTTCAGGTTCTTGCCATCTTGCCAGACGCGGATGACGTTGACGGCTCCAATGGCCTGCGCCTCGGGCGTGATGCTGTCCAGATACTCCATCACCTTTTCTTTATAAGGTATGGTGACGTTCAGTCCTTTCAGGTTGGGATTGGTGTCGAGCACCTCCTGCAGCTGGTCGATGCTCGAAATCTCGAAGTTCTCGTACTTGGCGTTGATGCCTTCGTCCTCAAACTTCTGGTTGAAGTAGCTGATGGAGAACGAGTGCCCCAAGGGATAACCTATTAATCCGTACTTGTCCATAATCGTGGTTTGTTATTTGGTTGCAAAATACATCGTGCAGATGCCGAAGGTCAGCCTGCGGAACGAAGCCTCGCGGAATCCTGCCCGCTTCAGTATCTCCGTCATCTGCTCGCCTTGCGGGAAGGCCTCAATGGTCTTGGTCAGATAGCTGTAGGCGCTCTGGTCCTTACTGATCATCCGCCCGTAGATGGGCAGCACCGTGTGGGAGTATAGCCAGAACAGCTGCTTCATCGGGAACCGTGGCGGTGTCGTCAGTTCGACGATGCTCAGGTGTCCGCCCGCTTTCAGCACACGGCACATCTCGCGGAGCCCGCGGTCGAGGTCGGCGAAGTTGCGGATGCCGAAGGCGGCGGTTACGGCGTCGAACGTCCCGTCGGCAAACGACAGCTGTAGGCAGTCCTCCTTCTGGAACGTGATGGTGTCGGCAAGTCCTGCCGCTTTCACCTTCTCGCGGCCTATCTGCATCATGCCCTCGCTGATGTCGGCTCCCACCAGCCGGTCAGGTCTGAGAATCCTCGCGGCCAGTATCGCAAAGTCGCCCGTCCCCGTGGCTATGTCGAGTATCGACTTGGGGGCGTAGGGTGCCAGCTGTCTGATGGCCTTCTTGCGCCATCCGCGGTCGATGTCCCACGACAGCCAGTGGTTCAGCTGGTCGTAGGTGGGGGCAATGTTGTCGAACATCGCTTCCACCTGTTCCGTCTTCTCACCCTCGCTATAGGGGTTTATCTTTTCCTGCTGGTAAGCCATTCGCTGACGTTTTTCTCGATGCGTGCGGCAATGTCGCCGTCGCAGCTCTCGCGCTCGAACCTCTCGCCGACGATGTGCTCGTACAGCTCGATATAGCGCTCCGACACGCTCTCGGCGTATTCGTCGGTAATCTCGGGCATCACCTGTCCGGGCTCGTTCATGAAGTCGTGCTCGATGAGCCACTGGCGCACAAACTCCTTCGACAGCTGGCGCTGGGGCTCGCCCTTGGCCAGCTTCTCTTCGTAGCCGTCGGCGTAGAAGTAGCGGCTGGAGTCGGGCGTGTGGATCTCGTCGATGAGGTACACCTTGCCGTCGCGCTTGCCGAACTCATACTTCGTGTCGACGAGTATCAGACCACGCTTGGCGGCAATGTCCTGGCCGCGCTGGAAGATGCGGCGGGTGTAGTCCTCCATCACGGCATAGTCCTCGGCTGATACCAGTCCCTGGGCGATGATTTCCTCTTTCGAGATGTTCATGTCGTGACCCTCGTCGGCCTTCGTCGTCGGGGTGATGATGGGCTCGGGGAAGCGCTCGTTCTCCTTCATGCCGTCGGGCAGACGGACGCCGCACAGCTCGCGGCAGCCGTTCTTGTACTCACGCCAGGCGGAGCCGGTGAGGATGGAGCGGATGATCATTTCGACGCGGAAACCCTCGCACTTCAGTCCGACGGTCACCATCGGGTCGGGCGTGGCCAGCTTCCAGTTCGGGCAGATGTCCGTTGTGGCGTCCAGGAACTTGGCGGCTATCTGGTTCAGCACCTGTCCCTTGAAGGGAATACCCTTTGGCAGCACCACGTCGAATGCCGAGATGCGGTCGGTGGCCACCATCACCAGCAGGTCGTCGTTGATGTCATACACGTCACGGACCTTGCCGTGATACACACTCTTCTGTCCCTCAAAGTGGAACTCAGTCTTTGTTAATGCTTTCATTGTTATCTTCTTTATCTTCTTTAACTTCTTTAACTCCTTTAACTTCCTGGTCAAACCGCTCGTATGCATTGACGATGCGCGTCACGAGCTTGTGTCGCACGATGTCCGAGCGGTCCAGATTCACCACGCCGATGCCCTCGATGCCGTTCAGGATGTGCAGGGCCTCGATGAGTCCCGACTTCTGCGACCGCGGCAGGTCTATCTGCGTCATGTCGCCCGTGATGATCATCTTCGTGTTCCACCCCATGCGCGTCAGGAACATCCGTATCTGTGCGGGCGTCGTGTTCTGGGCCTCGTCCAGGATGACCACCGCGTCGCTCAGCGTGCGTCCGCGCATGAAGGCCAGCGGCGCTATCTGTATCTGATGCTTCTCCATCATGTCCTGCAGCTTCACCTGCGGCAGCATGTCCTCCAGCGCGTCGTACAGCGGCTGCAGGTAGGGGTCTATCTTGTCCTTCATGTCGCCGGGCAGGAATCCCAGCTTCTCGCCAGCCTCGACGGCGGGGCGGCTCAGGATGATCTTCTTGGCCGTCTTCTCCTTCAGGGCCTTCACGGCCAGCGCTATCGACAGGTAGGTCTTGCCCGTGCCGGCAGGCCCGACGGCAAACACCATGTCGTTCTGCTGGTAAGCCTCGATCAGCCGCTGCTGGTTCTTTGTGCGAGCCTTGATGGGGCGTCCCGACATGGTATATACCACCACGTCTTCGGGCACTTCCTTGCTGCGGCCGCCTCGGATGATGTCAAGTATATCCTCTTCGCTTATCGCGTTGAATTTCAGTATGTGACGCCTGATGCCCTCAATGCTTTCTTCAAAGGCTGCCATCTGTTCCTCGTCGCCCAAGACGCGTATCACGTTGTCGCGCGCCACAATTCTCAGCTTCGGGTAGAGCGAGCGTATCATCTGCAGATGACAATTACCCACGCCGTAGAACACCACGGTGTCGATATCCTCCAGTACAATATGCTTTTCTATCAATGTTCTGTATACAGTTTTTTTAATTTGCTTGCAAAGTTAAGCAAAATATTTGTATCTTTGCACCCGAATTGCGTTTTTTTTTATGAAACTGACGAAAAAGAGATATTTGCGGGGCTTCCTGGCCGTCACGCTGTTGCTGGCTGTCGTGCGCTGGTCCTTTCCCAGTGTGGCTGGCAGCGAGCCTCTCATTGCGCCCGATTCCATAGCCATCGAGCCCTCGGTCGCTGAGGTCATCCGGCCGCGCCCACACCGCATCATGAGTGTGCCCAGCTATAAGACGGCCTTTCCCGACACCAACTCCGTACAGCTGGCGGCTGCCCAGCGATGGGGGGTACAACCTGTCAAGAACCGTGAAGATGCCGAGGCTCGCAAGAGCGAACTCGTCTATATTGGCAGTTCGCCCTATTACCACGTCGACCCCCTGCATCAGAGCATTCCATACCTGGTGCCGCGTGCGGCCGTCCTGTTGCAGGATATCGGACAGGCCTTTTTCGACTCTTTATATATAAAAGGTGTACCCCTCCACCGTTTCATCGTCACCAGCGTGCTCCGTACGCAGGATGACGTGGCACGTCTGCGCCGCTTCAATGGCAATGCCACGGAGAACTCCTGCCATCTCTATGGCACGACGTTCGACATCTGCTATAACCGCTATGAGACGGTGGAAGACCCCGCCGGTCCCCGTCGCCGTCGTGTCCGCGACGACTCGCTGAAGTTTGTGCTCAGCGAGGTGCTTCGTGACATGCGCGAACAGGGGCGCTGCTTTATCAAGTACGAGGTGAAGCAGGGCTGCTTTCACATGACTGTGAGGTGAACAGAAAAAGAGGATGTGCCTATTTACTTTTAAATTTGTTTTTCTTTTATCCTTTCGTCCTCCGACGATACTGAGACAAACGGAACCGCCGCGGTAGCACATCAGTTCTTCGTTCAGGACCTTCCGCAAAGACACATTGTACCCTCTGAAGGGCGGCATGCCCCTCGGATGAAACAAATAACAAAGCGAAATGAAACAAATAGGAAAAGAAAAGCCCCGCAGCGGTTTTGGACTACGGGTACGGAGCAGCTACCGGAATCCCTATATAGGTTAAACAACTCAAAATGGGGCTACTCGGGCTACTTTGGGCTTTAACAGGCTGTAAACAAGGTAGTTAACGGTAGCCCCATCTGAAAAATGGGACTACTGTGACCCTACTTTGAGGCGAAATGGGGCTACTCTGAGGCGCAAAATCTTGAAGTGCCACACACGTTCGGCGCTTGCGAGGCTTTGCTTGCAAAGATTGGGCCCCATGCTTGGAATCGACGCGGCAAGCCGGGAGTTTGGACGGCACTTACGTTCTTTTGCCTATGCGCAAAACGTCGTGCGCCTATACGCAAAACATCTTGCGCCTATACGCAAAATTCAAAAGTGCTGAGAATCAGTGTGTTACAAAGGTTAAAAGTCAGTAGGGTCACGGTAGTGTCAGAGTAGCCCCATTTTTAGTGATGGGACTACCGTTAACTGATTTATATTCAGTTGGTTATGTCCCAAAGTAGTTCGAGTAGCCCCATTTTTAGTTGTTTAACCTATATATGGATTCCTGTAGGCGCTCGGCAGAACTTCTCCTTGAAGAGGCGGCTGAAGGTGCGGCGCACGGAGAAGCCGGAGGCGGTGGCCACCTCGTCGATGCTCATTTCGGGATGGGTGGTCAGCAGTTCGCGGGCATGGTCGAGACGCAACCGGTTGATGTAGTCGGTGATGCTGGCGTGCTCGCTGTCCTGGGCAAAGGCCGCGCCGATGCGCTCCTTCGTGATTGCTCTCATTGCGGAATCTTCGTCTAAAACGCTGCAAAGCGTACAACTTTTTTCTCAATAATCACACGCAACACATTAAATTGTTGCTTCTAAGCAACTTTATTTCGAAAAAAGTGTTGGTTGTGCGCAACATTTTATATTAAAGCTTGAGCTTGCGATAGAGACGGGGCTTGCGTGCCACGAAATACTGCATGCCGCTGGTGCCGATGAAGAGGAAGTAGAAGTAGGCCAGCAATAGGGCGGGGTAGGTGAGCAGACCGTAGCCGACGAGGCGGAGCAGGGTGGTGGCCTGCGGCTCAACGACGTAATGGCGCAGCAGGAGCGTGAGCGCGAGGAATACGGCGAACGAGAGGTAGTAGGGGGCCATGCCGCGCCAGTAGTCGCCGACGCCGCGCTTCAGCCCATGGGTGAAGAGGAAGTAGGGCTTCCAGAACGTGGCGATGAAGAAGACGCTGACAATCTTTCCCAGCAGGATGCCGACGATGCCGTAGAAGGGGGCCAGAACGAGCGTTACGCCGATATTGACGATCAGCTCGGTCCAGGCTGTCCAGACGTCGGAGAACAGACCGAAGGCTGAGATATAGTTCTCGACAACGCCGCGCGAGAGGAAGATGAAGATGTTGAAGACGAGCAGGAAGACGATGGTGTCGCTCAGCCGGTATTGCGGGCCAAACCAGCAGGTGACGAAGGGCTGGATGAACAGCAGCAGGCCGAAGACCACAAAGCCGACGATGAGGAAGCGGATGGCGGTGAGTTCCCAGAATACCTTCATCGTGTTCTGCTCGTTACCCTCGGCTACGAGGTTGCCCACGCCGGCGTTCATGCCGTCGCTGAGGATGTTGACCAGGAAGTTCAGCTTGTTGGTGATGATGGTGTAGTTGCCGTAGAAGGCCACCTGGACCACCGACACGAACATGCCCACCAGCAACTCGTCGCTGCGGTAGAGGATGAAGTTCTTGATTTTCTGCACGAATATCTGTCGCGTCTTCTGCAGCACCTCGGGGTATTGCTTCAGCAGCTGGCGCCCTTCGCCGATATTGACGCGGAGCCAGGGGTAGAGCTGGCGTATGCGGTAGTTGAAGGCGATGATGCCGACGACGGTAAACAGCAGTCCCACGGCCACCCACAGCCAGAGGTTGCGGTAGTACCAGGCCAGCAGGATCTGTGTGAGGCTCTGCAAGATGCCGATGGTCTGGAACCAGGCGTTGACGAGATACTGCTTCTGGTTGGCGCTGACCAGCAGTTGCCTGTAGTTGAAGACGTAGCCCGTGACGGCCATAGCGAGGAAGGCGTAGAAGGCGAAGTAGACCAGCGGCAACCCCGTGCCGAGATGGCCGAACCACCAGGGGAATCCGATGCTGACCACCAGTCCGCCGGCGAGGATGACGAGTCCGATGCAGCGATAGAGATAGGCCAGCATCGACATGACCTCGTTTACCCGAGCATGGTTGTCCTCCTGCAGGGGTTTGTAGAGGAAGTAGACGATGCTGGTGCCGATGCCCAGCTCGACGACGTTGAGAAACGACATGATGTTCATCAGCATGCCCGTCAGTCCGATGAACTCGGCACCCAGGCAGTCGAGGAACACCTTACGCGAGAAGAAGGCCAGCACCAGGGTGAGCACGTAGAAAACCATGCCCACCTTGACGTTCATCACGCTTCTGTGTACTCGTTGGCCCATATCTGTTGCGTTTTGTTTAGTTCTCCTTCATCAGGTCGCTCATCACCATGTCGCTGACGAACAGCCCCTGGCGCGTCAGTATGAGATGGTTGTCAGACAGCCGGAGCAGCTGGTTGTCGATGTACTTGCCGGCTTGCCGCAACAGGTATTCGCGGTCGGAGGGGCTGAACCGGCTGATGTCGAGGCCCTCGCAGGTGCGCAGCGAGAGCATGACGCGGTCGTTGAAGCGGGTGACCTCGTCGATCAGCTCGCGCTCTGTGTCGGGAGCCCCGCTGGCTATACCTTTTATATATTGGTCGAGGTCGCTGACGTTCCACTGGCGATAACGGCCGTCGTAGCTGTGGGCGGCGGCACCCAGGCCGATGTAGGGCACGTCGGTCCAATAGCTGCTGTTATGGCGCGAGCGTCGGCCAGGCCGGGCGAAGTTGGATATTTCGTAGTGCTCGTAGCCGGCGGCGGTCAGACGGTCGATGAGCAGTTCGTACATCTGGCGTTCGGCCTCCTCATTCCCCATTTCTACGTTTCCATTTTTCACTTGCTCATAGAGCGGCGTGCCAGGCTCCAGACTGAGACAGTAGGCTGAGATGTGCTCCACGTCGAGAGCCAAAGCGGCGTCGATGTCGCGCTGCCAGGCGTCGAGCGTCTCGCCGGGGAAGCCGTACATCAGGTCGATGCTGATATTACTGATGCCGGCTGCGCGGAGGGTCGTGACGGCCTGGCTGACCTGAGCGGCGCTGTGGCGGCGGTTCAGGAAGCGCAGACGGCTGTCGTCGAATGTCTGGGCACCCATCGACACGCGGTTGATGCCCAGTAGGGGCAGGGACGCGGCATACTCAGCGGTGACGTCGTCGGGATTCATCTCGATGGTCACCTCACGCGGCGACAGGCTCTCGGTGCGGGCATACACCTTATTTATATACAGAAAGATTTGTCGCAGTTGTGGGATGGTGAGCTGTGAGGGCGTCCCGCCACCGAGATAAATGGTTTGAATGGTATCCTCTCTCCTCTCTCCTCTCTCCTCTCTCCTCTTGTCACGAAGAACCATCTCGCGGCAGAGCGCATCAATATATGCCTGGCGTCGGTGCAGACAGGTTGTGGAGTAGAAGCCGCAGTAGGTGCAACGGCTTTTACAAAAAGGTATATGTATGTATAATCCTGCCATTTCGGTGTTATTTCGTTTGCAAAAGTACTAAAATAGTTTAATATTTGAAAGCTTTCGTTGGTTTTTTGCGTGAAAATGTCTACCTTTAGCCTCGCTTTTTGAAATATACACCTAAAACATACAATTATGAAAGTCTATCAAACTAACGAAATCAAGAACATTGCGCTGCTTGGCAGTGCGGGTAGCGGCAAGACTACTCTTGCCGAAAGTATGGTCTACGAAGCTGGCATCATCAAGCGCCGCGGTACTGTAGAGAGTAAGAACACCATGAGCGACTACTTCCCTGTGGAACAGGAGTATGGTTACTCGGTGTTCTCTACTGTTTTTCATGTGGAGTGGAACAACAAGAAGCTGAACATCATCGACTGTCCGGGTTCTGACGACTTCGTGGGTGGTGCTATCACGGCCCTGAACGTCACCGACCAGGCCGTCATCCTCATTAACGGCCAGTATGGTCCCGAGGTGGGTACCCAGAACGCGTTCCGCTATACCGACAAGCTGCACAAGCCCGTCATCTTCCTCGTGAACCAGCTCGACCGTGAGAACTGCGACTTCGACGCCATGCTGTCGAGCATGAAGGAGATCTACGGCGACAAGTGCGTGCCCGTACAGTATCCTATCACTACTGGTGCTGGCTTCAATGCCGTTATCGACGTGCTCCTCATGAAGAAATACTCTTGGAAGCCCGAAGGTGGCGCTCCCATCATCGAGGAGATCCCTGCCGACCAGATGGACAAGGCCAAGGAACTGCACGCTGCCCTCGTAGAGGCTGCTGCCGCCAACGATGACACCCTGATGGAGAAGTTCTTCGAGAGCGAGAACCTCACAGAAGACGAGATGCGCGAGGGTATCCGCAAGGGCCTCGTCACCCGTTCTATCTTCCCCGTATTCTGCGTCTGCGCAGGTCGCGACATGGGTGTACGTCGTCTGATGGAGTTCCTGGGTAATGTCGTTCCTTTCGTGAGCGAGATGCCAAAGGTACGCAACACCCGCGGTGAGGAGGTGAACCCCGATGCTGCTGGTCCTACCTCTCTCTATTTCTTCAAGACTGGTGT
>Ga0310697_10001480_pt1 | contig 27413 bp, 18 predicted proteins | sample 172DNAGHGlowgp2_FD_203883 | JGI IMG/M metagenome (GOLD analysis project Ga0310697, IMG submission 203883) | Sheep rumen microbial communities from Palmerston North, Manawatu-Wanganui, New Zealand - 1728 DNA GHGlow gp2 (v2) (version 2) | ecosystem: Host-associated > Mammals > Digestive system >...
CCGCATCCTGGCTGAAAGCCAAGATGGTTACACACCCCACCACTGCCATCATCCTCGGCACAGGCCTTGGCAGGCTGGCAGAAGAGATTCAAGTTGAGCAAGCAATCGACTACAAGGATATCCCCAACTTCCCCGTATCTACGGTGGAAGGTCACAGCGGCAAGTTCATCTTCGGCAAGCTTGGCGGCGTAGATATCATCGCCATGAAAGGACGCTTTCACTACTACGAGGGTTACTCCATGAAGGAAGTCACGTTTCCCGTACGCGTATTATATGAGCTCGGTATTAAGACCCTTTTTGTGAGCAACGCTGCCGGCGGCATGAACCCCGGCTTCAAGATTGGCGATTTGATGGTCATCACAGACCATATCAACTTCTTCCCCGAGCACCCGCTACGTGGCAAGAACTACCCGACGGGTCCGCGCTTTCCGGACATGCATGAGACCTACGACCCATCACTCATCAAATTAGCCGGTCAGATCGCCCGTGAGAAGAAGATCCGCCTGCAATATGGTGTCTATGTAGGCGTACAGGGGCCCACGTTTGAGACGCCGGCGGAGTACCGAATGTATCGCACGCTGGGCGGCGACACGGTAGGCATGAGCACTGTGCCAGAAGTCATCGTAGCCCATCACTGCGGCATACGCACCTTTGGCATCAGCGTCGTCACAGATCTGGGTGGCTTTGATAATCCTGTGGAGGTTTCACACGAAGAGGTGCAGGAGGCTGCCGACAAGGCTCAGCCCATCATGACAGAGATCATGCGCGAGATGATCGTACGCTCCGAGAAGCTGGAGCACAGCAAGAACGAAAGATACAATACAGACCACCCGACAGAAGAATGGAAATCGCAGAGTTAGGTGAGTTTGGGCTCATACGCCATCTCACGGAAAAGATCGACATAAAGAACCCCGAGACGAAGCGCGGCGCTGGCGATGACTGCGCAGTGCTGGCATTCGAGCCGGGGCGGCAGGTGCTGGTCACCACCGACCTGCTGATGGAGGGTGTACACTTCGATTTGCAATATGTACCTCTCAAGCACTTGGGCTACAAGAGTGCGATGGTGAACCTGTCGGACATCTACGCCATGAACGGCCGTCCGCGCCAAATGACGGTATCTATAGCCCTGTCCAAGCGTTTCACGGTCGAAGACATGGAGCAATTCTATGAAGGTCTGCGTGCCGCCTGTGATGCCTGCGGTTGTGACATCGTAGGGGGCGACACCTCTTCATCGTTCACGGGCTTGGCCATCAGCATTACTTGCATTGGTGACGCACGGCCAGAAGACATCGTGTATCGCGATGGCGCCAAAGACACCGATCTCATCTGTGTGACAGGCGACTTGGGTGCTGCGTATATGGGGTTGCAGCTCCTTGAGCGCGAAAAGTCGGTCTATAATCAGCAGTTGCGTGAGGCTAAACAACGTGGTGAGAAGCTGGAATCGTTACCCCCCTTCCAGCCCGATTTCAGCGGACGCGAGTATCTGCTGGAACGACAGCTGAAACCCGAAGCACGTAAAGACATCATTGAGGCCTTGGCCAAGGAAGGCATACGTCCGACAGCGATGATGGATATCAGCGACGGCCTCAGCAGCGAGCTTTATCATATCTGTACGCAGAGTCACACCGGCTGCCGCATCTATGAGGACCGACTGCCGCTGGATTACCAGACGGCCGTCCTGGCGGAAGAGCTGAATATGAACGTGACGACCTGCGCCCTGAACGGAGGCGAGGACTACGAGCTGCTCTTCACCGTACCCCTTACGGAGCATGATCGCGTTGCAGCCATCCCCGGGGTAAAAGTCATCGGACATATCACTAAGCCCGAATTGGGCTTGCAGCTTGTATGCCGCGACGGCGTGGAAATGGAGTTGAAGGCACAGGGCTGGAACCCGCTGAAGAATTGAAAATTAAAAATTGAAGATTGAAAATTGGAAGGCGATTTAATCCATATCAATAGTTGGTTGCGACCGCTCTCATGGCTTTATGAGTTGGGCGTACGTATGCGTAATGCCTGTTTCAATACCGGCATCCTGAAAGAGACGTCGTTCGACCTTCCTGTCATATGCATTGGTAACATCACCGTTGGCGGCACAGGCAAGACGCCCCACACCGAGATGCTGTTGCGTTTCCTTCTGCCCCACCATCGCGTGGCCGTGCTCAGCCGCGGGTACAAACGAAAGAGTCGTGGTTTTCACCTGGCCACGAAGCAATCCTCGATGCATGACATTGGCGATGAGCCCTGGCAGATCAAGCAGAAGTTCCCAGATGCCATTGTGGCCGTCGATGCGAATCGCCGACATGGCATCCATTGTCTCTTAGAAAATGATGCAACCAAGGATGTCGATGTCATCCTTCTCGACGATGCCTACCAACACCGCTATGTAAAAGCGGGACTGAATATCCTGCTCACGGATTACCATCGCCTCATCACCGACGATGAGATTCTTCCCGCAGGCCGTCTGCGCGAACCTCTGATCGCCAAGGAGCGCGCGCATATCGTCATCGTCACCAAATGTCCGGCTAAGATGACTCCCATGGATTTCCGAGTCGTCCAAGAAGCCTTGGCGTTAAAGCCCTATCAGAAGCTGTTCTTCTCCACGTTCTTGTACGGGAAGCTCTACCGTCTCTTCGGAGAATCGCCCGGACAAGCAGAAGAGCTGACGGCTGACACCCACGTATTACTGCTTACCGGCATAGCCCTGCCCCAACAGATGATGATGGATTTGAGGCGCATCACCCGTCACATCACGCCTCTGTCCTTTGCCGACCATCACGAGTTTACGAGTCACGATCTCCAGATCATAGAAGAGGCGTTCACCGCCATGCAGGGCAATAAACGCCTCATTGTTACTACAGAGAAGGATGCGGCACGACTACGTTTGGTCCAAGGTCTCTCGACCATTGTCCGCAGGCATATCTACGTATTACCTATCGAGATAAGCATCCTTCGTGGAGAGCAAAGCCTCTTCGAGGAAACGATACAAGATTTCGTGAATCACCACACGCTCAGTTCGAACGGCACGCGCGTGTAGATGCACTGGTCGATGCGGCGCGGCTGCATCATGATCTGCATTGTACCCAGCATCGGATACAGCTCGCCGAGTGTAGCCTTGAGATGCTCGTCGAAGTAGCTTTCTTTTTTCTGGTTCATGAGCTGCTCGAAGAAATTGGTCGGTGCTGGGTAAGTGTCCACGGAGTACTCCTCCAGCTCTGCCAGCTTTGCCGCTTCGGCAATGGCATCATCCAAGTTTCCCAGCTGATCTACGAGGCCGCGCTCCAGCGCCTGCTCTCCCGTCCATACACGACCTTGTCCGATGGCATCCACGCTGTCTTTGGAGATCCCGCGTCCTTCAGCCACGCGACTGATGAACAGGTCATAGCCGCGCTCTATCTCAGCCTGCATCAACGTGGTCTCTTCACCGGTGAAGGGGCGTCCCAACATGCCATAGACCGCAGGAGCGCCGAAGTCTGCGTGTTTATTCGTCTTCACCACGTCAAAATGCAGTCCCAGCTTCTGTGTCAGCAGCTCTGAAGCATCCGGGATCATGCCGAAAATACCGATGGAACCGGTCAGAGTTGAAGGTTCCGCCAAAATCTTATTGGCACCGCAGCTGATATAATAGCCACCGCTGGCTGCCATTCCACCCATGGACACCACCACGGGCTTCTCAGCCTTCAGCAGCTGCACCTCATGCCAAATCTGCTCACTGGCGAAGGCGCTGCCGCCACCCGAGTTCACACGGATGACCACCGCCTTGACATCCTCATCCTTGCGTAGCTTCTGCAGTTCGCGGATGGTGGGCATCGTCTGTATGGTTGCCATATTACTTGAAAAAGGACTCGCGGGCGCCATATCCACGATATCGCCATACGCATAATAGACGGCGATGCGCCCGTCCTCATCCTCCTTGTCAGCAGCAGCCACCAAGTCGGCGGGTGAGACGAAGCGGATCGGCATCTTATCCTTGAGCACCAGCTTCGTGCGCAGCATCTCCTTGAAGCCGTCAATATAGGCCAAGGTATCCACGAGTCCGCATTCCAGCAGGTATTCCGTAGGCTGCATCGCCGTGAGCGTGTCTGCCAAGGCGTTCAACTGTTCCTGACTGAGATGTCGGCTCTCCCCCACCTCAGCCGTCATCTGATTCCAGATGCTGGCGAGATAGCTGTTCACCTGCTCGCGATTGGCCTCGCTCATCTCCGTATTGATGAAAGGCTCCACGGCACTTTTGAAGGTACCCACCTTGAAGACCTGCATCTTCACGCCCATCTTTTGCATGAGATCCGTGAAGAACATCGGCACAGATGCCAGGCCATGCCAGTCAACGATACCCTTGGGATTCACCACCACCTTATCAGCGACAGAGGCGAGATAATAGGCTTGTTCAGAGTAGATATCACCATAGGCGTATATCCATTTGCCGCTCTCCTTGTACTTCAGGAGCGCCTGTCGGAGTTCCTGCAGCATGGCAGGCGTGGCACCGCCGAAGCCTGTACCTACCTCCATATAGATACCCTCTACCTTCTCATTGTCGGCAGCCTCCGAAACGGCGGCTAGGAGCTGGTCAAGGCCGAGGGTCTCGAAATCCTCGCCCATGAACATTGCCAGCGGATTCTCCTCATCGGTACGTTCCTCGATAGGGCCATTCAGGTTGATGCGTAAGACCGAACCCTTTCGCACACTGGTTGTTTCGCCTTCACTGGCAGCCATGCCAATCAAAGAGATAAACATCACGACACATGCTAACAGTGACCACAGGCTAATACCTACCACCGTAGCAAACACATACTTGATAAATTGTTTCATATTCCTTTCTTCTTGATATATGTTTGAATTTCGGGGCAAAAGTACAAAGAATTACCGAAAAGTGTGCTCCACATTGCGATTTTGTTTGTACCTTTGCAGCGTTTTTAATGATACAACACAAATACTATATTCTCATCCTGTGGTTATCATTGGCGTTCACAGCAATGGGCCAGGAAGCAATGACCGCCCATCCAAAGGAGCCCGTCATTGAAGACAGCGCGTCTTTTCTTCGTGCCAGTTTAATGATTGCCGAACCCACGCACCAGCATATTCAGAGTTCTTTCGGCCACGCATTCCTGCGCATGCAGTGTCCCTCCGCAGCCCTCGACTATTGTTTCTCTATGGAGAGTGGCGAGTACGAAGATTTCCTGGATATCTGCACGGGGAACTACCCCAACCGTCTGGTGGCCGTGCCCACAGCAGATTACCTGCAACCCTTTGACCACGAAGGGCGCACGGTGACAGAGTACGCCCTGAACCTGCGCCTGGAAGAGATGCAACATCTCTGGCGATTCTTGGATCGAACCAGTCTCCAAGGCCTATCGCCCTACCATGATTACTTCCATCACGGCTGTTCGCAGGAAATCATGCGCTATCTGACGCTCAATCTGGACGGCCAGTTAGTCTATGGCGACGCCGCACAACAATATGGCAACACGCTGTTTCTCCTTGGGAACCAGCTCCTGCCAGCCAACAGCTGGCTCCACCTGCCGCCCTCCATGCTCAGCACCACCGATGGCACAGACCGCCAGCTCACAGATGACGAGAAGACGGCCTTCCCCTGCATTATCCCGACGTTACTCTCAGATGCCTCTATCATCGATGCCGACGGCAGCCGTCGCCCCATCCTGAAAGACGAGGCCCCCATCATCTACCCGCCCGCCCAACACTATGCACCCAACACGGCACCACCCATTTACATCTGGTTCCTGCTGGCGCTCGGAGTTGTCCTTCTCATCAGCCTCTTAGGAGTTTGCTATCCCGTCGCGCCCGTGCATACGGTGTGTAACGTCTTAGACGGCTCTTTGTTCACGCTCTACCAGCTGATTACCTTCGGCACGCTCTTGATCTGCCTCTTCTCCACACTGCCTACCACGAGCGGTTGGAACTGGAACTACCTTATCTACAATCCGCTGCCACTGCTGATCTGGATCTACGGCAAGCGCCACCCCCTGTCTGCCCCGAGGCGCGCGAACCTATATATATGTTATGCCCTTTGGCTGACGGCTTTCATGGTCATCATGTTCATCGTGGGTGGCCATTTCATCACGGAACAATACCTGTTGGCACTGACGTTCACCGTCCGTTGCCTCTTCAAAGCTTACGAATATAGACATTCCACAAACACATTTAACCCTTAATTTTAATTGCTTATGAAACAGAAAGTACTTCTTTGTATCGCCGCCATGGTGCTGGGCATCAGCTCCGCAATGGCCAACAGCGACTACTATTTCAAGACAACCGTCACCGCCTCCGGCGCAGGTAAGGTGTATGCCAGCACCGATGCCGAGGCCACGCCCGAGTTCCAGGAGAGCGTCATCGTGGAACCGGAGAAAGAGAAAGCCAGTTCGGCTCCCACCAAGACCATCTACCTATGGGCAGAGCCCGAAGAGGGGATGGAGGCGACCTGGTCCACAGAGAGCGCCAACGTGCAGCTCACGCCCAGCGAGGACGGTCTCACCGCCACCGCTGTCATCACCGGCGATAAAGATTCCAACGTGGAGAACTTCATTCTCGCCACGTTTGCACGTCCTACAGCCAAGACACCCCGCATCGGCAGCACCAGCAACCTGACTGAGTTCTGGCCTACGCTCAAGGTCGGATTTGAGGCCGAAGCCGGTGCCACCATCCACTACACCACCGATGGCAGCAAGCCCACAGAGCAGAGCGCCATCTACACCGACAGCATCCTCCTCAACCGCATGACCACCACCGTTCAGGCCATCGCCGTCGTGGAGGGCAAGCTGAACAGCGCCATCGCCTCAGCAACCTTCACCGCCGTGAAGCCTGAAGGTAGCCTCGCCTTGGAGAGCAGTAGCCGTCGCATGCTGACGGGAACAACCGGCACCATCGCCGTCACCGAGCAAAGCCACGCCGCCGCCATCACATGGAGCAGCGACAACGAAGACGTTGCCAGCGTAGATCCCACGACCGGCGTCATCTCCGCTTTGAGTGAGGGTGAAGCCACCATCACAGCCACGCTCGCCGAAACCGAGGACTTCCTCAGCGCTTCCGCCTCCTGCGCGCTGACCGTGAGAGTCACCTTCGACACCTATCAGGTCGAGAACAGCGACTTCGAGCTCTGGGATGATGAGGACAACGACAACATCGAGCCCGCCCATTGGAACTCCTTCATGCACGCCACCGGAACACTTTCCGGCATGGTCAAGGGCAAGCAGGTGGAGAAGAGCGAGGAGACACGTCCTGGCAGCGAAGGCCAGTATAGCGCCAAGATCTTTGCCCGTGAGATCAAGATCCTGGGCATCACCGCCGCAACCGCCCAGGGCAACCTCACCACAGGCTGCATCAATGGTGGCTCCATGAGTGCTACCGATGCCAAGGGCAACTACAACTACACGAACCTCGACGACCAGAACCTCAACCAGATCTTCACCGGCCTCCCCGACTCTATTCGTGTATGGGTGAAGGCATCCTGTCAGTATGGCGGCGCCATCAGCTGCTTCCTGCACACAGCCGGCTATTTCCAGAGCCCGATGGCAAATGATATCACAGCCTCTGTGGTCGCCTCCGCTGAGAAATCCGACATCGCAAGCAGTGAAGAGTGGCAGGTAATCAGCCTCCCCCTCTCCTACAACGAAGAGACCGAAGGCCAGCGTCCCAGCTATGCGCTCATCACCATGACTACCAGCGGCACCGCCGGACAGAGCAACAAGGAAGACTGGATGCTCATCGACGACCTCAGCTTCGTCTATAACTCTGAGCTGGCCAAGGCCACTTATGGCAATGAAGTCGTCCTTTTCAACGAGGACGGTCAGGCTTCCGTCGATGAGTTCTTTGATGCTGAGCTACTGAGCCTCACTGCCAACGGACGCGCCGCCACTATCGAAACCGAGTATGACGAGGCAACAGCCGAACTGACCATCACGGTGCGCGGCGATGACTACAGGGTGAACACCAAGAATGTTCACACCTACGGCATCCAGTTCCGCCTGTACGATGGCATTCAGTCCCTGGCTGCATCCAAAAACGCACAAACGGTCTATGACCTGTCTGGCCGTCGCGTGCAACATCCTGTCAAGGGCGGTATCTATATCATTGGCAACAAGAAAGTGATGGTGAAGTAAGGCACTGCCTGCTTAAAACACCCATTCCATCGGATAAATGGAGGCGGACACGGGCGAAGATCCCGCGTCCGCCTCTTTTTTGTATTTTCGGTACACAATCGGCACACCTACCGAATCTATAAATTTATGTACGCGCGTATGCATACCTTTGCAGCGTTTTTTGAGACCATCGCATCAACAATCATTCAAAGCATACCATTTTATGATGAAAAAACACCTCCTATCCTGCCTTCTCCTCATGGCCTGCATGACGTTTACATCATGCATTGGCGATGAACCGGCGAATGCAGAATGCGACATTGAAAAGGCCTGGGTACATTTGGACAACCCAACAAGCATCTTCTATCTCCGCGCTGACACCCTCGCTGAAATATTGTCGGACTATGCTTCTTCAGACATCTTATTTCCATTGGCACGTTACAATGCCGTCGTGGGACAGATTCCATTATTTGTAGAAACCACGTCAGGCTCCATCATCTACCAAATAGTCAATGGACGCGAAGAACGGTTTAACAACGGCTCGCTCGTTGATTTTTCGAATGACCAGGCGCAGCGTTTTCGCGTACATTCTGAAGATGGTAAACACATGCGCGAGTACACCATCCGCATAAAACAAGATAAGGAGCCCGCCATTAGCACTGAGACTATTGACTTGGGTATTCTTTCAATCAATGGCATCACCCTTTCTGGTAATGATTTTTCCTATAACGGTCTTATGAACATTTCTCCCTACGGCGAGATTCCTGTTCAGGTCGCTGGTTCGCGAGAGGGAGAGACATTAACCTTTACAGTGACCGTTGAGACATCTACTGATCAATCTGTGCAAGTCACCTATAATAACGGAGTATATCAAGGCACCTGGAATGGGAAAGAGCTGCTACGCAAACAACAGGAGGCTACATTTGAAGACACTGGCACTGGTAGTGCGACATTGAATTTGGGCGAATTCGTTTTCCAAACTGCCACGCTTATACACTTTAACTATGAAAAAGCTGCACTAGATGCTAAGACAAACACCTATTTTGAATGGGAAGAAGAGGATCCTCTGTGCGAGCCTGATATCTGGGCAACTGGTAATCCTGGTTTCCAGCTCAGTATGAGCAGTGCCACTTGGGATATGTATCCCAGCATCTCCGAAGGTGGCGGCGTTGAAGGCGGGAAATGCGTCAAGCTGACAACCAGAAGCACTGGCGCCTTTGGTGAGATGGTAAATATGCGTATCGCAGCAGGCAATATGTTCCTCGGTAAATTTGATGTCGGGAACGCTCTTAAAGATGCCCTTAAGGCTACACTCATGGGCTTGCCCTTCTCCCACAAACCGTTATATATGCGCGGTTACTACAAGTTCCAGCCGGGTGCTGTCAAGCAGGACAAGAATGGGCAGCAGATGAGCGAAGAGGATGTCTGCGACTTCTATTGTGTAGTCTATAAGAACACGGATGCTAACGGCAACAAGGTACAGCTTGATGGCAATATTCTTGATACCAATCCTGCTCACAATCCTTACAAAGACAACATTGTAGGCATTGCACGCATAAAAAGTGAGGACATCATACGCAACAGCGACGAATGGACAGCCTTCGAGCTTCCAATAGCATATAGTAGCGATGTAAAGCAGGAAGATATGTTTAACCGCCAGTATTCTGTGGCCGTCGTGTTCTCCTCGAGTATTGATGGAGCATACTTCCGCGGAGCCATAGGTAGCACTCTATGGATTGATAATGTGACCTTGGTTTGCGAATATTAATGAAATAACATCTCAATATGAAAGCAATACGCAATATCATCTTATATGGTCTTATCATGATTGCATGTAAGACACAAGCACAGGAGACCGTTGACAGTTGGGAGAAATGGGGGCCGCATGATCTTCATAATAGTGGCTGGATCTTCCGCGTTGGCTACGTCATTGGTGGCACATCTCCTATACCTCTTCCTGACGAGATTCGAAGTATCAATGAGTTCAAGCCTCTAGGCGGCATCACTTTTGGAGCCGATTATTATATCATGTTTACGCGTCGTTTAGGACTGCAGGCCGGTGTTCATTTCTTCTGGGAAGGTTTCCATACCAGTGCCAATGTGAAGAACTATCGCATGGGAATTGAGATGGGCGGTAATCATCTGGAGGGTAACTTCACCGGTACCGACGTGACCAATACCGAGATGGTGGGCATCACCATCCCCATTACCTGTACCTGCCGTGTTTCGCCCCGCTGGAACATCGGTTTAGGCCCGTTCTTCTCGTTTGTCGGTAAGGGAACCTTCGAGGGCGAGGTTTATGACAACCCGGATGGTATTGGCTATCTTCGTGAGGGTGACCCCACAGGTAGGAAAATTGAGATTACATCTGAGAATGCAGCTACTTACGACTTTGCAGGAAACATGAAACATTTCTACTGGGGTCTCGAATTCATGTTCGAATGGAAGGCCATGCGACATCTCAATGTCTTTGGTGCACTCGACTGGAGCTTCAGCAGCATCTTCCCCAGCAGCTTTGAGACAATCCCCTTCAAGATGTACCCTGTCTATGCCAAGATTGGGCTGGGCTATAGGCTGTGATGAATGGACAATTGAGAATTGAAAATTGAGAATTGAAAATTATAAGATATGAAAAGACTTTTTACCCTCCTCTGCGTCAGCGCATGTATGCTGACCGCCATGGCGCAGCGCCAGATTCAGAATCCCAGCTTTGAGGATTGGGACAACGAAGAGAGCACTTCGATTGAACCCACCCACTGGAATTCGTTCATGTCTGGCACCGGCAGCATGAAAAGCTTTGCTGCCGCGCAGCAAGTCCAGAAGGGCGACGACGCTCACTCTGGCAACTTCAGTGCCCGCATCTATGCCCGTTCCGTCTTCGGTGTGGTAGCTCAGGGCAACCTCACTACTGGTTGCATCAACATGGGCAGCACAAGCGCAACAGACGCCAACGGCAACTACAACTACACCAACGAGGACGATGCCGACTTCCACCAGAAGTTCACGGGTCTGCCCGACGCCATGCGCGTATGGGTGAAGGGCTCCTGCGCCTACCCTGCCGGTGCCAGCTGTAATCTCCACACAACGGGCTATTTCCAAGACCCTGCTGGCAACACCATCACTGCCACGCGCATCGCCAAGGCCAACACCTCCGAGATTGCCTGCACCGATGAGTGGCAGGAGGTGATTATCCCGTTCGTCTATGATGTCACCGACGGCACACGCCCTGCCTACGCCCTGATCACCCTGACGACCAGCGGCACCCCTGGTCAGGGTAACGCTAGCGACTATATGTTCGTGGACGACGTGGAGTTCCTATACTACAGCGACTTGCGCGCCGTCAACTTCAACGGCAAGGACATCCCCTTCACGGGCACAACCGTCAATATCGACGGCACCTACGACGAGACCCTGCTCCAACTGAAGAGCGGCCAAGGAGCCACCATCAGCTCCTACTATGCTGAGGCCAGCAAGACGCTCACCGTCAGCATCACGGGTGAGGACATCGCCGAGAATCCCGGCAACAAGCACACCTACACCATCGTCTTCTCAGGCAAGGAGAATGAAAAGCCTGAGCCGCAACCAGATCCTGCTATTTCCGATTTCTATGGCAGCCTTGTCCCGTTCGGAGACTTTGAGCAATGGAAGGACGCTTGTGGCGAGAGTTGGCAGAATGGAAGAAATGAGATGCGTCAGCGACCTGGGACTGAACCAGAGGGATGGAATGGTAGCAGCATTAACCTTGCTGGATTAGGTTTCTTTGGAACTTCCACGATTAAAGCAGAAGTCGTCTTCGAAACAGCTGGAGTAAACGGAGAGGGCAAGGCTGTGAAACTTCAAAACACCTATAAGAATGATATCACCCTCAACTCTGCCGGTAATTATGTTCCTGCTTTCGTGAGCTACGGAACACCTTGGAATTATGTCACTTACTATAATAAAGACCGCCGTAACGGAGGTGTCTATGGTGGCCGGAAATATACACAACGTCCGGATGCCATCCGTGGGCAATTCAAGCGCACTACACCAGGTGGTGAAGAGAAAGCACATATCATTGCCTACCTTTGGAAAGGAACATTTAAGAGCAAAATAGGTGCTAAAGATACCCCCGAGGCCGAGCAGGATGACGTGGATGAAGCCATTATGGGTCGTATCGAAACATCTGGAGGCGACGGACAACTTATAGCCTCCTGTGACTACGAATTTGAGGCCACAAAAGACAATGATTGGGAAACCATCACTGTGCCCCTCACCTATGCTGAAGGCCAGGAAGAAGCCGTTCCTGAGAAGATGAATATCATCCTCTCCTGCGCCGACTATTGGACACCGCTGAACACCAAGCAAAATAACACGTTAGAAGCTGACAATGTCGAGTTCCTCTTCTTCTCCAGTCTGGCCACAGCCACCTATGACGGGCAGGACGTAGCTTTCAACGAGGAGGGCTTTGCAGAAATTGATGCCGACTACGAGGCCGAACTCCTGCAGCTCACCTCTGACGGTCGCAGTGCCACCATCACGACCTCTTACAATGAAGATGAGCGCCTGTTGACCATTACCGTGAGCGGTGGCAATGTTGCAGAGCAGCCGGAGAACGTACATACCTATAAGATTCATTTCCTGTCACAAGTGAAGGTCATCAGCGAGCGTACTTACACGGACTTGATTCAGATTTCTGTAAACCAAGGTGACAAGGAACTTCAGAATGCATCCATCACCATGCAGGAATGGAACACAGGCGAGACCGATTTGGTTCTTAAGAACTTCAGAATGGGTAACATCAACAGTCCTGTGAATGTCGGCACCATCGTTGTGAAAGGACTTCAATTGGACACAGACGGCAAGTTCCAGACAGAATGTAACACCGCCATTCAAGCTGGCGACAGCCCCGAAGGTGTGCAATGGCTCGGCCCCGTGTTGGGCGAGGTACCTCTCCAGATTGACGGTCAGGAGCTGCGTGGCCGCCCAACAACAGGTGGAGCGGATGATGTGCCCGACTCGCTGCACGTACACATCGTCATCGACCTGAAGGAACGCATGAGCCAGTACATAGAGGTCCTCTTTGGTAAATCACTCATTGATGCCCAACAGCAAGAGGGTGGTGGTGACGGCCCACAGCCTGGCCCAGGAAAGATCACCCTTCCCGACCACCAGGACTACGAAGATGATTTGGTTGTCACGCTCAATGGCAGCGCTACGGCCCCACAGAAGACCATTATCAGCGTGGACTACCATAAGAATAACAACACCTTGGACCTCGTCCTTAAGAACTTCTGCTTGGCAAACGATGGTGATATCATGCCTGTAGGTACCATCCGCGTGAAAAATGTACCCTACACCTTAAAGAATGGTGTGGCGTATGCCACCTTCAAGAAAGATGTAGCGGTAACCATCGAGGAGGGTGATGACCCCAATGTAACCTCTTGGACGGGTCCTCTGCTGGGCGACATCCCCATCACGCTTGCAGGTAAGGCAGGTACCGACAAGCTCTATTGCACCATCGACATCAACATGACGGGCGTAGGTACCATCCATGTCGAATTCGGTAAGGATGCCGACTGGCCTAAGGTGGATGATGGTGGCGGTGATGAACATGGCGAGAATCCTATCTTGCGTGATTTCACTTACCATGACGGCCTTGTCGTGCGTGTTAATGGTGTACGCAATGCTGACCAAGAGGCAGATCTGCAGATGACTGTCAACGAAGATGGTACCATTAATCTGTCGCTCAAAAACTTTGTCTTGATTACCCAGGACGGCAATCGAGCTCCTCTGGGAAATATTGAGCTCCGTGATATCGTTCCCTTGGAAGTAAAAGACAAAGACTACTACATGTTCGCCACCAACGAGACCATCACCATCCAGGATGGCGACGACAGTGAACTCTATTGGTTAGGTAGCCAATTCGGTGAGATTCCTGTTGCCATGTCTGGCAAGATAGCACAGTATAAGCTCTATTGCACGATTAGCACCTTTATGGATGATCGCGAGGAATCCATTATAGTTGTGTTCGGCGAGAACTTCACCGATGGAATCTCTGAGGTTCAAGGTTCAGGTTTCAAGGTTCAAGATGCTGCCATCTACAACGTGAGCGGTCAGCGCCTGAGCCGCCTGCAGAAGGGCGTGAACATCGTCAGCGGCAAGAAGATCCTTGTAAAGTAAGAGAGACTTGTTTCCTAAGCGCCCCGCTGGGGTCGCTTAGGAAACAAGTTCATTGATAAAGATGGCCACGATGGCCATAGGGGCGACCCAACGAATCAAAAAGAAGAAACCCACGAACAACCAGCGCGGGAAATGCAACGCATGGTTGTTCGTGATTTCTTTTACGACCAGGTCTTTCGGGAGATACCACCCCACGAAGATACTCAGCAGGAAACCTCCCAGCGGCATGATGATCTTGGCCGATACGAAGTCGAAGAAATCGAAGAATGTCATGCCGAACAGCCAGCGCACGTCCGCCAGCGGTCCAAAGCTCATCGCGCAGAGCGTGCCCAGCGCGATACACGAGAAGGTCACCACACTCGTGGCCGTGCGCCGCTTCATCGCAAAGCGCTCGATGAGGAACGATGTCACAGGCTCGTGCAGGCTCATCATGCTCGTCAGCGCCGCCAGCAGCAGGAGCGTGTAGAACATCACCGCAAACAGCCAGCCTATCAGCGGGGCATGTGCGAATGCCGTCTGGAACACCGTGGGGAGCGTGATGAACACGAGTCCGGGGCCTGCGTCCGGCGCCACGTCAGCCACCGAGAACACGGCGGGGAAGATGATGAAACCGCTCATCACAGCTACCGACGTATCTATCAAGGCCACGCTGCCCGCCGTCTTCATCAGCTTGGCATCGTCCGTGAAATAGCTAGCATAGGTGCAGAGACATCCCATCCCCACGCTGAGCGAGAAGAACGCCTGCCCCATCGCACTCAGCAGCACGTCGCCGTTGATCTTCGTGAAGTCTGGTTTCAGCAGGAAGCGCAGGCCCGTGTCGGAACCGGGCATGGCGAAGGAGCACACTACCAGCACGGCAATGATCAGCAGCAGCATCGGCATCATCATCTTGGAGTATTTCTCGATGCCGCCCTGCACACCGCGCACGATCACCCAGTGCGACATCAGCAGCACCGCAGCCATCGCCACCACCGGCATCCACGCATTCTGCGTGAACTCCGTGAAGTAGGCGGCACTGTCGGTCATTGTGGTCACCTGGTCCGCGACGGCTGACACCAGGTACTTCAGCGTCCATCCCGCCACCACGCTGTAGTAGCTCAGGATGAACCACGCGGCGAAGACACCCATGATGCCCTGGAACACCCAGCCCGTCTTCGGTGCCAGCGTGCGATAGGCATCCACGGGGTTCTTATGCGTGTGGCGCCCCACAATGAACTCTGCCGTCATCAGGGGGATACCCATGAGCATGACGCAGGCAATATAGATGAGGATAAACGCCGCGCCGCCGTTCATTCCCACCTCGGTGGGGAAACGCCATACATTTCCCAGCCCCACGGCCGAACCCGCCGACGCTAGGATAATGCCTAATTTACTGCCAAAAGAACCTCTATTTTCCATTTTGGCGGCAAAAGTACGAATAAAAGTCTTACCTTTGCACAAAAATTCACATAAATCTGCGGTCTATGCCCATAAATTGTTCCTGCCGGCCACTGCCCTCGCTGCGTCGTTATCCCCTCTCCTACCTTGTGGCCGTCGCCATCCTGCTGCTGTCGCTGCTGCCCATCGGTGCCGTTGAAATCGCCAAAAACGTACCCTTTGCCGACAAATGGACACACATGGTCATGTACGCCGTCTTTGCCCTCGTCATCGGCCACGAGTACTGGCGCCGCCACAGCGCCGACAGCCACCACGCTGTACGCCTCCTCTTCTGGGCCGTCCTCGCCCCCATCCTCATGGGCGGCACGCTGGAACTCCTGCAGACCTACGCCACCTCCTACCGCAGCGGCGAGTGGCTCGATTTCGCCGCCAACAGCCTCGGCGTCGGCATCGGTTTCTGCCTCAGCCTCCTTATACATTATATATATAGATGGCGCCATAACGACAAGGCCCGCTCACGATGAGCAGGCCTTGTGGAGTGAAGGTCGGAAAGAGGCGACTCGAACGCCCGACCCCTACGTCCCGAACGTAGTGCGCTACCAACTGCGCTACTTTCCGAATGCGCGCGAGCATCACTTTGCTCGTTTGCGGGTGCAAAGGTAAGGATAAAATGTGAGAAAAGAAAAGTGAAACGTGAAAAATTATAGCAGCGGAGCCTTTTTTTTGCCAAAAGCCTTGCAGGATTCACAGAAAACCCCTACCTTTGCACCCGCAAAACCGAAAGCACCGCCTCTAAAGGCTGCCAAGGAAGCACAAAAGATGGTGTCATAGCTCAGTTGGTAGAGCAAAGGACTGAAAATCCTTGTGTCCCCGGTTCGATTCCTGGTGACACCACACAAAGAAGCCCTGGTTGATTTCTCAACCAGGGCTTCACTTTTTCGTCTGTAGTGTCACCAGGAATCGAACTACTTCACTACCTTCTTGCCGTCGATGACATACATACCGCGGGGTAGCTGGCGCAGGTCAGTACCTGCGAACCGCCCGTCGATGGTGTAAATCCTCCCCGCCCTAACAGTGGAGGGGTCGGGGGCGGGACCGTTGAGGCTCTCAATGCCATCCGCCGTATCTGCTTTCACCAGCACCTCATCCAGGAAGAAGCGCCCTTGGGTGGAGCTGAAGGAGATGGTCATCACACCCGTACCTGTCACCTGCACCGTGAAATCATCGAAGTTGCCCTTTGTCATCGTCACGGTGGAGGGCGTCAGCGTGCCGCCGGTAGTCGAGAGGTTGAGCGTGATAGCGTCATTCCTGCTGTCCCATGCGCCGGCGCGGAAGGTCAGCGTGGCAGAGCCGTTGAGCGTGAAGGAAGGCGTGGTGGCTTCACCCGAGATACTAGAAGTTCCGAACTTCGCGCATTGGTCAGCGCCGTAGGATTTATCGCCAGTCACCTGCCAGCCATCGTTATCCGTATGGAACTTGGTAGTACTCATTGCTATGTTACCGTTCCACTTTCCATCATTGCCGCCGGTGCCATTGCACTGGTCGAAGGACTCATAGAAGATAGCGCCGTCCGGGTCGGGCGTGGGAGTGGGCGTAGGTGTCGGGTCCGGATCCGGATCCGGCGTAGGCGTCGGGTCATCCCCTGTCAGCGTCAGCGTGATGGTGCCGTCGTTGTTCTTCGTGATCTTGGTGATGCCGATGGTCTTACTGCTCTTATTCAATGTCTTCAGCACATCGATGCTGGTCTTTTTGTTGCCATAGAGGTTCGATGACGATGCCGAGAAGTACATCTTGGCGCCGTCGGCCGTCAGCGCGCACGCGCGTTTCTGCGACTGCGTATTGTTGACCTTGTTGTTTTCCCAGTAAGACTGACTATAGGCGATGCGGCTCACCAGCACGCCCGACCCGTATTGCTCGGGTTGCCACGTGCCCGGCTGTCGGTTCTCAAGGATGAAGGTCTCCGTGGAGCTATTGCGCACGATATACGCTGAATTTTCGGCCAATCCATCGGGAGCTTGCAGCGTGACGGAACCCGTCGTGCCCAGTTCCTTCAGCTCCAGCCAACCCATATAGCTCTTCTCATAAGCATTGTATCCTGCGGGCGCACGGCACTCGTCGTCCATATAGGCGCCCGAGTCCATGATGGACCAGAATCCGAAGGGGTCATCATAACCATAATTGTAGTCGGTGCAATAGAAATCAGGCAGTCCCAGTGCGTGTCCGAATTCATGGCAGAACACGCCCATGCCCATCAGCTGACTGCCAAACAGCTCATTACCGATGAAGAAACTGTTGAAGTGTACCCCCTGGTAGGTACCAGTGCCTATGGGGTCTTCCTCGTCGTCCCATTCACAGGGCCAGAGATAATTCTCGCCATAATTCTCGGTAGCCTCACCCTTGCCGGCGTAGAACATCGCCAGCAGGGGCACGCCCGTCCTGTGGTACGCATCACCGGCCGGCACGACATACTGAGAGAAATCCGTTCCCAGCTGGCTGATGGCTGCAGCTATGACATCGCGCGGCAGCTCGTCCAGCCCCTTGTCGTTGCCGTTGCTGTCGTTCTGACCATAATACTTATAGGATTTGCTGAGCGTTACGATACCCACGACATCGAACGTGGGCACGAACTGCCCGCCGCTCTGGTCCTTGAAGTAGTCGCGCACGGAACCTACGGCTCCCGACTCATCGCTGTAGCCCTCCTCGTTGTAGTAGCGATTCATCTTCGCCACCGTGGTGGTGCTCTTGAACTTCAGGTCATTGAACTGCACCATCACTACGGGAATCGTGTACGCGCCAATGCTGGGCACCGAGCCGCGACTCATCACACCCTTCTTACCCAGGCCGTCGGTGGTGCTGGCGTAGATGACCTTGCGGGCTGCGTTGCGCGCTGCCTTGCGCGCCTCACGCTTGCGTTGCAGCGCCTGGGCATCCGCCTTCACATAGGCATCACCCTCCATCACATAGCAGGTGCCGTCGGCAGCCCGCAGCCAGTGGCCGTGTTCATCACCCACTCGCTCTGCCCTCACCTCCGTGCCGTCGGCCAGCGTGACGGTGACCCACATTCCACGCTTCACGGGAATAGCCATCATCGCGCCCGTCATCATCATGAGCGTCAGAGCCAGAAAAAACTTCTTCATACTGTTTCTTTTTTTAATTCGGCCGCAAAGGTACTCATAATATCCCGCCCCACCAAAAATCCCATGACTTTTTCAACAAACTATCACAAAAAGGCCACTCAATATTGCACTTTTCACACTTTCATTTGAATCAAAGCAGAGATTTTTTGCTTTTTCTTTGGTTGAATCAGGAATAACATGTACTTTTGCATCGCAATAGCCATTTCGGAAACGATTGTTTCGGTAAATAATACACAATAATACAAAGGTTTACATAATGAGATTCTACGACAGAGAACAGGAAATAGCCTTCCTGAGAGAGACTCGGGACACGGCTGAACGGGTGGCCCGCTTTACGGTGGTGACCGGGAGGAGGCGAATCGGCAAGACCACGCTGATCAGAGAGGCTTACAAGGATGAGCCCTTCGTGTATTTCTTTGTGACCAGGAAAGCGGAATCGGACTTGTGTGAAGTGTATCTGGAGGAGGTCAGCGAGAAGCTGGGCATCCCCACACTGGGCAGCAGCAGGCACTTCAGCGACATCTTCCACTACCTGATGCAACTGTCGCAGACCCGGAGCTTTACGCTGGTGATTGACGAGTTCCAGGATTTCTTCCGTGTGAACAAAGCCGTTTACAGTGAGATGCAGGATATCTGGGATAGGTTTGAGAAGACATCGAAGATGAATCTGGTGGTATGCGGCAGCATCTACTCGCTGATGCAGAAGATTTTCAAGAACAAGAAGGAGCCTCTGTATGGAAGGAATACAGGCGAGTTGAAGGTGAAGCCTTTCCGGCCCTCGGTGCTGAAGCAGATAATGACGGACGCGAAGCCCAGCTACACGAAGGAAGACCTGCTGGCGCTGTTCACCTTTACGGGTGGTGTGGCTAAATATGTGAGCCAGCTGGTGGATGGCGGAGCGCTGGATAAGGATGCCATGATAAGGCACATCGTGAGTCCCAACTCGACCTTCCTCAGTGAGGGTAAGAACAACCTGATAGAGGAGTTCGGCAAGGACTACGGCATCTATTTCTCCATCCTCTCGTGCATCGCCCGTGGCAAGAAAACCCGCAGCGAGATAGAGGATGTGATCGGCAAGGAGGTGGGGGGGTACCTGACCAACCTGGCGGAGGAGTATGAGCTGATCAGCAAGCGGCAGCCTCTGTTTGAGAAGAGCGCGAACAAGAATGTGCGCTATGAGCTGGACGACGTGTTCTATAGCTTCTGGTTCCGCTTTATCTTCAAGTATAGCTATATCATTGAGATAGAGAACTACACCAAGCTGCAGGAAATCATCGAGCGCGACTACAGCACCTTCAGCGGACTGATGCTGGAGCGGTACTTCCATCGTGTGGCCATGGAATCGGGCGAGTTCACCCGTATTGGCCGTTGGTGGGACCGTAAGGGCGAGAATGAAATCGACATGATAGCCGAGGATGAGCTTTCAGACAACGTGATGTTTTGCGAGATCAAGCGTCAGGCGGATGAAATTAGCATCGGCGTGCTGAAGCAGCGAGCAGAGGTGATGCTACAGGCGACGCACGAGTGGAAGAAGTATGACATCTCGTACAAAGGTCTATCGATGAAAGATATGTAAAAGACAACTCAAAAACCACTGCCCCGAATCAGGAGAGCAGTGGTTTGTTTTTAGTGCCTCATCTCGAAAAATGCAGAGATTTTTTGTCGTGGATTCAAAAGAAAGCGCTATCTTTGCGGGCGTTAATAACGAAACTTACCGATAAAAGAAAAAGGTGTACAGATGAATTTCGAATCACTTGTAGGACATATCAATCAGGTACAGGACGTGCTTCAGGCGCAAGCCGCGCATGCGGATTCTCCCTAAAGATTTCCGAAGGAGTTATTAATAAAAATCTCTGTCTTCATGGATGTGCTTTATGATGTGAGGCACATCTTTTTTGTGGGGAGTGGAGGGGAAAGAAGGGTTTGTCGCGTCTTCGAGGGTTCCCCATAAAAGTTTTTGGGGAGAAAATCCCTCATTCTCTCAAACTTGTTGGATATCAGGCTGTAGAGGCTGAGGGAAAGCTGAGGGAATGAGGGAAATGGTGAGAGAATAGTATCAGCGGCTACTTAGAAACCTCTGCGAAAGCGTTCTGGGGACAGACACGGTAGCGCTCGCCGTAGGCCGTATGGCGGTGTTCGAGGCCAGGGATGCGAGAGAGGATGCGCCCCATCTTCGCCACTGTGGGAGCTTGGAAGGAGGAATGGGCATTCTTCTTGATGTGCTCGATGATGGCGGCGGCAGAGAGCCACTGCCCCTCGTCCTTGCTCGTGGGCACCGTGAAGTGCTCCAGGAAGTAGGCTTCGGCATCCGTGGGAATCTGGAAGCGTTCGTTGTGCTCCATCACGCGCTTCGTCTCGGCATCGGTGAACCAATAGCGGGCGCCGCGGCTGAGCTCTGCGACGGCCTGGGCATAGAGCAGTTCGTAGTCGATGCGTCGAGGGATGCGGATGGGCCCCGTGAGCTGCACGCCCACAAAGCGACGCGAGCCGGAGATGTCTGCCAGCACCTGCGTCATATTGGTGGTGGCGATGAACGATGCCAGGCGGGGTGCTTCTTCGAGATGGCGTGCATAAGGACGCAGGACCATCACGGCGGGCAGTTGCACGAGGTTCTTCAACATTCCCGCCTGCTTGTGTGCCGAGATGCGGTTGAACTCATCGAGGTTGATGAGCAGCAGCTGACTCATGGCCAGATGAACCTTGCGCTCATCTGCTAGCGACAGGTTGTCGCTGTAGCCCCATTTGCGCAGTTCAGGAGGCAGCAAAGAGCGACAGAACGTGCTCTTACGCATCCCCTGGGGCGAGATGAGCAGGGGCACGATGGCGTTGCCGTACTGCTTCTCACCTCCCTGCCATTGCGCCACCATCGCCAGGAACCAGCGGTGGAACCAAGCCGTCCACTGACGGGGAGTGTCGGTGGGCACACAGCGGGCGAGGGCACGGATGCGGTCGCGACCGTCCCACCGTCCTTCGAGCTGCTGCAGGTAGTCCTGCACGGGATTGTAGTCGGGCACATCGTGGGAAAAGACGTAGCGGCGTACATCGCGGTCCCACACGGGCAGGCCGCTGCTGATGAGATAGTTGGTAATGGTGTTCAGCGCCCGTTCCGTCACGGGCGTCCAATCGGCGGGGTCTGCATAGGGAGACATATACTCCGTATAGCCCATCACCGTGTTGTAGCGGAACTGGAACGTGTCGCTCAGTTCTGCATGAATCATCTCGTAGAGATTGATGTCTTGTGTCTTCATAATAAGAAAGAAATAAGGTTAAGATAAAATAGAAATTAGATAAGGTTGTGATGGTAATAAGGTCAGGTGCTTATGACGAGTTCCACCGGTGGAACTCGCCGTAAGATCAGGCTCTTCACGGGCGAGGAGCCTGCTGCGCAGACGTTACGACCGAGGGAAGAAATAGTCCACGTCCACGCGATCGAAGCGCACGCTGTCGGGATTGTAGCCGAAGCGCTGAAAGATGCGGCGTATGGCCTGCTGCTGTTGGGGAGAGATGGGATAACGGCCGTTGTAGTAACGGTAGTACGTAGAATGGCTCTTGAAACACGCTTTGATGCAGGCTCGCATCTGCTCGGCATCGCTCTCTTTGACACCAACGAGCAGTTTACGCATACCCCAGGCCACCGGTACTTTGGCAAAAGGAATGTGAAAGCGGCATCCGTTGTCGCTGCGTGCCGAGGGCAGTACGCAGCGCTGCTGCTTGTGGCGAGTGTTCACGCATTCGAAGGCACGATAGCGCAGGCATCCCTCGTGCCAGGGACAGTCGGCCTGCATACACACCGTCCAGTTGACGGGCATTTTGGAGGAAAGTTCGTTTTCCATAGTGAATAAAACAGATTAAAGGTTAATACTATATGGGCATCTACGATGACCCGTTATGTTTTCAGCGGCAAAGGTAATAAAAAATTTTCATTCCACCAAATATTTGCCATCATAACGCATTTTTTAATCCGGCACCCCTTCATTTCGTTGCCTTTTGTCACTTTTCCCTCACTCTCTCAGCCTTTCCCTCATAAATCCCTCATCCCTTACAAATTGACAATCAATAAGTTTGAGGGAATGAGGGATTTGAACAAAAAAAGTTTTTTTAGACGTGGAGGTTCTTTTGGAGTTGTTCGACGGAGCTGGCGCCGACGAGGACGGAGGTGACGCCGCGCTGGGCAAGGATCCAGCGGAGGGCGTTCGCGGAGATGGTGCGACCTTCGGCCTGGGCTTCGGCTTGCAGCTGGCGCAGGTAGGTGAGCAGCTCGGGGGTGAGGCGGTCCTGCTTGAGGAAACGGCCTTGGGCCATGCGTGAGTCGGCGGGGATGCCGTTGAGATAGCGGTCGGTGAGGAGACCCTGGGCGAGGGGCGAGAAGGCGATGAAGCCGATGCCGCGGTCGGCACAGTAGTCGAGGATGCCCTCCTGCTGCGGCTCGCGGTCGAGGAGGTTGAGGCGCCCCTGATAGATGAGTAGCGGGACATCGCGCTCGCGCAGGTATTCGTCGGCACGTTTCAGGGCTTGCAGCGGCCATCGCGAGATGCCGACATACAAGGCCTTGCCGGCCCGCACGATATCGACCAGCGCCTGCAGCGTTTCCTCGAGGGGTGTCTCGGGGTCGTAGCGGTGGCTGTAGAAGAGATCGACATAGTCGAGATGCATGCGGCGGAGGCTCTGGTCGAGGCTGGCCATCAGGTATTTGCGACTACCCCAATTGCCATAGGGGCCGGGCCACATGTCGTAGCCGGCCTTGGTGGCGATGAAGAGCTCGTCGCGGTAGGGGCGGAAGTCCTCGTCCATGAGGCGGCCGAGCGTCTCCTCGGCGCTGCCGTAGGGCGGGCCGTAGTTGTTGGCCAGGTCGAAATGCGTGATACCGTGGTCGAAGGCATAGCGTGTGATGGCGCGGCTGCGCTCGAAGGGGTCGTTGGCGCCGAAGTTATGCCAGAAGCCAAGGCTCACGCGCGGCAGCAGGACGCCGCTGAGTCCGCAGCGGTTGTAGAGGGTGGCGGCATCGTCGTAGCGATGGGCATCAGCGATATAGGATTCCATGTGGTCGAAGGGGGTTAGAGGGTGATGCTGTTGAGGAGCGGCAGTTTGCCGTCGTCGATGAGTTTGATGATGAGCTCGCCGAAGAGGGTATTCTGCCAGGCGAACCACTTACGGGTGAAGCGGGCGGGGTCGTCCTTGTGGAAGCTTTCGTGCATGAAGCCGGTGCCGGCATCGGTGCGCATGAGCATCTCGATGCATGCCTTGATTTCGGCATCGTCGGTGCTGGTGAAGGCGCGCATCATGATGGACATGGGCCACGGCATATCGTAGCCGATGTGGGGGCCGCCGATGCCTTCGCCTGCGCGCCCACGGAAGAAATAAGGATTGTCCTCGCTCCACACAAAGCGGCGGGTGTTCTGATAGATGGGGTCGCTGACAGAGACATCGCCGAGATAGGCCATCGCGAGCAGGGAGGGGACGTTGGCATCGTCCATCAGGAGCTGGTTGCCGAAGCCATCGACCTCGTAGGCGTAGATGGGCCCGTACTTGGGATGCATATTGACTGCATATTTATTCAGTGCTTGTTGCACTTCCTCCGCCAGCGCCTGACATTGCGCGGCCAGGTCGTCGCGCCGGTTGACCTGTGTGAGGATCTCGGCGGCGTGGCGCAGCTGCGTCACGGCCATGAAGTTCGACGGCACGAGGAAGAGCAGCGTGGTGGCATCGTCGCTGGGGCGGAAGGCTGACGCGATGAGGCCCACGGGCTTCACGGGAGCGCCGATTCCATCGATGATCATCGTGTCGGAGGCGCGCTCGGTGAGCCGCTGGAAGGTGTAGCTGCCGTGGCCGTCCTTGCGCTGCTGGTCGCGGAAGGTGGCGAGGATGTGCTGGATGGCCTGTAGCCACGACGTGCCGAAGATGGAGGCGTCGCCCGTCACCCGCCAGTATTCATAGGCCAGACGGATGACGTAGCACAGCGAGTCGATTTCCCATTTGCGCTCGTGCAGCTCGGGCTTCATGGCGGTGAGGTCCTTCTGCCATTCGCCGTCGGGGTTGGGGGCGTAGTTGAAGGCGTTGGCATAGGGGTCGATATTGATGCAGCGGAACTGTCGCAGTACGACGCCGGCGAGCATCCGCTGGAGGTGTTTGTCCTGAGGGGCCAGCCTGACGTAGGGGAAGACCTGTGCGCCCGAATCGCGCAGCCACATGGCATGAATATCGCCGGTATATACGAAGGTGTCGGGGAGGCCTTGCGCGTCGGACTCCGTGTAGTGCACGGTGGTGTCGATGGTGTTGGGGAAGCAGTTAACGAACATCCATGCCAGTCGCAGGTTGGTGAGCTGGCGGACAATCTCCTGGATCTTCTTCTCGACGGCCTCCGAGCGGAAGAGGCGGTCAGCCTCGGCGGGACGGTTGTTGACGCGCAGCACATCGGCCTTCACCGTGGGTATCTCCGGGGCAAGGACAGTCCGTGCAGACAACGGCGCGGAAGCGGCGCCGGCGAGGCACAAGAGGAGGAGCAGTTCCTTCATGACGGCAAGTGTTAAGAGCGGTTTTTGTTTCGTTTGTCGGCACAAAAGTAAGCTTCTGCGCCCACATATGCAAATAAAAATACGTGTTTTCACGAAAAATGTTGTATTATTGCATGATATATGAAATAATATGCATACCTTTGCAGCCAAATTTTGAAAAAAGACATGAGACAAGACAAGCACACACGATTAGAGGTCATCAAGATGATCATCTCCAGCCAGGAGCTGAGCACGCAGGATGAGCTCCTTCGTGAGCTGGAGAAAGCCGGGTTCCCCTCTACGCAGGCCACGCTGTCGCGCGACCTGCACCAACTCCATATCGGCAAGGGGCACAACGAGCGGGGCAACTACATCTACATGCTGCCCAACCAGCAGCGCTACCAGCGCGTGAGCGACACCCACATGACGGTACAGCAGATCAACCGCCTGGGGGCGCTGTCGGTGCAGTTCAGCGGCAACCTGGCCGTGCTGCACACGCCTCCCGGCCATGCGAACCACGTGGCCTACGACATCGACCACGCCGAGCTGTCCCACATCCTGGGCACGATAGCGGGCGATGACACGGTGCTGGTCATCCTCGACGAGAAGGCCGACCGCCAGGAGGTGCTGAACCAACTCAGTCTGGTATAACGAATAGGAACATTACACACCATCAGATAATGGAAGAATTGATCAAACCGGAATCCATTCAAGTGCTCGTGGCTGACGAATCCCATGAGAGATACGTGGATACCATCCTCAAGACCATCGAGGAAGCTGCCAAGGTGCGCGGCACCGGCATTGCCAAGCGCACACACGAGTACGTTGCCAACAAGATGTTTGAGGCCAAGGCCGTCATCGCCTTAGCCAAGATGCCCGATGGAACGGAGCGTTTCGCAGGCTTCAGCTATATCGAGACTTGGGGCAACAAGCAGTATGTCACCACCTCGGGCCTCATCGTACACCCCGACTTCCGCGGGCTGGGCATCGCGAAGAAGATTAAGGACCTGACGTTCTCGCTGGCGCGCACGCGCTGGCCGCACGCCAAGATTTTCTCGCTCACCAGCGGCAAGGCGGTCATGAAGATGAACACGCAACTGGGCTACCTGCCTGTGACCTTCGACGACCTCACGGACGACGAGGCATTCTGGAAGGGCTGCGAGGGTTGTGTGAACGTGGGCGTGCTGCGCGAGCGCAACCGCAAGTTCTGCATCTGCACCGCCATGCTCTTCGACCCCGAGGAGCACCTCCCCGCTAAAATCCCGCAGGAGGTCATCGCAAGAATAGATAGATTAGAAGGGCGCGCAGCGCACAGCCAAGAGCTGCGCGATTAAACCCAATAGGCCCCATAAGGCCCATTAGCCCTATAAGCCCCATTAGTCCCATCAAAACAATTACTATATGAGCAAGAAGAAAGTAGTGGTCGCCTTTAGTGGCGGCTTGGACACGAGCTACACGGTGATGTATCTCGCCAAGGAATTAGGATATGAAGTACACGCTGCGTGCGCCAACACGGGCGGCTTCAGCGCCGAGCAGCTGAAGACCAACGAGGAGAACGCCTACAAGCTGGGCGCTACGAAGTATGTCACGCTCGACGTGACACAGGAGTACTACGAGAAGTCGTTGAAGTACATGATTTTCGGCAACGTACTGCGCAACAACTGCTACCCCATCAGCGTCAGCTCGGAGCGCATCTTCCAGGCCATCGCCATCGCGCGCTATGCCAATGAGATCGGTGCCGACGCCATCGCACACGGCAGCACCGGTGCCGGCAACGACCAGATCCGCTTCGACATGACCTTCTTAGTGATGGCCCCCGGCGTGGAGATCATCACGCTGACGCGCGACAAGAAGCTGACGCGCAAGGAAGAGGTGGATTACCTCAACGCACACGGCTTTGCCGCCGACTTCGCCAAGCTGAAGTATTCTTATAATGTGGGCATCTGGGGCACCAGCATCTGCGGCGGCGAGTTGCTCGACGCTACGCAGGGCCTGCCCGAAGAGGCTTACCTGAAGCATGTGACGGCCAAGGAGCCCGAGAGCCTGCTGAAGATTCAGTTCGAGAAGGGTGAGATCGTGGGCGTCAACGGCGAGAAGTTCGACGACCGCATCAAGGCCATCCAGAAGATCGAGGAGATCGGTGCCAGCTACGCCATCGG
>Ga0310697_10001482_pt1 | contig 27402 bp, 27 predicted proteins | sample 172DNAGHGlowgp2_FD_203883 | JGI IMG/M metagenome (GOLD analysis project Ga0310697, IMG submission 203883) | Sheep rumen microbial communities from Palmerston North, Manawatu-Wanganui, New Zealand - 1728 DNA GHGlow gp2 (v2) (version 2) | ecosystem: Host-associated > Mammals > Digestive system >...
AAACTCTACTCCCTCGCATAGCATAGAATGCAGAGGACCTAATGTGTTATAGTTTTCAAATAGATACTTGTTATTGTCAATGTCATTCTCAAACTCCAAAGGGATTAGTTTTTGATATGGGTATATCATACTTCTATATTTTAATGAATACTTTAGCAGAGAGAATTCATAGATGCCGTATTGCTGACAACAAGGCAGGTCGCAGTAGATAACATTCATTTTTTCCTTCTCTTTTTGCTAATTAATTATAAAAATACCCGATATTGAGAACCATCATGCACTTCGTTCAAGAATTATTTCTTAACTTTGCGACGGGTAACTATGAACGGTTCCCGTCTTTTCTGGGGCAACTCGGAATAGTCTATCGGGAAACCAATCCTATGAGTCCTGTGCTATTGCCGTAGTGCAGGACTTTTTTCGTTGCCTTACGCTCTTATATTTTTCTTGCCATATGCCGGACTCTTTTGCATAAGTTATACACTTGGCTTCATCCGAAGATTCTGCCGTTATCTCTGCAAAGTTAATCAAATAATCTGGGGGATGCAAAAATATTACGAGGAAAGTGATTCATTTTAGATCACTACTGTCCCGTTAAAGTGGACTAATCGGTCTTTGAAATAATTGAAATTCAGTCTTTTACAAGCACTTTTGAGGGTGCGACGATTGAATTCGTATCTTTGCAGTCAAAACATCTGGCTGCATATGAACAAATCAAAATACGTCTTCGCTCAATTGATAGAGTTTTTGGATAGCGACAAGTTCCGTCACCTTGTTGACAAGTACGACGGGAATCGCTACGTCAAGCATTTCACTTGTTGGAATCAACTCCTCGCTCTGATGTTCGGACAACTCAGTAATCGTGAGAGCCTGCGTGACTTGATTGTGGCCTTGGAGGCTCATCAGTCAAAACGCTATCATCTCGGTTTAGGCCGGGAGCCTATCGCTAAGACAACTTTTGCCACAGCCAACCAGAATCGTGACTATCGCATCTTCGAAGAGTTTGCGTTCTACATGATGGATCTGGCTCGCAGTAAATATCCTCGCTTGAGGTTGCCAATCTCTATAAGAACAGGTGGCAGATAGAGCTCTTCTTCAAGTGGCTGAAACAGCATCTGAAGATCAAGAAATTCTGGGGCAGAACAGAGAATGCCGTCAGGATTCAGATCAGTGCTGCTATCATTGCCTACTGTCTGGTTGCCATCGTGCAACATGATATGCGACTGGAGCGCTCGACCTATGAGGTCTTGCAAATCCTCAGCATCTCACTGACAGACAAGACTCCTTTGAAAGAGTTGTTTGAAAAGACTAAATTCAACGATGTCAAAGAACAATCTGGTCCCCTCATTCCGGGGCTATTTGATTAATATTTAACTCGTCCCGATTTTAACGGGACACTAATGATATGAGATAGGAAACGATAGAAATCGATAACGAAGACCAAACCCCTTAAAACGGCAAATCCGTGTAACTCGGTGAGCTACACGGATTTGGTTTCCGATTGTTATTGTTTGTTATCTTTGAACTAGTGGACCTCCTCGAAGTCGGCGTCCTGGACATCGTCATTGGGATTCGACTGAGTCTGCTGGCCACCCTGATACTGCTGGTCGGCACCTGGCTGAGGTCCAGCCTGCTGCCCCTGGGCGTACATCTGCTGTGAGGCTGTCTGCCATGCGGCGTTGAGGGCGTTGATGGCATTGTCGATAGCGGCTACGTCGCCGGCCTTGTGTGCATCCTTCAGCTGCTGTAGGGCCTGTTCGATGGCGGGCTTGTGCTGAGCGGGAATCTTGTCGCCGATTTCCTTGAGCTGGTTCTCTGTCTGGAAGATCATCGAGTCAGCCTGGTTCAGCTTGTCGACACGCTCGCGCTCGCGCTTATCGTTCTCGGCGTTCTGCTCAGCCTCTGCCTTCATGCGGTTGATCTCGTCCTGAGAGAGGCCGGAAGAAGCCTCGATGCGTATGGCCTGTTCCTTGCCTGTAGCCTTATCCTTGGCACTGACCTTCAGGATACCGTTGGCATCGATGTCGAATGTCACCTCAATCTGAGGAATGCCACGACGGGCGGGAGCGATACCTGTCAGGTTGAACTGTCCGATAGACTTGTTCTGTGCTGCCATCGGGCGCTCACCCTGCAGGACGTGGATGGTCACCTCTGTCTGGTTGTCGGCAGCTGTCGAGAATGTCTCGCTCTTCTTGCACGGAATGGTAGTGTTGGCCTCGATGAGCTTCGTCATGACGCCGCCCATGGTCTCAATGCCGAGGGTCAGGGGAGTAACGTCGAGCAGCACAATATCGCCCACGCCGCCTTCCTTGTTCAGGATGGCGCCCTGGATGGAAGCACCTACAGCTACCACCTCGTCGGGGTTGACGCCCTTTGAAGGTTCCTTGCCGAAGTAGTTCTTGACCAGCGTCTGTACGGCAGGGATACGGCTCGATCCACCTACGAGTATCACCTCGTCGATATCGGCAGTGCTCAGATGAGCATCGGCGATAGCCTTCTGACACGGAGCCAGACAAGCCTGAATCAGGTCGTGAGCCAACTGCTCGAACTTCGCACGCGTGAGTGTCTTCACCAAGTGCTTGGGCACGCCTGCCACAGGCATGATGTAAGGCAGGTTAATCTCCGTGCTTGTAGAAGAAGACAATTCTATCTTAGCCTTCTCGGCAGCCTCCTTCAGACGCTGCATTGCCATCGGGTCGGCCTTCAGGTCGGCACCCTCATCGTTACGGAACTCCTGGACGAGCCAGTCGATGATTACCTGGTCGAAGTCGTCGCCACCCAGGTGCGTGTCACCATTGGTAGAGAGCACCTCGAAGACACCGCCGCCGAACTCCAGGATAGAGATATCGAACGTACCGCCACCGAGGTCGAACACGGCGATCTTCATATCCTTGTTGGCCTTGTCGACACCGTATGCCAGAGCTGCTGCCGTCGGCTCGTTGACGATACGCTTGACGTTCAGTCCCGCTATCTGTCCTGCCTCCTTAGTTGCCTGACGCTGAGAGTCGGAGAAGTAGGCCGGTACGGTGATGACGGCGTCGGTCACCTCCTGTCCGAGGTAGTCCTCAGCGGTCTTCTTCATCTTCTGCAGGATCATAGCGCTGATTTCCTGCGGCGTGTACTTACGTCCGTCAATGTCGACACGAGGATAGCCACCCTCGTTGACAACTGTATAAGGTACGCGCGAGATCTCCTTCTCGGTCTGCTGCCAGTTCTCACCCATGAAGCGCTTGATAGAGTAGACGGTCTTCTTGGGGTTGGTGATAGCCTGACGCTTGGCGGGGTCACCGATCTTGCGCTCACCGTTCTCAACGAATCCGACCACCGAAGGCGTGGTGCGCTTGCCCTCACTGTTTGCAATTACTACGGGCTCGTTACCCTCGAATACGGCAACGCAGCTGTTTGTAGTTCCTAAGTCAATTCCAATAATCTTTCCCATAATTGTACTATTTTTTTTCGTTATTACTCATGTCTTAACGGCTATGGCATAGCAAAGGACGTGCCAAAACCATTTTTTTTGCAGTCAATTGTTTTTTGTTACGTCATTTTGGCACAAGTTTCGGAATAATTTATTAATTTTGCAGGCGTAATCCATTCAAATCATCGTGTGAGTATGAAACGATCTATTCTAACTATTGGCTTATCAGTCCTTTTCATTGCAGGCTCAGCCCAGTCGGCCGAAAGCTACTTCGTGAAGACCAAAGGTGTTAAGAAAGCAGCGCCTACGGTGACTGAGGATACCGTGCAGAAGGGGAACGGCGAGGAAGAGGAGGCCAAGGACTTCGTTGGCAAGAACTTCAAGTTCCTCAGTCTGTGCGACTGGACCGAGGGTATGCGGTTCATGGTGCTGCCCGAGAAGTACGACCTCATAGTGAAGACATTCTCCGATGCCGAAGAGAACAAAGAGGTCAGCAGTATGACTCTTCGTCATAAGATTATGGTGTACAAGGGACATTCTGTCAGTCCCGAGGGTCGTGCTCATGTCGACTTCGTTTGCGAGGAGACTGGCAAGAAATACTATTACGAGATACCCAACGGCTCTTTCGACGACTACTGCTACAACAAGATGGGTGTTCCCACGCTGGCCTATCTTGGCGATGTCGACACCGCCCGTGTCCTGCTCATGGGCAAGAAGCTCCTAACGAAGACCACCGTCTACCGTGAAGACACCGAGGCCGACGGTGAGGGTTTCCGTGAGGTCAAGGTCGACCTTAACCAGGAAGTCACCGTCAAGGGTGTCGGTGTCGGCAGCCGCAGTTTCCCCGTCAAGATTATCGTCGAGGATGCCAAGGGCAACCAGTTCTACCAGAATGTAGCCATCTCGAAGATCAACAGCGGCATGCGCGACGACGAGTTCGTCATGGACCTCGTCCGCAATACTTTCTACGGCTCCTTCGCCATTGCCGACGAGGTGACAGCCGTGAGCACTGACTACGCCCAGTACGTCGGGCAGACCATCTACTCGAAGTTCGCCACAGACATGATTACCAAGGGTGACGGCCGTGAGCGCACAATGCGCGTACCCAAGCTCACCACCTTCACCATCGAGCGCATAGTACCTCTGCCTGACGGCGAGTATGTCACTTTGTCACTCCTCGAGACGGAGACCCGTCGCGAATATGCCAAGAATGTCACCTTCATAAACGTCGAAGAGGCACGCGGTACTTTCCAGGCAAAGGCCGAGGACTACTTCGGCTATGTCTTCGGCCTCGGCGAGGGCATCTCTCGTAACACCAGCCAGGCAGCCCGTGCCGCCATCCGTGCCGGCCGTGTCATCGTCGGCATGACAGAGGACGAGGTGATGCTCGCCGTCGGTGAGCCCGACCAGACAGCTGCCGACAACACCGGTCAGATGGAGTGGATCTACAAGCGTTCTAACGGCAAGCTCCTCATCGTCCACTTCGGCCGCAACGGTCTCGTGCAGAGCTACCGCACCGCTCAGGGCTCGAGCAACAACACCTTAATCAAGAGCAAGAGCACCCGTCGTTCGTCATCGTCCAGTTCCAACTGGCAGAGCCGTCCCGGCACCCCGATTATGAACTAAGTGAGAAAAGCACAGCGGAAGGGCCTACAGGCGACCCTTCCGCTTTTCTTTTACTAATCTTTGTCCGAGATGGCCTCCATGATTTTGGCCTCGAGCTCCTCGCACAGTTCAGGATTGTCGCGCAGCAGCTCTTTCGTAGCGTCGCGTCCCTGTGCCAGCCGCTGGTCGCCATAGCCGAACCACGAACCCGACTTCTTAATGATATTGTACTCCACGCCGAGGTCGACGATCTCGCCGATTTTCGATATCCCCTCGCCGAAGGTTATCTCGAACTCTGCCTTACGGAACGGAGGCGCCACTTTGTTCTTTACAACTTTCACGCGCACCTGATTACCGATGACCTGGTCGCCGTCCTTTATGCTCGTTACGCGCCGTATGTCCAGGCGCACCGAGGCATAGAACTTAAGGGCGTTACCTCCCGTCGTCGTCTCCGGGTTCCCGAACATCACGCCGATCTTTTCGCGCAGCTGGTTGATGAAGATGCACGTAGTGTTTGTCTTGGCGATGGTCGACGTCAGCTTACGCAGTGCCTGACTCATCAGACGGGCGTGCAGTCCGACAGCTGAGTCACCCATGTCGCCCTCTATCTCCTTCTTTGGTGTCAGTGCTGCCACCGAGTCTACGACCACGATGTCGACGGCACTTGAGCGAATCAGCTGGTCTGCAATCTCAAGTGCCTGCTCTCCGTTGTCGGGCTGTGCGATATACAGGTTGTTAACGTCGACGCCCAGCTTCTCGGCATAGAATCTGTCGAAGGCATGTTCAGCATCAATGAACGCCGCAATGCCTCCCCGTTTCTGCGACTCGGCGATGGCGTGTATTGCCAGCGTAGTCTTTCCGCTCGACTCCGGGCCGTAGATTTCAATGATTCGTCCTTTAGGATATCCGCCCACGCCCAGTGCGGCGTTCAGGCCGATGGAACCCGTCGGGATGACTTCAACATGTTCTATCTGTTCATCGCCCATGCGCATGATACTGCCCTTGCCGAAGTCCTTCTCAATCTTCGACATAGCGGCCTGCAGGGCTTTCAGCTTCTCCTGCTGAGGATTCAGGGCCTCGCCCTCATTCTCTTTCTTTGCCATTATAAACTTTTTTGTTGGTTAAACCTTTTGCAAAGATACTAAAATTCTATATCCCCACAAATTTTTCCTTAATAATTTACGCATTTTTTGGAATGATTATCCGCAAAGGCGCCACCTGGCTTTTTGTCCGAAGCCTTCGGACGAAGAGTCCGAAGCCTTCGGACTTTTTTGCGGATGGCGTATTAAGGACGCAAAACGCTTGTAAAAAATAGAAAGTGGCCAGCGCCTGCGGATATTTTGGCCTGTGGACACGTCAATAATTGGTGGTAAGATTGCGGATAATCACTTTTTTTGATGTTCACAGTCGATTATTATTTGTATCTTTGCCCCCAGTTTTGAAAACTGACAGAAAACGGAACAAAAGACAAGAAAGATGAACATACAGGATTTACTGAATCGTACTGACAGGTTTGCAGCCAATGCCGGCTGCCGGATTACTGAGGTTGACACGCAGCATGCTGTGGCCGAGATGGTGTTGACCGCCGAGCACCTCAATGGCGGCAATGTGTGCCAGGGCGGCGCCCTTTTCACACTGGCCGACCTGGCGATAGCAGCGTTGATGAACAGCCGCCTGCAACTGACATTCGGCATCAGCAACAGCATCATGTTTGTGTCGAGTGCCAAGGAAGGCGACCATCTGCGTGCTGAGGCTGTCAGCGTTGCCGACCATCCCAAGATTCCCTCCGTCGAGGTGTGTGTCACCAATCAAGAGGGACGCCTCATCTGCCACGTCACGGGGATGGGCTATCGCAAGGCAGCACCTCTGCCCATGTAAGCCAAGCGAAGTGCTCGCTATCTCATGTTCAGCCTCAGACCTACCTGCAAACCCAGGCTCAAGGGTTTGTCCTTGAAGTAGTTCTGAATAGCGCTGCCATTGTCGGGATACCAGTTCAGGCTGGGCTCTGCATACAAGCCCACTTGGGGCACGATGTCATACTGCAGGCCCAGGCTGCCGTTGAGCGACCACTGCATGCGGTCTTTGGGCAGCTGCTGGCTGGCGCCCTCGGTCTCCAGATGCGTCTTCACGTTCCAGTCGGCCCTGGCACCTGCGGAGAGGTAGGTACTGAAGCTTTTGTAGGTCCACAGCTTATAGCTCAGGCTGAGGGGGATGCCGACATAGTGGAGCGTCTGCTCCTGCTGTATCTGCTGGCTGCGCATGATTTGCGTGAATTCCGACTGCAGTTTTGTATAGACCACGCCGGTGGTGAGCGCGAGGCGGTCGGTAAGGGGGTAACTCAGCGTCAGGCCGTAGGTGACGGGGCGGTGATGGTGCTGGCGCTCCTCGTAGCCAGTCAAGTAGATAGGCTCGCTGCTACGTGCCGAGGCATCATAGCTGTTCATGTATGTTTCCATATACTGCTTGGCCAGAGCGTCAGCCATTTGCACACCATTGCTGCTGTTCTGGTTGCCGAGGCCGTTCATGGCGTAGAGGGCGAAGGAGGGCTGGCTCGTATGGCTTGAGGCGGGGCTGTCACGATGTGCCAGCATAGAAGACCAAGCCGATGGTTCTGAGGGAACAGATTTTGCAGGAATGGGCAATTCTGGTTCCTTATGAGCGGCTACTTCCCGTTTCTCAAGGGCAGCCACTTCTGGTTCCTCATGGATGGCCACTTCTCGTTTCTCAAGGGCAGCCACTTCTAGTTTCTCAGCCACTCCCTTCCCCTCAAGGGGAGAGGTTGAGGGCGGGGTCTGAAGATTACTCAGCGAACTCGCCGGAACTGTTGCCGGAGGAGTAGCTACAGACCCCAACCCCAACTCTTCCCCTTGAGGGACGGGGAGCGGCTGCGCCTGAGAAGTTTGCGTCTGAGGAACCTGCACCTGAGAAACCTGCGTCTGAGAAACCTGCGCCTGAGAAACCTGCGCCTGAGAAACCTGCGCCTGATGAGCCTGCGCCAGAAGCTCCTCCTCCCCTGGGTCTTCCTTCTCATTCCACCACAGATAGCCGCCACCGATGAGGAGGGCTGCTATGGATGCCGCCACAGCCCACCGCCGCCAAGCCACGAAGCGCGAACGGGGACGCAATGGCGCGGCCTCCGACTGCCGGGCAAGAGCAGCCTCGATGTCGGACCACAAGCTCTCTGGCGCAGCCGTCTCATGCTCCGCCAGCTTGTCATGCAGTTGTTGTGTCCATCTGGACAATCGTTGCTCACCGTTGTCTGGTTTCATATTGCTTGCTTGTTGAGGTATTCTTTGATCATTCTGGCCAGCATCTTTCTGGCTCTGAAGAACAGCGAGGAGGATGTGCTTTCCTTGACGCCTAACAGCTGGGCTATCTCGCGGTGGCTCTGCTGCTCGAAGACGAAGAGGTTGAGCACGGTGCGGTAGTTGGCGGGCAACTGCCCTATCATCTCCATCAGCACGTCGGGCGGCACCCCTCCCACATCTGGTTCGTCGGGCACGTCGGGCTCGTCGGGGATGCTGTCGGTCAGCATGAAGCGCTGGTGCACGCGCAGGTAGTCGATGGCCCGGTTGCTGACTATCCTGGCCACCCACGACTTCAGCGAGCCTTCACCCTGATAGTTGAACTGACCGATGGAAGTGAGTATCTTGACAAAGCTGTCCTGCATGACGTCGTGCACCTCGTCGCGCTCGGGCACATACCTCAGCGCCACGGCCATGGCATAGCCCGAGTAGCGGTCGTAGAGACGGCGCAATGCCGCCCGCTCACCACTGCGAATCGCCTCGAGAAGTTGCCGCTCTGTCTCCACCGCCTGTTATCTGATGCGTTTCTTGGCGTTGAAATAGATAGTGACAGCCGAGGGCAACTGATGCTCGCTTTCTTCCTGTGTGTTCAAGTTGGTGACAAGGAAAGCGCCGACAGGAATGGCTATCGTCCACAGCCCCGTGTCGTTTCTGTAGACGGCAGTGCCCGGCTCTTTGGAGAGCATTTCCACACGATAGTCGACACCATTGAGGGCAATGGTGAAGCTGGCATGACTGAACACCACCACCCCGTTTAAGCTGCTTTCCGCCACCCCAATATTAGCAAACGACGTTGTGGTCGTATAGCCCTGGTCTGTAAAGTGTATCACTGCTGGCTGCCCCTTGAGCACTGCCATTGGTTCTGTCTTTCCGGACGTAAGAGGCGAACCGTCTTCGCTTATCCCACCAAAGCAGAGGCGGGTGAGATAGTCCTCCGGCAGACGCACCTTCAGCACGCCATTCACTTCCAAGCGCGCCGTGTCCACCACCTGCTTGTTCACCGTCCATTCACCATCGTAGAGCGCTTGTGGAACAACACTATCATTACCATACATATATTCAGCGTTGCTATCGGCATCCTCAACACTGCACGCCGTCAACAGCGTCAGCAGGCTAAATAACAATGCTATACTTTTCATCATTCTTCTCATCTTTTTTATATTATAACGGAGAAATAGCCAAATCTTGCACTTCGACGCCATCTTTTTTCTTTTAACACTTTTTTTGCTGTGCAGGTGCAGGATTTCGGTCCTGTCTCCGTTATAAGGACAGACAAACAACAAACCCAAGAAGAATATGAACAGAAAAAACTCATGGGCAGCCATCGCCCTGACCACGATGGCAACAATGGCTCTGACAGGGTGCAGCAGTGACAGCGACAACCAAGAGCCGAAACCCGTCATCTGCCCTGTAGAACTGCAGCTGACCCGTGCCGAGCAGGACATGGTGGACAACAGCAACGATTTCGCCTTCAACCTCTTTCGCGAGATGCAAGACCCGCTGAAGGGCCAGGTCGTGTCGCCCATCAGCATCACCTACGCCCTCGGTATGCTCAACAACGGTGCCGACGGCGAGACGCTGGCGCAGATTAACCGGGTGCTGGGCTTCGGCAACACTGGAGCCGACGGCATCAACAGCTTCTGCTACAAGATGCTGCAGAGGTCATCGACACTCGACCCGCTGACAAAGGTGCTGATAGCCAACACCATCTATGTGAACAAACACTTCGAGCTGCAGCCGGAGTTCGTGCAGAAGGCCAAGGCGTTCTATGCTGCCGAGCCGGAGACCCGCGACTTTCACGACGGGCAGACAATGGATGTCATCAACCAGTGGGCCAGCGACCACACGGAGAAGATGATAGAGAAAGTGCTCGACGATATGTCGTTCAATCCCGATGCCGTCAGCTACCTGCTCAATGCCATCTACTTCAAGGGCAGCTGGAAGAAGAAGTTCGACAAGCAACTGACCACGAGGCAGCCGTTCATTCACGCCGGCGGCAGCGAAGAGATGACGTATGCAGAGATGATGCACCAGACAAACACATTTGAATATGCCGAGACCAACGACTGTCAGGCCCTGCGCCTGCCCTACGGCAACGGCATGTTCCAAATGACGGTGCTGCTACCCAAGGAACAGACGAATACGCTGCCCCAAGTGCCCACAGCCGAGGAGTGGCGGCAGCTGAACCAAAAGATGGACTCCACGCTTGTCGACGTATGGCTGCCCCGCTTCGAGACCGATACCGACATCGACCTGAAGCCCATCATGACAAAGCTGGGCATGCCTGATGCCTTCGACAGCCAGAAGGCCAACTTCCGCCACTTCTGCAACGTGCCGGTCTTTATCGACCTGATGAAACAGGTGGCCAAGGTCAAGTTCGATGAGGAGGGCACCGAGGCTGCTGCCGTCACCGTTATCGGAATTGCCGTGACAGGTTTAGGGCCTGGGCCTCAGTACATCTCCTTCTATGCCAACCATCCGTTCCTCTATGTCATCAGCGAACAGCAGACGGGAGCCATCTTGTTCATAGGCCAATACACGGGATATTAACAGAACAATAACATAAACACAGAAAGAAGTATGAAAACAGCAAGATTGTTTCTATCATTATCAGCCATGAGCCTGCTGGCCGTGGGGTGTTCAACCACAGGCGACGACGTGAATGGCTACGTCGAGAACTATTACTCTTACATGACCAATGGATTAGACGGCGAGATGACTGGCGTACCGGAAGCCGGCGGCGACAAGTTCGAAGAATTCGCCGACAATCCCTTCGTCAAGACCTCGATGGAGCCAGTATCGACATTCTCGGTCGATGCCGACGGTGCCTCGTATGCCATCGTGCGCCGCTACATGCTGAGCGACCACAGCATCGACCCGTCGAGTGTTCGCATCGAGGAGTTTCTGAATTACTTCACCTTCAACTACGCCGCGCCGAAGGGTGACGAGTCGGTGGCCATCAATGCCGAGGTGGGCAACTGCCCGTGGAACGCCAAGCACAAGCTGCTTCGACTGGGCATCAAAGGCAAGGAGCTGACGGCCGGCGAGATGCCGCGCGCCAACTTCGTGTTCCTCGTCGATGTGTCAGGCTCGATGAGCAGCAGCGACAAGCTGGACTTGCTAAAGAAAGGTCTGACGGAGCTGCTCTACCAGATGGATCCCGACGACCGCATCTCGCTCATCACCTACTCAGGCACAGTCAAGAAGCTGCTGGAGTCGACACCCGTCCGCGAGGCCGACAAAATCAAGAATGCCATCAGCAAGCTCTCAGCCTCAGGCTCCACTGCTGGCGGCGAGGCCCTGAAGATGGCCTACGAAGAGGCGCTGGCCAACTACGACCCGAAGTGCAACAACCGCGTCATCATGGGCACCGACGGCGACTTCAACGTGGGTGTCACCAGCACCGATGCACTGGTGGAGATGGTGGAGAGCTATGCCCGCAAAGGCATCTACATGACCTGCCTCGGCTTCGGCTTTGGCAACCTCAACGACGCGATGATGGAGAAGGTCAGCAACTCGGGCAACGGCACCTACCACTACATAGACTGCGAGGACGAGATGATGAAGGTCTTCGTGCATGAGCGCAGCCAGTTTGTCAGTGTGGCCAACGATGCGAAGTGCCAGGTCAGCTTCAACCCCGACGTGGTCAGCGAGTATCGCCTCATCGGCTATGAGAACCGCGTGATGAACAAGGAGGATTTTGAGGACGACAAGAAGGATGCCGGCGAGATTGGCGCCGGACAGACCATCACCGCCCTTTACGAGGTGGTGCTCAACGAAGACACGCACGACTCCGACCAGGCCTTCGCCACCTTCGACTTCCGCTACAAGAAGTCGCTCGACGGCGCCAGCATCCCCTTGCAGGTGAAGCTGACCACCGATCAAATCTTCAACAAAAACGGACGCTCCGACGAGTTCTATTTCGCCGGCGGCGTGGCTGCCTACGGCATGATCCTGCGCCAATCGCCCTACAAGGGTGACGCCACCATCGACCTGGCAAAGTCGCTCGTCAAGCAAGGCCTCAGCTTCGACCCGCACGGCTATCGCGCCGAGCTGCTCCTGCTGATGGATAAGAAAGAATAGCCAACTGCAGCGAGGCATTATTGTGATTCGTTTTCATGTTTTTCTTCATTTTATTTGTAGTTTCAATAATTATCCTTAACTTTGCAGGTGCAAATTTAAAACACAGATAATATGACGGCAGTACAACTCAACGCTATGAACACCGAGCTGTGGCAGAGCATCGGTGCCATCGCAGACAACGAATCACTGATGAAGCGGCTGGCGCGGTATGCCAAGAAGCTCGTGAAAGAGAAGAACGATCCCACCTTGATGACCAAGGAGGAATTCTTTGCCAAGATAGAACGAGCAGAGAAACAACCAGGCAAGAGTTTTGCAAGTGTTGAAGAACTTGACAAATTTATTCGTAGTTTATGATGCTGTATAAGGTTATCATCAAGGAAGAGGCAGTGGAAGACTTGAAACGCCTGCTTCTTCATGAGCCAAAAGCTTATAAAAAAGCGATGAAATTCATTGGTGAACTTTAAGAGCATCCTAAAACCGGATTGGGACATCCTGAACCGTTGAAAGGCAAGCCCGAAGGTCGATGGAGTCGCGAGATAACAAAGAAGCACAGGCTCATTTACCGCATCTTCGATACGGAGGTTCATGTTGATGTGCTTGCAGCCTACGGTCATTACGACGACAAATAGTTGCTGCTGCATCTCTTTCACGTACTCTCTGCCTCCCGGCTTCCACATCCAAACACATCAACGGCCTTGATGCACACTTGGCGATGTGGCTTTTGGGAAACAAAACCAAATAGAAAGAGAAACAATGCAGGTGGAAAGACCAAATGATCTTTCCACCTGCATTGTTATTGATGAGCACGTCAGCCTTTCATTTTCTATGCAAGGCACAGGTATGCCATCGTGAGGATAGAACGAGGTCTGTTTCCTCAGTCTATCCTTCGCCCACTCGTTACAGCTCCAGGTCGCCGTCGTGAATCTCGTGCCAAGGCAGACCCTGCTTGTTGAGCTGCTCGAGGAACGGATCGGGATCGAACTCTTCTACGTTGTACACGCCGGGCTTCTTCCACAATCCTTTGCAGAACATCATGGCGCCAATCATGGCGGGCACGCCGGTGGTGTAGCTGACGCCCTGCATGCCTGTCTCCTCGTAGGCGGCGCGGTGCGAACAGTTGTTATATATATAATATGTATGCTCCTGTCCGTCGTTGCCGATGCCGCGGATGCGACAGCCTATCGAGGTCTGGCCCTCGTAGTTCTCGCCGAGATCCTGTGGGTTGGGCAGCACGGCCTTGAGAAACTGCAGGGGAACTATCTTCACCTTTGCCGTGCCGGTGCCGTCGGCCAGCGGAGCCTCGTACTCCACCTCGTCGATGCGGCTCATGCCGATGTTCTGTATCACTTCGAGGTGCTTCAGGTACTGCTGGCCGAAGGTCATCCAGAAGCGGGCACGCTTAATCGTCGGGTAGTTGATGACCAGACTCTCTATCTCCTCGTGGTGCAGCAGATAGCTGTCGCGCGGGCCTATCTCGGGGTAGGTCAGGTCTTTGTGAATCTCCAGCGGCTCTGTCTCCACCCACTGTCCGTTCTCCCAGTAGAGGCCCTTCTGCGTAATCTCGCGGATGTTGATTTCAGGGTTGAAGTTGGTGGCGAAGGCCTTGTGGTGGTCGCCTGCGTTGCAGTCTACGATGTCTAAGTATTGTATCTCCTTGAAGTGATGCTTGGCGGCGTATGCCGTGAAGATGCTGGTGACGCCCGGGTCGAAGCCGCAGCCGAGGATTGCCGTCAGTCCGGCTTTCTCGAAACGCTCGCGGTAAGCCCACTGCCATGAGTACTCGAAATGCGCCTCGTCCTTGGGCTCGTAGTTTGCCGTGTCCAGATAGCTGCACCCGCAAGCCAGACAGGCCTCCATTATCGTAAGGTCCTGGTACGGCAGCGCGAGGTTCACCACCAGTTCCGGCTTGTAGTCGCTGAAGAGAGCCTTCAGCTGCTCCACGTCGTCGGCATCTACCTGTGCCGTGCTGATAGTCATGTCGATACCTTTCTTGTGTATGGCCTCCACTATCTTGTCGCACTTCTCCTTCCGGCGACTTGCGATCATGAACTCAGTAAACACGTCAGCGTTCTGTGCTATCTTGAACGCTGCCACAGTTGCGACGCCTCCGGCGCCAATCATTAGAATCCTACTCATTTCTGCTAATTATTTTGGTTTTATTTCTTCGCTCCTGATTCCGAGGGCCGCCATCAGCGAGTACCCCAGCTGCTCCTGCCAGCAGGGACAGCCCGCCGTGGGCTGCATGGTGAGCAGTGTCACGCGCACCATTTCGTCATCCACCTGTCTGAGCACCTTCTCCACCTTATTATATATAGCAGCATCCTCAGCATTCGGCACCACGGCAACACGCTGCACACCCTGCTGCGCGCATAGCGTCTGCAAGGCATCAGCAAAGAAGTCGTCCTTCCCCACCATGTCTTCCACAGCGTATGCCGACAGCACGAACTCCCCCATCCGGTCGTCCCTGAACGCCTGTCCGTGAATCTCGCCATCGAACTTTCCCGGCATGAAATTCCGCATCCCGTCCGACTGTTTGTCGTGGATGAACACCACCTGCACCTCATTGTCGCCCTCGGGCATCCTTCCGTCCAGGGCCACGCACACGAGCCACCGTGCCAGGTCGGCCTTTGGGATCCTGCGTTCTAACATCCGTTCGAAGTTCACCGTCAGGTTGAATGCCACGCCGTCGACATAGTCCGCATCGACCAGGATCACGCTCTTACTTTTCGTTATTTCCATAGATTAAAGTACAGACGAAATAGATATTCCGTTGCCGAGGGCAAAATTACGAAAAATGCTTGAAACTGCAAAAAAGAATTCGGCCTTTCTTACATTATTGACATAAATCAATCTAAAAATCATATTTCGTGGAGCAAAAATCATATTTCGTGGTTTGATACCGATTATTAGGTATATCTTTGCAGCCGGATTTAGTACTATAACGATGAAGAGTATTCTAGAGGGTCGTCCCGCCCTGAAAGAGGAGATTTTCAAGATTGCAGAAGTAGCAGGCTACCTGTGGCAGAACGGTTGGGCAGAGCGCAACGGCGGAAACATCACAGTCAACATCACCGAGTACGTCGACGACGAGATTCGTCAGCTTCCTGCCATCAGCGAAGTCAAGCAGATCGGTGTGACGCTACCGGCCCTCAAAGCCAGCTATTTCTACTGCAAGGGTACTGGAAAGCGTATGCGCGACCTTGCCCGCTGGCCTATGGACAACGGCTCTGTCATCCGCATCCTTGACGACTGTGCCTCTTACGTCATTATAGCTGACAATGCCGTTATGCCCACCAGTGAGCTTCCGAGCCACCTTACCGTCCACGCCCGTCAGATCGAGACTGGCAGCGGCTACAAGGCCACCGTCCACACCCACCCCATCGAGCTCGTTGCCATGAGCCACAACCGTGAGTTCTTAGGCAAGGATGTGCTGACCAAGATCCTATGGTCCATGATTCCCGAGACCAAGGCTTTCTGTCCTTTAGGTTTAGGCATCGTCCCCTACACCCTTCCCGGTTCCAACGCTCTCGCCGATGCCACTCTGAAGGAGCTTGAGGACTACGATGTGGTGATGTGGGAGAAGCACGGTGTCTTCGCCAAGGGCAAGGATGTCATGGACGCCTTCGACCAGATAGACGTACTTTCTAAGAGTGCCAAGATATACATCGACGCCAAGTCCATGGGCTTCGAGCCTGAGGGCATGAGCGACGCGCAGATGAAGGAGATGACTGTAGCCTTCAACCTGCCCCGATGACATCAGACCGCTTATACAACTACTGACTAATATATACTAAGACAGAATCCCTGACGCTGTGAAGTGCTGGGGATTTTCTTTTTTCTCCGAATTATTGTCTTTTTCCAAAATATTTTTATTACCTTTGCAGCCATGTTTAGCATCTCCCTGTCTGTAGCCACCTTCGAACTGCTGTGTTGTGCGGTGTGCGCCGCTCTGCTGTGGCAGCGTCGCAATGAAGCCGCCGGCGACCTCCGTCGCGTGCTTGCCGCCTGCTGTGCCTTCTTCGGTGCGGTCTCTCTGATGCATTGCATCGCCGAGCTTTCCGGATGTACCGACATGCAGATATTCCACACCATCGGCCAGACCGCCATAGCCCTGTTCTTCGTTGCCGTCACGGCCTACGAGCTGGCTAAGTGGCAGCGCGTTCCCGTCACCGGCGAGACCGAGGACAAAGGCTCAACCGACGATGTCGCAGCAGATGACAAGACAACGACAGCCGCAGGCTCAGACGACAAGGCGACCGAAGCCGTTGCCACTGACGACAAGACAGCCGATGAAGCGCGTCGCGAGTCGGAGCAGCTGTGGGAGCGCATCACCCATGTCATCGAGGTCGACGGTCTGTGGCGCACTCCCGAGGTCAACCTCGTCACCCTGAGCCATGCCGTCTACTCCAACCGCACTTATGTGGCCCAGTGTTTCAAGGACCACTCTCCGATAAGCTTCAACGAGTACATCAACCGCAAGCGCATATCCTATGTCGCCGACCAGCTTCGCGAGAACCCCGAGAAGAACCTCAAGAGCCTTTTCGAGGAGGTCGGCTACCCCATCTACTCCACCGGTTTCCGCCAGTTCTGCCGTATCATAGGCTGTTCACCCACCGACTACGTCGTCCGTTGCGGCCGCTGATGTCAGCGACTCCACGAAGTTTGTCAGCTGCACGAACTCCCCTATCGTCAGCTGCTCCGGCCGTCGTGTCAGGTCTATCGGCGAGCCCTCCGTAGCAGCCCCCGCCGGCAGGATCTGCCGCAGCGACACCCTCAGCATCTTACGCCGCTGGTTGAACACCGTCTTCACCACACGTTTGAAGAGCTGTTCGTCGCACCCGAGGGTCTCGACGCTGTTCCGCGTCATCCTGATGACCGCCGAGCGCACCTTGGGCGGCGGGTTGAACACATCGGGCTCCACCGTGAAGAGGTACTCCACGTCGTACCACGCCTGCACAAGCACCGACAGGATGCCGTATTGTTTGTTTCCTGGCTGCGATGCCATGCGCAGTGCCACCTCATGCTGTATCATGCCTGTACAACAGGGTATTAGCTCGCGGTTGTCGAGCATCTTGAAGAATATCTGCGACGAGATGTCGTACGGGTAGTTGCCCGTCAGCACGAACTGCCGTCCCCCGAACACCTCGTTCAGGCCCATCCGCAGGAAGTCGCCCTCGATTATTCTGTTCTCGCCTAAAGCCTCTGCACTCTCACTATCCTCGCTCCTCGTTCCTCCTTCCTCATTCCTCGAAACAGAACGGAACAGCGTCTCCTTCAGGTACGCCACCGACTCACGGTCTATTTCCACCACCTTCAGCGGCCGCGGCTTCTTTAGGAGGTACTGCGTCATCACCCCCATGCCGGGGCCCACCTCGAGGACGGGCAGGTCGGGGTATGGACAGTCTACGGTGTCGGCGATGCGCCGGGCAATGTTCAGGTCCACCAGGAAGTGCTGTCCTAAGTTCTTTTTCGGTCTGACTTGCTTCATCTCTGTAAGTATCGTTTTTTCATTTGTTTCATTTGCTTATCGGGTAATCCATCTCCCCCTTGCCAGTCGTGCCAGGAACAGTGCCCCCCGGAACGACAGCTCCACGGCCATCGCTATCCATACACCCCGCAGTCCGTATCGCGGTGCCATGTATGCCGCCATTGTCAGTCTTACGAGCCACATCGACGAGAGGCTCATCAGTGCCGGTTTCAGCGTGTCGCCAGCCCCAATGAACACACCGTTCACCACTATCGCCGCAGCGAACATCGGCTCTGCCCACGCCTCAATGCGCAGCACCTCGGTGCCTATCTCCGTGATAGCCTCAACGGGCGACATCACTGCCATCAGCTCCGGTGCAAATACCCACATCAGCATCCCCATGAGCGTCATGACGGCAATGCCCAAAGCCACCGACAGGTGCGCGAACGACTGCGTCAGCCGTTTCTGTCCTGCTCCTATCCCCTGGCCCACCAGTGTCGTTGCCGCCTCGGCTATTCCGTATCCCGGCATGTAGCACAGGCTCTCTACGGTGATGGCCAGCGAGTGTGCCGCTATGGCCACCGTCCCTAACGGTGCTACTATCAGTGTGCTGACCACCTGAGCCCCTCCCATGAGCATGTGCTGCAGCCCCATCGGCGCGCCTATCTTCACCGCCGTCGTCACCACGTCGGCAGTAGGCCGGAACGACCTAACCTCGTCGTCTGTCGTCTCCCGTGCCTCCCCGTCCGGGTGGCCCGCCGCCGTACTCCGTGCCATCAGCCGCAGCATCGGCGACCGCACTATCAGGAACCACATCATCAGTGCCGCCGTTATCAGCTCCGCCAGTCCTGTGCCTAACGCTGCTCCGACGACACCGAGCTCCATGATGTATATGAAGAAATAGTTGAATGCCACGTCCATGACACACATTGCGATGTTCAGCATCGACGGCACTTTCATGTTGCCCGAGCACTTCAGCATCGAGCCCGCCAGTCCCGCCATCTGGAAGAACAGTCCGAACACCCCTATCACTGCGAAGTACAGCGACGCGTCGTGCGCCGTCTCTTCCGTCCCTCCCATCCAGTAAGGCAGTGCCGGTGCCACTGCCAGTGCCGTCAGCGTTATGAGCAGAGCCCATGCCGTACAGCACACCAGCGACTGTCTGAGCACCCTTCGCGCCTTCCCGAAGTCGTTGGCGCCTATGAAGTGTGCCACCTGCACCGAGAATCCCATGTTCGCCGCCGATGCCAGTCCTCCCATGAGCCATCCCGACGTCTCCACCAGTCCAATGCTCGCCGACGCCTGTGCCCCGAGGTGTCCCACCATCGCCGCGTCGATGAAGAACATCACCGTCGCCGACAGCTGTGCCAGTATCGACGGCACGCTGAGACTGACGATAAGACGGAGCTTCTCGCTCTGAGTCATCGTCCGTCCTTCACGAATATATGAGAGCAGGACCTCGCTACCTTTTGCCATGATGACGGCAAAGGTACGAAAAAAAACTCAAGTCCTGCAAACATATTTGAGAAAAATACATTTCCGTAAAAAAAACAAAACATTTCTTTCTTTTTGCGAAAAAAATTAATTACCTTTGCAAGTGGATTAGATACAATAAGAGCATCAACCCTTGGGAACTTTTCGTATATCGCTGGATATCAGCATAATGAAGCACCGTATTCCCTGTATGCTTGTTTTTGGTTCCACGCCCTGCGGCGTGGTGTCCCCATATTATTGCCTAAAGTCTGCCGTATGACCGTGCCGATGCCCCTGACCCCGGTCTCCGCCCCTGCCGCCACAGCCAGCAGAGAGTGGTTTCCCATGCGTGTCACCTACTCTCGCGAGATAGCCGTCAAGACAGCCCTCGATGCAATTGGCATCGAGTGCTTCGTCCCCATGCGCAACAAGCTCATCGCCACCGGCCGGCAGCGTCATTACAAGTTAGTGCCCGCCATCCACAACCTTATCTTCCTGCACAGCACCCAGGACGAGATCACCGGTCTTAAGGCCACCCGTTCCGAGCTGTCGCCGCTGCGTTACATCGTCCGGCGGTCCCCGGTGCTCGGCGAGTCCGGCGGCAGCACCATCCTCACCATCCCCGACCGTCAGATGGAGCAATTCCTGCGTGTGGCCTCCATCACCGACGACCGTGTCATCTTCCTCAACCACATCAGCTCCTCCGACCTCATCGACCGCAAGGTGCGCATCATCGACGGCGACTTCGCCGGCATCGAGGGTGTCATCCGTCGTGTCCAGCGCAACCGTCGCGTTGTCGTACAGTTAGAAGGTCTTGCTGCCGTGGCCATCGCCTTCGTCCCTCCGAAGTTCCTCGTCTACATCGACTGAAACTCGGTTAGAACAGAAGTCTGAAGAAAAAAAACAGAAACATAAACAAAAAACGCAATAAGACTATGACAAAGAGAAAGAGCCGTTCCATACTGCATGGAGCCATTCTGCTGACAGTGCTTCTCCTGAGCAGCTGTCACACCCCCGACCTCACCTACTTCACCGACATGGGAGCCCGTGAGAACCTTGAAGTCGAGAACGTACTTGAGGTACGCTTCCGTCCTGACGACAGGCTGATGATTGTCGTCAACAGCCGCGACCCGCAGCTCAGTGCACTGTTTAACCTGTCGTACACATCGAATATTATCGGTCAGGCAGAGGGTGGCATCACCTCTGGCGGAAACCGTGGCGTCATGGGCTACACCGTCGACAGCCATGGTGAGATTGACTTCCCCGTCCTTGGCAAGATCAAGGTCTCCGGTTTCAAGCGCGAGGACCTTGCCGCCTACATCAAGTCCGAGCTCATACGTCGCAACCTTGTCAACGACCCCGTCGTCACCGTCGAGTATGCCGGTCTCTCATTCAAGGTCCTCGGCGAGGTGTCGCGTCCCGGCCGTTACTTCTTCGACCGCGACCACTTCACCCTCCTCGATGCCATCAGCATGGCTGGCGACCTTACCATCAACGGCCGCCGCGACAACATCTCCGTCATCCGCGAGACGGGCGGTCTGCGCACCATGTACAAGGTCGACCTCCAGTCAGGTCGCGACCTCTACAGCTCGCCCGTCTACTACCTCCAGCAGGACGACATCATCTACGTCGAGGCCACCAACAAGCGCGAGCGCGAGTCCACCGTCCTGGGCAACACCCTCTACACACCTGGATTCTGGATGGGTCTCACGTCGTTCCTCCTCTCCATCGGTCTACTCATCTTCAAATAAACAGTAAGCAATGCAAATCATCGATACCAAAAACAGCACCGTGCGTCCTCACAACGACCCCATGCGTCTGCAGGACCTCGTCAACCTGTGCCTGGCCAAGTGGCCGTGGTTCATCCTTTCCGTAGCCATCACCGTCGGCCTTGCCGTCTTCTATCTCCTGCGCACGCCGCCGGTCTACTTGCGTTCCGCTTCGTTGCTCATGAAGCAGGAGGCGCGCAACTCCCGTTCGTTCTCCTCCATGATGACCTCTTTCGGCGAGTTAGGCATGTTCAGTTCCGCCACCAACATCAACAACGAGATTCTGTCACTGCAGTCGCCCGACATAGTCCTTGAGGTTGTGCGCCGTCTGAACCTCAACATTGACTATCAGGTCGACGGCACGTTCCACAGCGAGACGCTCTACGGCCGCACTCTGCCCGTCAAGGTGACGTTCCGCGACCTTGCCTTCAACGACTTCTCCTCCATGGATCTTACCATCCTCGACGACGGCAAGGTCCGTCTCGACGACTTCACCCGCAACGGCAGCGAGTACACTGATGCCTCGCCTGTCACCCTTTCGTTCGACAAGGAGACGAAGACCCCTCTGGGCCGTGTCACCGTCAGCAAGTCGCCGTTCTATAAGGATGCCGTGCATCCCGGCCAGACCGTACATGTCAACCATGCCGGCGTCATGGCTGCCACCGGCGGCTGTCAGGGCCGTCTGTCCGTCGCCCGCTACGACGAGGAATCGAGCGTCCTCGTCCTGTCCTACCAGGACATCAACACCCAGCGTGCCGAGGACTTCCTCAACACCCTCATCTCCGTCTACAACGAGAACTGGGTCAAGGACCGCAACCAGATTGCCGTCAGCACGTCGCAGTTCATCAACGAGCGTCTCGCCGTCATCGAGAGCGAGCTCGGTAATGTCGACAGCAACATCTCCGACTATAAGAGCGAGAACCTCATCCCCGACATCGGTGCCGCCTCCAACATGTACATGAACACCGCCAACCAGGCCACCGTTCAGCTGACCGAGCTCAACAACCAGCTATATATGGCCCGTTACATCCGCGACCACATCAGCGACCGCAACTCCAAGGACCAGCTGCTGCCCGCCAACTCCGGCATCAACTCCAGCATCATCGAGAATCAGATCTCCGACTATAACAACCGCATGCTCCAGCGCAACAGCCTCGTCAGCAACAGCAGTGAGGAGAACCCCCTCGTCCAGGACCTCGACAAGAAGCTCGCCGAGATGCGCGGTGCCATCATCTCGTCCATCGACAACCAGGTCAACACCCTCAACACCCAGATCCGCGGTCTCAACACCATCAAGGGTGCCAGCACCTCGCGCCTGTCGAGCAACCCCAAGCAGGCCAAGTACCTGCTCAGCGTCGAGCGCCAGCAGAAAGTCAAGGAGTCGCTCTACCTCTTCCTCCTCCAGAAACGCGAGGAGAACGAGCTGTCACAGGCCTTCACCGCCTATAACACACGTGTCATCTCCAGCCCCTCGGGCTCCAACGCCCCGACGTCTCCCGCCCGTAACATAATCCTGATGCTGGCTCTCGGTGCCGGTCTTCTCATCCCCGTAGTCATCATCTTCCTCCGCGAGGTCACCAACACCAAGGTGCGCGGCCGCAAGGACATCGAGCACCTCACCATCCCGTTCATCGGCGAGATACCTCAGTACAGCGGTCACAAGAACAGCAACAAGAACTACCCCACATACGAGCTCATCGTCAAGGCCAAGAGCCGCAACATCATCAACGAGGCGTTCCGCATCGTCCGCACGAATCTCGAGTTCGTCGCCGGCGGCGACAACAGCAGCGGCAAGGTCATCATGATCACCTCCGCCAACCAGGGCTCCGGCAAGACGTTCCTCACCGGCAACCTCGCCGCGAGCTTCGCCGTCAAGGAGAAGCGTGTCATCGCCCTCGACCTCGACCTGCGCCGTGCCTCGCTGTCACAGTACGTCGGCACCCCGGAGCTGGGCATCGCCGACTATCTCAACAGCAACATCGCCGACTGGCATAAGATCCTCGTCCCCGCCGAGGGCTACGACCACCTCGCCTTCCTCCCCGTGGGCACCATCCCTCCGAACCCTGCCGAGCTGCTCTTCAGCCCGCGTCTTGAGAAGCTGCTCGCCGAGCTCCGTCAGGAGTACGACATCATCTTCCTCGACTGTCCTCCCGTCGATGTCGTCGCCGATGCCAGCATCGTCGCCAAGTGGGCCGACCTCACCACGTTCGTCATCCGTGTCGGCAACATCGAGCGCGAGCTGCTGCCCGTCATCGAGGGCTACTATGTCGACAAGAAGTTCAACAACATGACGATGCTCCTCAACGGCACCATCGCCACCGGTCGCTACGGCTACCGTTATGGCTACCGCTACGGCTACAACTACGGTTATGGCAGCCACTATGGCGGCTACACCAAATAACACACAAGAAAAACAACACTGCACACATGACCTGCTTTGCCTACATAGGCAGTTTTCTCCTGTCGCTGCTCCTCGGCATGCTCATCTTACCGAGGATCCTGCTCATCTCCCATAAGAAGCGGCTCTTCGACCTTCCCGACCAGCGTAAGATTCACTCCTCGCCCGTACCCCGTCTCGGCGGTCTCGCCTTCCTGCCCACCATCCTCATCACCTTCTGCCTGACGGTAGGTGGCAGTCTGGCAGCCGACAGCGACTTTATCGCCTCGTCCACCCTCGGCGGGTTCTTCCTCGTGTGCGCCGGAGCCATGGTACTCTTTCTCGCCGGTGCCGTCGACGACCTCATAGGCCTTTCCTACCAGTCGAAGTTCCTGTTCCAGACGGGTGCCGCCGTGCTGCTCGTCTTCGCCGGCGAGCGTTTCGGCAACATCTGCGGCTTCATGCTGCCGTCGTGGGCCAATGCCGTGCTCACCGTCGTCGTTATCGTCTACATCGTCAATGCCGTCAACCTCATCGACGGTGTCGACGGTCTCGCCTCCGGTCTGTCGGCCATCAGCCTGGCAGTGCTGTTCACCCTGTTCCTCACCTGCCACCAGCCCGCCTATGCCATCCTGTCGCTCACGGTACTCGGTGTCATCATTCCCTTCTGGTTCTATAACGTGTTTGGCAGCGAGAAGCGCGGTCACAAGCTGTTCATGGGCGACAGCGGCAGCCTCGTCCTGGGCTATCTTCTCGCCTTCCTCACGCTCCATGCCGCCAGGGGCACATCCGATGTTGTCTTCACCGGCAACATCGCCGTCATGGCCTACTCGCCGCTCATCATCCCACTGTTCGATGTCGTCCGTGTCGTCTTCCGCCGTCTGCATACCGGCCACAATCCCTTTAAGCCCGACAAGAACCACTTCCATCACAAGCTGCTGCGCACCGGCCTCGATGGCCGTCAGGTCATGGCGCTCATGCTGCTCATCGCGGCACTCTTCGTCATTCTCAACTATTGTCTCTCGAAGACCATCCCCACCCTGTGGATACTCTTCATCGATGCCGTCGTCTGGATTCTGATGCACCTCTACTTCAACTGGCTCATCCACTCCCGCCAGGCCAAAGATAAGTAGCCTCGTCCCTCCTCCTCGAAAAAAATGTTCCACCTCTCCAAACCCCTCGACAGCTCTGGCCTCTTCCGTGGTCTCACCGATTGGCACAGCCATGTCCTGCCTGGTGTCGACGACGGTGTGCAGACACTGGAGGAGTCGTTAGCCGTTCTCACGTGGTACGAGCAGCTCGGCATCAGCGAGCTCTGGCTCACGCCCCATGTCATGGAGGACATCCCCAACCAGAGTGCCGACCTCCGTCGCCGTTTCCACGAGCTCTGCGAGGCGTGGCACGGCAGTGTCACCCTCCATCTCGCTGCCGAGTACATGATCGACAACCTCTTCGACCAGCGTCTCGCCGCCTCCGACCTTCTGCCCCTCGGCGACGACAGCCATCTGCTCGTCGAGACCTCCTATTTCAATCCCCCCATGCAGTTCCATCAGCGTCTTGAGCGTCTTCAGGATGCCGGCTACACCCCTGTCCTCGCCCATCCCGAGCGTTATGTCTATATGGAGTCCGGCGACTACCGCCGCCTCCTCGATATGGGCATCCTCTTCCAGCTCAACCTCCCCTCGCTCACCGGCATGTACGGCCGTATGGCTAAGAAGAAGGCCGAGCAGCTCCTCGCTGAAGGCTGCTACACCCTCCTCGGCACCGATATCCACTCCCTCGCCGTCCACCGCGAGCAGCTCCACCAGCGTGTCAGCCGCAAACATGTCGCCCTCAGCTCTGAGGTCCTTCGCTCGCAGCATCTTCTGTCGTCCCCGCCACTCATCGAATAGTCATGGTCCAGGAGTCCCGTGTCAAGAAGACATTACTCAACGCCCGCGTCAACCTTATCTTCTATTTCCTGACGCTCGCGCTGAGTTTTTTCTCGAGGAAAATCTTCCTCGACTGCCTCGGTGCCGACTTCATCGGTCTTACCGGCACCCTTTACAACCTCCTCGGATATCTCAACCTCGCTGAGCTGGGCATCGGCAGTGCCATCGGCTACCTCCTCTACAAACCCCTCTTCGACCACGACCAGCAGCGCATCAACGAGATCATCTCTGTCATGGGCTATCTCTACCGCTGGATTGGCCTTATCATCCTCGCCGGCGGCTGTATCCTCGCCTGTTTCCTGCCACTCATCTACCATGACTCCGGTTTCGACCTGCCACTCATCTATTTCGCCTATTTCTCCTTCCTTGCCTCGTCGCTCATCGGCTATTTCATCAACTACCGCCAGAACCTCCTCGGTGCCGACCAGCGTAATTATGTCGTCACTGCCTATTTCCAGACCGCCAACATCGTCAAGACCCTCATCCAGATGTCCTTGGCCTACTATACCGGCAGCTATTACCTCTGGGTTGCCATCGAGTTGTCCTTTGGCATCATCTACTCCGTCATCCTCAACTGGAAAATCAACCAGACCTACCCGTGGCTCAAGGCCGATGTCCGTCAGGGGCGTCTCCTCTTCAAGAAATACCCCGAGGTCATGCGGTACACCCGTCAGTTGTTCATACACAAGATAAACGGAATGGTTCAGTTTCAAACCACTCCCATCCTTACCTATGCTTTTGACTCCTTACAAATGGTAGCCTATTATGGGAACTACACCATCGTATTAGACAAGTTAGTTTTATTGATTGGACAGGTCCTTGGAAGCACAGGTGCAAGCATTGGTAATCTTATCGCAGAAGGAGACTCAGAAAAAACAGAGAAAGTCTTTTGGGAGCTGACCTTTCTGCGTTCCTGGATTGGTGGTGTTTTCGCATTCTGCAGTTTTCTGCTGATAGACTCTTTTATCGAAATATGGTTAGGTAATCAATACTTATTGCCAAAGATCATTGTTCTACTGGTTTCCTTGAAAATCTACATTCAATTTTCATTAGACTACATCGGTCCTTTCCTGTACGGTTTTGGGCTCTTTGCCGATGTGTGGGCCTCTGTACTTCAATCGATTCTGTTTATTATTTTTGCTCTTATCGGAGGATACTTTTGGGGCATCGCCGGCATTATCTCAGCAGCAATTTTAAGTATTTCTTTAGTCGTAGGCATCTGGAAGCCGTTCTACCTGTACCACTTTGGATTTCACAAGTCTGTGCTTTACTATTGGAAAAAATACATTGGCCTCAACCTTATTAACTTAGCGTCCTGTATACTCTCCTATCTCTTATACGTTTTCTCCCCAAAATCGCCCGTCACCTCTCTATTTTCATTTACAGTACAAGCACTATTGCTTGTTACTATATATTTCACCGTAAGCTCCATTATATCCATCATACTTATCAAGGAGTCCCGTACCTTAATAAACAAGCTCAAACATCAGATACGTCTGAAATGAGATTAGTGGCAACGAGTCATTGCCAGAGTTATTTGAACCGACCACAAGAGCGCCACACTCACAACGAATAATTCAATTCTGACGACAATATGGTAACAGTAGCAAACCCAATTTACGACATCGTCTTCAAGTACCTGATGGAGGACGAGTACTTCTCTATTATTGAGAAGCAGGACTGTCCCTTGACGACATCGCCACGAAGTTAGGCCTGCCTATAGAGTCATTGAGGGATTTCTGACCTTAGGAGTAAACTTTTCTTCTAAGAAGCGTTGCGTTGATGACTGGGTAGTTATTCAAAAATGAGTCTCCGCATCCACATCCTCCACATAGCCTCCGGCGACTTCTTCTCCACTTACGGCGGAGGACAGGTGTACGTCAGGTACGTCGTCGACGAGCTGGCGCGCGAGGGTGTCACGGTGTCCGTTCTGTCGTTCACCGGCAGCTCTGTTGTCACCGAGAGGAGCTACCACGG
>Ga0310697_10001483_pt1 | contig 27401 bp, 17 predicted proteins | sample 172DNAGHGlowgp2_FD_203883 | JGI IMG/M metagenome (GOLD analysis project Ga0310697, IMG submission 203883) | Sheep rumen microbial communities from Palmerston North, Manawatu-Wanganui, New Zealand - 1728 DNA GHGlow gp2 (v2) (version 2) | ecosystem: Host-associated > Mammals > Digestive system >...
GGAGCTGGATCGCTTCCAGACCTTTTCGAACCCCGGGATCCCCATCCCCGCCGAGGTCACCCGTCTCACGGGCATCCGGGACGAGGACGTGGCGGATGCGCCGTCGGAGGAGGCTGCGGTCCGGGCTTTTCTGGACTTTGCGGGGGATCGGATCCTCTGCGCCCATAATGCGGACTTCGATCTGGGTTTTCTGGCAGAGGCCTGCAAGCGGTATGGGATCCCCTTTGAACCCACGGGAGTGGATACCCTGATCCTCTCCCAGAGCCTTCTGCCCATCAAGAAACATACCCTGGATTCCGCCGCGGGCTATCTGGGTCTGCCGGAATTCCGGCACCACCGGGCATCCGACGATGCCGCCACCTGCGGATTGTTGCTGAAGGCCTTCTACGAGCGGCTCCGGGCCAAGGGGGCAAACAGGCTCAGCGACCTGGGCCCCATGATCTCTGATCTGCGGAAGGATTACGACGGCAGGCGGCAGCCCAAGCATATCATCCTTTTGGTTCAGGAGCAGCAGGGCATCCGCAACCTGTATGAGCTGGTCTCCCGGGCGCACCTGGAGCATTTCAAGAAATATCCGATCATTCCCAAAAGCCTGCTGATGCAGCTGCGGGACGGTCTGCTCATCGGCGCCGCCTGTGAGAGCGGGGAGTTTTTCAAGGCCGTTACCGCCCGGCGGAGCGACCGGGAGCTGAAGCGGATCGCCGCCTTCTATGATTTTCTGGAAATCCAGCCGCTGTGCAACAACGCGTTTCTTCTGCGCAACGGCACCGCCGGGAGCGAGGAGGATCTGCGGGAATACAACCGCCGCGTTCTGCGCATCGCGGATGAGCTGGGAAAGCCCGTCTGCGCCACGGGGGACGTGCATTTTCTGGATCCCTCGGACGAGGTCTTCCGGCGCATCCTTCTGAGCAACAAGTTTTCGGACTGCGACGAGCCTCTGCCCCTGTATTTCAAGACCACAGAGGAGATGCTGGAGGAGTTCGCCTACCTGGGAGAGGATCGGGCCCGGGAAGTGGTGATCGAAAACCCCGTCCGGATCGCGGAAACCATCCAGACGGTGGCTCCCCTGCCCGAAGGGCTCTTTCCCCCGAAGATCGAGAATTCCCAGCAGCAGCTGAAGGATCTCTGCTATGAGAAGATGCACCGGCTCTACGGGGACGATCCCCCCCAGCTGGTGCAGGAGCGGCTGGAAACGGAGCTGAACAACATCTGCTCCCGGGGGTACGACGTGATCTATATGTCCGCCGTAAAGCTGGTGCAGAAATCCAATGCCGCGGGTTATCTGGTGGGCTCCCGGGGCAGCGTGGGTTCCTCTCTGGTGGCGTATATGTCCGGCATCACCGAGGTCAACGCCCTGCCTGCCCATTACCGCTGTCCCAATTGCCGCCATGTGGACTTTGACTCCGGGGAAGGCTATGCCTGCGGCGTGGACCTGCCGGACGCCGTTTGTCCCGTCTGCGGCACCCCCTATGTGAAGGACGGCTACCAGATCCCCTTCGAGACCTTCCTGGGCTTCGGAGGAGATAAGGTGCCGGATATCGACCTGAACTTCTCCGGGGAGTACCAGGCCCAGGCCCACCGGGATACCATCGAGCTCTTCGGCGCGGACCACGTGTTCCGGGCCGGCACCGTGGGCACCATTGCGGAAAAGACCGCCTACGGCTACGTGAAAAAGTACATGGAGGAGCGGGGCAGACAGGTCTCCAAGGTGGAGGAAAACCGGCTGGCGGCGGGCCTCACCGGCGTCAAGCGCACCACGGGCCAGCATCCCGGCGGCCTGGTGGTCATCCCCCAGGACAAAAGCATCTACGACTTCTGCCCGGTGCAGCACCCGGCGGACGATCCCAACACGGATATCATCACCACGCACTTTGAATACCATTCCATGGAGTCCAACCTGCTGAAGCTGGACATGCTGGGGCATGATGACCCCACCATGATCCATATGCTGGAGGCGCTGACCGGGAAGGACGTGAAGTCCCTGCCCCTGGACGATCCCGAGACCATGCTGCTCTTCCGTTCCCCCTCCGCCCTGGGACTGCCGGATGATGATCCCATCATCGGCAAAACCGGGTCCATTGCCGTGCCGGAATTCGGCACCAAGTTCACCCGGGAGATGCTGGTGGACACCCAGCCCACCAAGATGAGCACACTGGTGCGGCTTTCCGGCTTCTCCCATGGCACGGACGTATGGCTGGGCAACGCCAAGGACATTATCCAGAGCGGCACCGCCACCGTCGACGAGGCCATCGGCTGCCGGGACGACATCATGCTCACCCTCATCGGCTACGGTCTCCCCGCCAAGCGGGCCTTCAAAATCATGGAAACCGTCCGGAAGGGCAAGGGGCTGGCGGAGGACATGGAGGCGGATATGAAGGCCAGCGGCGTGCCGGAATGGTACATCAGCTCCTGCAAAAAGATCAAGTATCTCTTCCCCAAGGCCCATGCCGTAGCCTACGTCATGATGGCCATGCGCATCGCCTGGTTCAAGGTCCATATGCCCCTGGCCTTCTACTGCGCCTATTTCACCATCCGCTGTCCCGGCTTCGATCTGAAGATCGCCTCTGCCGGTGTGGAAACCGTTCGGCGCAAGCTGCAGGAGCTGGCCCGGAACATGAACGATCTGAAGCAGGCGGAGAAGGACCTGTACACCGGGCTGGAGGTGGTCTACGAATTCTACCTCCGGGGCTTCTCCTTTGCTCCGGTGAGTCTGAAGAAATCCGACGCCACCCGTTTCCGCATGGAGGGCAATCAGCTCATTCCCCCCTTTACGGCCATTGCCGGTCTGGGAGAAGCCGCTGCCCTGGACATCTACGAGAAACGGGATCGGGATTATATCTCCATCGAGGAGTTCGCTATGGACTGCACCAAGGTCTCCAAAACCCATATCGAGCAGCTCCGTCAGGCGGGCGCCTTCGGGGACATGCCCGAAACGGCGCAGATGAGTCTTTTCTGATCCGACACCTTTGATGGGCTGCGCAGAGAGAAAGGAGTCACCCGATGAAACGCCTGATTATCTCCGCTGCCGTCTCCCTGGCGGTGAACCTGGCTGCCTTTGTGATCAACTACTGCTCCTGGCTCCGGTGGCATCGGCTTCCCCTGGCTCTGCGGATGCACGGGGGCGAGATCACGACTGAGCTGGGCTTCGGCCTGCGGGGCACACATATTTATGGCATGACCCCGGATCAGCTCACCACCCACAGTCTGCGTTTTGATCCGGCGAGCATGATTCTCTGTCTGCTGATCGGCATTGCCCTGGTCTGCCTGATCCTGTCGATCCCGGGAAAGCTCCGAAAGAATTAGCGTTTAGAAACAGCAGAAACTGGCAAGGATAGAAGCATCCTTGCCAGTTTTTTTGAGGTGTTCCCATGAAACGCTATGTTCCCCTTGTTTTCTGTTTTGCTCTGTTTCTCTCCCTCTGGGATTCCGCTCTTGCGGAAGCGGAAACGGCGGAGATCTCCGCCAAGGTCCTGCGGCTCCACGTCCGGGCCGCCGACGATACCCCCGCCGCCCAGGGGCGGAAGCTCCTGGTGCGGGACATTCTGGGAGAAACCCTGTCCCCCCTCCTCTCCGGCTCGGGGGATCGGGACGAGGCGGCCCGGCGGGCGGAGGCGGCTCTGCCGGAGCTGCAGAGGCAGGCGGAAGCGGTCCTGGACTTTCTGGGAAAACCGGAACCGGTGCGTCTCCGCCTCTGCCGGGAGGATTTCCCGGAGCGGCGCTATCCGGGGGTGACCCTGCCGGCAGGGGAATACCTGGCCCTGCGGGCGGATCTGGGAAGCGGCGGAGGGGCAAACTGGTGGTGCGTGGTCTGGCCGCCTCTGTGTCTGGCCGCCTCGGAGGAGGAAGAGGAGGAGGCTCTGGACGTTTTCTCCCCCGGGGAGAGGAGGCGCATCACCTCTGCAAAAATCTGCTTTCGCTCCCGGCTCCTGGACTTTCTGCGCCGGTTTTTCCCTCAGAGATAGATCGTCCTTCCCCGCTCATCCGGGATGAGGGTCAGGCGGTACAGCCAGGAGTTGATCACGTCCCGCCACTCCCTGGCGGAACGGACCTGCTCCGCAAACCGCTCCCGCACCCGGAGGAAGGCATCCTCCGGCACCAGCCCCTCCAGGGTGTTCCAGGCCTCCGCCATGGCCTCCGCGTCGGCGCAGCCGGAAAAATGATCGTCATAGATCCGCTGGAGAAGGGTCCTGCCGTCCTTCATCCGGTAGGCGTAGGGCAGGCGGTGGAAGAACAGCAGCAGCTCCTCCGGGCAGGTCCCGATCTCCCCGTACATCCGCCCCAGTTCCGGCCCATACTGCGCCGTATATCCCGTACCCGCGGGTCCCCGCTCCACGCCGATCTCCCGGCAGGTGGCCTTGTGATAGGTGCCCCAGCGGTCATATTCGTAGCCCTCCGGGCTCGGCCCGTAATGGGTACCCGGCACGCACATCCAGCCGATACCCAGGGGAACGGTATAGCGCTCGTAGACCTCCCTGGACCGCAGGAGGATATCGGTCACTGTCCCCGTCACCCGGGGATCATCCCCGAAGGTGAGCCGGGTCCACTCCCGAACCGCTTCCTCGGCGCGGAGATCCGGATCCCAGGTCAGACGGCCGAAGGCATAGAGGTTGGCAGCGGCCAGATCGTGCCCTGTCCAGTTGAAATCCCCGCCGGTGTTGCTCACGGCGCAGACCGCGGAGATCCGGTCCTTCACCTTCCCCGCGGGGCCGCAGAAATCCAGCACCTCCTTCAGCACGGGGGCCAGAAAGCACACGTGCCGCTGCTGGCCGGTGTACTCCTGGGCCAGCTGGAACTCCGCCATGCACTTGGTTTTCTCCAGCCTGACCAGCAGCGGGGAGACGGGCTCCCGGATCTGAAAGTCCACCGGTCCGTTCTTCACCTGGAGATATACGTTCTCCGCAAACTGCCCGTCCAGGGGGGCAAAGGTGTCATATTGAGCCCTGGCCCGGTCCGTTTTTCCGTCCCGCCAATCCTGGGTACAGTTGTATACGAAGCAGCGCCAAAGGATGCTGCCCCCATGGGGCTTCACGGCGTCAGCCAGCAGATTCGCCCCCTCCGCCTGGGAGCGGCCGTAGGTATGCGGACCCGCGCGCCCTTCGGAATCCGCCTTGACCAGAAATCCCGCCAGATCCGGAACCGCCGCAAACAGACGGCCGCAGGTTTCCTGCCACCACCGCCGGACAGCCGGATCCCGGGGATCCGCCGTGGGCAGTCCGCCCTGCTCCAGAGGGGCGGCAAAGCTGACGCTCAGCCAGAGGGAAACGCCGTATTCCCCCAGCGTCTCTCCGATCTCCCGCAGCTCCCGGTTATACTTCCCCGTGAGCAGGTGCAGCGATTCTCCGCGTACGTTCACGTTGTTCAGGCAGCAGCCGTTGAGGCCAACGGAGGCCAGCAGCCGGGCATAATCCCGGGTCCGGGGGCCGCACACCGGCTTCCCCTCCCGGAAGAAAAAGGAGTTTCCCGCGTAGCCCCGCTCAATGCTGCCGTCCGCGTTGTCCCAATGGTCCAGCATACGGATGGGATACGCGGGTCTCTCCGCATCGGGAAAAGCCTCATCCCCCAGGGTCAGCCTCCGCAGAAGGGAAAAGGTGCCGTACAGCAATCCCCGTCCCGTTCCGGTAAGGATCAGGTTCTCCCCCTCCCGGACACAGCGATATCCCTCCCCTGCTCCGACCTCTTCCCGCAGGCGCAGTGCGGGACCGGTATCCCGGTGCGGAGCCAGAGCCTGCTCCAGTTCCCGGAGGGCTGCCCGTCCCTGGGGAGTACATACTTCTCCGGCCAACCGTCCCGCCCAGGGCGGCAGGGTCCCCGCAGGTTTCCGGTTCAGCCAAAGGAGAGAATAGTCCATGGATACCCTCCGTTTCCCAAAAAGGACAGCCGTTTGGCTGTCCTTTTCCGATTACTCTGTTTTTTATTCGTCCCTGAAGGAGTTCAGCAGCTCCCGCTTCACCAGCCAGAGCTTTTCCGAAAGATCCACGTAGTAGTTATGGGGGTTCTGGAACCGCTTTACCTCGTCCCAAAGGAGGTCGATCTGCTCGGCGCAGTAGCTGCGGATCTCCGTCAGGTTGGGCTTCTGGTAGACCAGTCTGCCGTCCTTAAAGATCGGCTTCAGGAGTTCCTTCGCGGTAAAGTTCGTGAGTTTCTTGGTTTTCCACACCGCCAGGGGGTCAAAGATGGTCAGCGGCTGGGTATCGTCGATCTCCTCATCCCAGACGCAGATCTGATCCGCCAGCGCTTTTCCCGTCTCCCGATCGAAAAGGCGGTACACCTTCTTGAAATGCGGATTCGTAATTTTGGCGGTATTCTCGCTGATCTTGATCTTGGGGATGATGGTCCCGTCCGGCGCCTCCACGGCGGCCAGCTTGTACACCCCGCCGAAAACAGGGGCGCTGCTGGCGGTGATCATGCGCTCGCCCACGCCGAAGGAGTCGATGCAGGCACCCTGCATCAGCAGGTCGGAAATGAGCCGTTCATCCAGGGCGTTGGAGGCGGAGATGCGGCAGTTTTCCAGGCCTGCGTCATCCAGCATTTTTCTGGCCTGCTTGGACAGATAGGAGATATCCCCGGAGTCCAGACGGATGGCAAAGCTGTTGATCCCCTTGGGCACCAGCTCCTCCTTGAAGGCCCGGATCGCATTGGGCACGCCGCTTTTCAGGGTATTGTAGGTGTCCACCAGCAGCACCGCATTGTTGGGATAGATGCGGCAGTAGGTCTTGAAGGCTTCCAGCTCTGTGGGGAACATCTGCACCCAGGAGTGGGCCATGGTCCCCCCCGCGGGGACGCCGTAGAGCTGATCGGAGATGGTGCAGGCGGTACCCACGCAGCCGCCGATGTAGGAGGCCCGGGCGCCCAGCATGGCGCCGTCTCCCCCCTGAGCCCGGCGGGAGCCGAATTCCATCACGGGCCTGCCCTGGGCGGCCCGGACCACCCGGCTGGCCTTCGTCGCGATGAGGGACTGGTGGTTCAGCTGCAGCAGCAGGAAGGTCTCCATAAGCTGAGCCTCCACCGCAGGAGCCCGGACGGTGAGGATCGGTTCATAGGGGAAGATGGGCGTTCCCTCCGGCACGGCCCAGATATCCCCGGTAAAGCGGAAGTACCGGAGCCAGCGAAGGAACTGCTCGTCAAAGATGCCCTTGCTCCGGAGGAACTCGATATCCTTCCGGTCGAAGTGCAGGTTCTGTACATAGTCGATGATCTGCTCCAGGCCGGCGGCGATGGCAAAGCCGCCTCCGTCGGGCACCTGCCGGAAGAACACGTCAAAATAGCAGATCTGCTGATGCATCCCGCTGGCAAAGTAGCCGTTGCCCATGGTCAGTTCATAGAAATCGCAAAGCATGGTGTAATTCAGGTTGTCCATGATCGTTTATCCTTTCCTTAGCCTCGGTGATAGAGCTTTTTGGACTGGTATACCGGGTCGCAGGTGAGGTTCGCGCCCAGCTTTTTGAAGGTGGAGGCGTCCACCTGAGAGAGAAGTACGGTGGAGTGGACCTCCGTATTCTTCAAATTGGGAAGTTGGGCCATGGCCCGGGCTGCGTATTCATCCGTATTGGAGCATACGGAAAGGGCGATGAGCACTTCGTCCGTATGGAGTCTGGGGTTCCCGCCCCCCAGGAGCTCCACCTTCAGCTTCTGGATGGGTGCGATCACGTCCGGGGAGATCAGGTGCACTTCGTCGGGGATATCTGCCAGGGTTTTCAGGGCGTTCAGCAGAAGGGCGCTGGAAGCGCCCAGGAGCCTGGAGGTCTTTCCCGTGATCACCCGGCCGTCGCACAGCTCAATGGCGGCTGCGGGCTCCCCCGTTTCCTGGGCCCGCTCCCGGGCCGCCGTGACCACCTTCCGGTTCTCCGGCGTGAGCCCCGCCTGCTTCATGATGCTCTCATTCTTCTGCACCACGGTCTTGTCCGTATTGCCCTTGCGATAGGCGCAGGCGGCGTCGAACCAGCGGCGGATGATCTCCTTGTTTGCGGCGTGGACCACCGCGTCGTTGTCGATGATGCAGTTTCCGGCCATGTTTACCCCCATGTCCGTGGGGGATTTATAGGGACAATAGCCGTAAATGCTTTCAAAAATGGCCTTCATCAGGGGATAGATCTCCACGTCCCGGTTGTAGTTCACCGTGGTCTCCCCATAGGCCTCCAGATGGAAGGGATCGATCATATTCACGTCGTTCAGGTCTGTGGTGGCGGCCTCATAGGCCAGGTTCACGGGGTGCTTCAGCGGCAGGTTCCAGATGGGGAAGGTCTCAAACTTGGCGTATCCCGCGCTCACCCCCCGCTGATGCTCATGGTAGAGCTGGCTCAGGCAGGTGGCCATTTTCCCGCTGCCGGGGCCCGGGGCGGTGACCACCACCAGGGGGCGTGTGGTCTCCACGAATTCATTCCGTCCGAAACCGGCTTCGCTCACGATCCCTTCCACATCGAAGGGATAGTTGGGAATGGCATAATGCCGGTAGACCCGCAGCCCCAGACTCTCCAGGTGCTGCTGGAAGGCCTTCGCGCCGGCATGCTGGTCGAACTGGGTGATGACCACGCTGCCCACGTACAGGCCGATGCCCCGGAAGGCGTCGATGAGGCGCAGGAGGTCCAGGTCGTAGGTGATGCCCAGATCCCCCCGCACCTTATTCTTCTCAATATCCCCGGCGTTGATGACCATGACGATCTCCGCCTGGTCCTTCATGGTGAGGAGCATCTTCACCTTGCTGTCCGGCTCGAAGCCGGGAAGCACCCGCGCCGCATGGTTATCGTCGAAGAGCTTGCCCCCGAATTCCAGGTAGAGCTTGCCCCCGAACTGACCGATCCGCTCCCGGATATGGGCAGACTGGGTTTCCAGGTACATCGCGTTATCAAAGCCGATCTCGTATTTCATAGCCCCGATCCCCTTCCGGCCGATTTATGCTCTCTGACTCAGGTAGGCGTTGATGAAGCCGTCGATATCCCCGTCCATCACGGCGCCGATATTGCCGTTTTCAAAGCCCGTGCGTGTGTCCTTGACCAGGGTATAGGGCATGAAGACGTAGGAGCGGATGGCGCTGCCGAAGTCGATTTTCATCTGCACGCCCTTGATATCGCTGATCTTTTCCAGATGCTCGCGCTCCTTGATCTCCGCCAGCTTGGCCCGAAGCATCTCTCTGCAGTTCTCCAGGTTCTGGAAATGGCTGCGTTCCACCTGGCTGGAGACCACGATGCCCGTGGGGATATGGGTGAGCCGCACGGCGGAGGAGGTCTTGTTGACCTTCTGCCCGCCCGCGCCGGAGGAACGGAAGACGTCCATTTTGATGTCCTCGTCCCGCAGCTCGATCTCCCCGGTATCGGTGATTTCCGGCATGACCTCCACGGCGGCGAAGCTGGTCTGCCGGCGGCCGGAAGCGTCAAAGGGGGAGATCCGCACCAGCCGGTGCACGCCATGCTCGCTCTTCAGATAGCCGTAGGCATTCTCGCCCTCGATCTTGATGGAGGCGGATTTGATCCCCGCCTCTTCTCCGTCCAGCCAGTCCAGCAGCTTGTAGGTATAGCCGTGGCGCTCCGCCCAGCGGGTATACATCCGGTAGAGCATCCCGGCCCAGTCCATGGCCTCCGTGCCGCCTGCGCCGGGGTGGAGGGTGAGGATGGCGTTGTTGGCGTCGTACTCGCCGCTGAGCAGGGTGCTGAGGTGGACCGACTCCAGCTTGCTCTCGAAGCGGGCGTATTCCTCCTCCAGCTCCGGCAGCATGCTGTCGTCATTCTCCTCCAGGGCCATGTCGCAGAGGGTGAGGAGATCCTCCCAGCTTCGGTTCAGCTGGTCGTAGTTCTCGCATTTGTGCTGCAGCCGCTTGATCTGCTGCTGCACCTTCTGCGCGTTCTGCACGTCGTTCCAGAAACCGTCCTTACCGGTTTCCGCCTCCAGCTGCGCGATTTCCTCCCGGGCCGCGTCCAGCTTCAGCGCGTCTCGAACCGTGTCCAGCTTGGGGCGCAGAGCATTGAGTTTTGTTTTGTATGCGTCAAATTCGATCATAGAATAATCCTCTTTCAGAATTGTGATTTTGTTGTACGGTCAGTCGGCGCTTTCTCTATATCTTTCCGCCCTTGCTCCCGCCGGAGAAGCCCGCCAGGATGCCGGTCTCGATCTCATGGTGGAAGGCGCCGCGCCGACGCTCCCGCTTCAGGGCCAGCTTCACCAGTTCGTCCAGCAGAGCGGGATAGGGCAGCCCCACCGGCTCCCACAGGTAGAAGGAAAGGGAGCCGGGAATGGTGTTGATCTCGTTCACCCAGTACCGGCCGGTCTCGCCGTCCATCAAAAAGTCGATCCGGGCCACGCCGCAGCAGTCCAGCGCCTGGAAAGCCGTCACGGCCGCCTCCTGGATGCTCTTCCTCAGCTCCGGAGAGATGGGCGCGGGCAGAAGCCGCTTCAGCCCCCGCATCCCCTTGGATGCGCCGGTCTTTCCTCCCTTTCCCCCCGAGCCGTATTTATCTTCATAGCTCAGGATCTCGTCTCCCATGACGGGCTCTTCCACCTCCGAAGCCCTGGCGCCCTCCCGGTCGCCCAGGACGGAGCAGTTGAGTTCCCGCAGATGCTGCACCGCCTGCTCGGTCACCACCTCCGGCGCAAAGGAGAAGGCGTAGTCCAGAGCCTCCAGCAGACCCGCCCGGTCATGGGCCAGACGGATACCCACGCTGGAGCCCAGATCCAGGGGTTTCACGATCATGGGATAGCCCAGTTCCTTCTCCGCCAGGCCGCAGAAAGCCTCCCGGTCCTCCTCCGCTCCCAGACGCAGAGCGTTGAGCACCGGCAGGCCTGCGGAGCGGTACAGGAGCTTCTGGGCATATTTATCCATCCCCACGGCGGAGGGCAGCACGTCGCATCCCACGAAGGGGATCCCCAGGGTGCGGAAAAAGCCCTGAAGCGCTCCGTCCTCCACATTGGTGCCGTGGACGACGGGGAAAGCCACGTCCAGCAGGGCGTAGGGTTTCTTTTTCCAGCCAAAGGCCCCCTGCTCCAGCAGCGCCACACGGTCCCCCAGACGCACGGGAAAAACCTGGGTACACTTGGCCATCAGCGCCTTGGGGTTTTGGTATTCCGCAATCCGACCGGCTGCCTCGCCGGTATAGAATTCGCTGTTCCGGCTGATGTATATGGGCAGCACCGTATATTTCTCCCGGTCAAACTGTCCAAAGGCCTGGAGCGCGGAGATCACGGAGACCTCATGCTCCACGCTGTTGCCCCCAAAGAAGAGACCGATCTGGATTTTCATGCAATTGACCTCCTCAATAGTTGTCCGGCAGATCGTTTTCCAGCAGAATGACCCGCTCCCGTCCCGGTTCCAGGGCGTCTGCCGCGGCGACCGCCTCCTGAACCGTATCGAGGACCAGGATGCGATCCTCCGGGAATCCGGCGGAAAGGAGCCCCGCCCGGATGGGCGGCGCCTGCTTACGGCCCACCAGGACGGCATAGTCGCATCTGCCCGCGGCCTGGGCGCCGAAGTCCCGGTTCAGGCTTTCCTGCTTCTCCCCCAGCTCCACCATGCCCGGCGTCACCAGGATCCGCAGGCCGGGAAAGGCAGAAAGGACCTCCAGCGCCGCCTTCGCCCCGGCGGGATTGGAATTGTACGCGTCGTCAATGACGGTCCTCCCCCCGCCCCCCAGGAGCTGAAGCCGGTGCGGGACGCTTTCCAGCTGCTGCACCGGCAGCCGGAGCTTCTCCAACGGGATACCCAGGGTGTTGGCCACCGCGATGGCGGCGCAGATATTCTGCACATTATGGGCACCCAGGAGCCGGGTATGGAATTCCACCCCCCGGAGGGTAAAGCTGCTGCCCCGGGAAGAGACGGTCAGATTCTCCGCCTGATAGTCTCCCCGGACGAGGCCGTAGCCCACGATGCGGTGATCGACCTTGCGGCTGCGGATACTTTCATCGTCCAGGTTGGCGAAAAGGATGCCCTCCTCCGGCAGCGCGTCCGCCAGCTCGAACTTGGTTCGGATGATATTTCCCAGACTGCCGAAGCTCTCCAGATGCTGAGGACCGATGGCGGTAATGACCCCGTACTTCGGATGGACCAGGTCGCAGATCTCCTTGATGTCCCCCACGTTTCGGGCGCCCATTTCGCAGACAAAGATCTGATGCTGGGCCCGGAGCCGCTCCCGGATGGTGCGCACCACGCCCAGGGTGGTATTGTAATTCTCCGGCGTAATCAATACATTGTACTCTGCGCTCAGCAGCTTTTCAAGGAAAAACTTGACGCTGGTCTTGCCGTAGCTGCCGGTGACGCCGATGACCGTCAGGTCCGGGCACTGTTCCAGGATGCGCTTCGCATCCCAGACATACCAGTTGTCGATGGCCTTCTCCAGGGGTTTGTTCAGGGTGTCCGCCAGCAGCAGAAGCCAGGGAGCCCCCGTCAGGCAGAAGGAGCAGAGGAGCGCGCCGAAGCCTCCTCCATCCGGCATGAACAGGAGGAAAACCAGCGCCAAGAGATGGAGGATCGTATAGGTGATGAGCAGCCGCCATACCCGTTTGGTCATCACCAGAGGCTTCTTTGCGGGGGTCCGGGGCAGGTTCAGCCCCAGCACCAGCAGGAACAGCGCGGCCGCCAGGTACGCTCCGATCCGGCCCAGACCCTGGACCAGGGGGGCGGCTCCCAGGGCCCAGATCCCCCGGAGCATGACCTGCTCGATATTGTCCCGCACCCAGCGCTCCTGCACCGGGTGCTTGTAACCGTTCAGCTGAAAAATATGGGCATAGCGCCGGAAGAGAACGAAGCCCGCTCCCAGGAAGCATACGCCGAGGATCACCAGAGCCAGATTCATCTATTCCGCCGCCTTCCCCGTAAAATAGGCATCCAGCACCCGGTTGACGAAGCCGGGCTGCTCCAGATAGGCATAGTGTCCCGCTCCGGGGACCTCCACCAAGCCGGCATCCGGGATCTTCTCTGCGAAGATCTTCCCCATCCACAGGGGGGTATCCGTATCCGCCGTACCCCAGATCAGCAGGCTGGATTCCCGCACCCGGGGCATCAGCTCCCGCAGATCCCGGTTCACCAGCTTCACCAGGGTCTGGCGCATCAGCGGACTGGCTGCCCGGTAGTCCGCGGAACCGTGACTCTGCCGATAGGCTTCCAGGACCCGGGGAAAGGGCTTCAGCAGGGTCCGAACGACCTTGAACAGGGCCTGCTTTCGCTTCTGCTTCGCCGTTTTCTCCGGCACGATGCCTGCGGAATCCAGAAACACCAGTTTTCCCAGCTCCAGGCCGGGATGCGGGGAGGTGCTGAGGCAGAGGATGATCCTGCCGCCGTTGGAATGCCCCAGAAGATGGGTTTTCTCCACCCCCAGGACCCGGAGGAACTCCCGGGTAAAGGCCGCGTAATCCGCCGCATCCCAGGGTTCCGGCGGCTCCGGCGTTTCCCCGAAGCCGGGAAGCTCCGGGATCAGTACCCGCATATGCCGGGCCAGGTGCTCCCCCAGTGCCTGGTAGAGACTCAGATTCGTCCCCCAGCCCTGCAGGATCACCGCCGTCTCCGGCCCGGAGCCCAGGTCCAGGTAATTCACGGGGATCCCCGATACGTCTGCCCGCATATCGCCGCTCCCTTCCACACAGAAAAATTCATTGTATTATATACCTTCCCCCGGCGGAATACAATTCCGCCGGGGGAAAAAGGATACAGCCTATTTCATCTTATTTATCGCATCCAGCATAATTTACATGCCGCTCACGCGCGGTTTAAATAATCGGTATAGGCTTCTTGGTAGATGTCAATCACTTCCTGTAATCCAATGTCGTATAGGGAATCGATGTAGCTGTCAAACTCCGACATTGGCTTGCTCCCATCAAGAAAACTGGAGAAGTTCTCGGCAATAAAGGTCACAAGATTGTTTCTGTATGTACTCAGCGCTTCACTCTGCTCAGAATCCAGATGCGCTCCCTTTGGATAGAGATTGGCTGCATCGTAGTTCTCATTCAGCCAATCGGTCCAGGTGCTGATCGCACTACGTGCAATATCACCATCCGGGTTATACATCTTCAGACGAGTGTCCGGCATACCAGGATCAACAAAAGGACACATGGCATAGATAAAAACCAGCCACGTGAAAGAAAAACCATCGGGATTGTTCAGTACGAAATCGGTGTTATGGTAATTGCCGTCTTCATCGATGTCGACTACAACCCCAATTGGGCCGTAGGAGTAAAGCAAATGGCCTTCCGGACTGTAGCGGTAATCAATCCACTTCATGCAGAGCTCCAGATTCGTGTTCTTAGCGGCAAAGGAACAGTTTCCGCCGCCAGCGCGGGAGGTGCTGTTGCCGTTATGCAGGATCTGGCCGACATGCTGCAGAGGCTTCTGCGTGGCGATCCATTTGCAGTTGGGATCCGTATTGTTTCTTGTGCCGTCAAGGATGGTGTTAGCACCCCAGTACATATAGGCGACTTCTCCATTGTAAGAACTCTCAGTAATATCACCGGGAAGGGCAAAGCTGGCCCAGTTGGGGCTGATAAGACCTTTCTGATAAAAGTCGACCAGCTTCTCCATGAGTTTCTTATCCTCAGGCGTGGTACAGCCAAATTGAACGGCCCCGTCCTTCAAGTACACTGACGGCATGTTTGACGTGGGGATTGAGGTCATAGAGTCGAATGAAGTGAACTGCCAATAACCGGGCATTTCAATGCCCTGATGAAACCACATAGGGTAATCGCAAGTATCAATGTTGACTTTCAGTTTGGTCAACACATCCTCCAAATCATCCCAAGTGATCACGTCCTCTTGCTTTACACCGATTTTCTCTAACCAGTCCTGCCGGAAGCAATAACCGCCGTTCATTTCCCCCAAAACAATGGACAGGTTCGGAACAAGAGGAACAAAGTCACTGTAATAATAAACCGCATCCCGCGTTTCCTGATCATCGGGATAACGATAAGTTGCCTCATAGAAGAAGTTCGGCATCCACTCCCTGTGCTCATATACATCAATAAAATAACCGTCTTCCACCATTTCAACAGGAGTTCCGCCATAAAAGCTGGACGCACAGCACATCATGTCACAGAGGGTGTCTGCAGCCAGTAGAACGGCAAAGGCCTCGGCACGGTTATTGGATGGGGCAGTAACATACTCTACATGAACGCCAGTCCTGCGTTCAGCCTCCTTGGGCAGAGCGGTATCCCCAAAACCGCCATCTTCCGTGATGTATTGCGGGGTGTAAATGGTCGTCCAATAGCTCAGAGCCTCATCGCTCGTGGTCAGTGGCAGTGGATAGTCATAGGGTTCCATGGCTATGCCTCTGGCATCCACAGCAAAAGGATAGGGAGATTCTGTTTCTGCCGGGATTTGTGCAGTCGGCACGTCCGTTGCTTCTGGCGCCTCAGTAGCAGGAACCTGCGAAGCCGGTGCCTGTGTGGCTGGATTCTCTGAAGGTACTTGTGTGGGGGTTACGGTACCGGAACCGCCGCAGCCGGTGAAAAGGCTGAACAAAAATGCAGCTGCCAATAAGAAAAAGATAACTCTTTTCATCGTATATTCCTTTCTTTGTTTATTCAGCATTGAATTGGCTTTTCCGTGCTTATTGACCCTGTATGAAAGCTTCCAGTTCTTCGGCAAATGCAGGATCCGTATTATCCTGGCGTGGGAGCATAACATTCTGCTCATGACACAGAATGGACTGCACCTTCCGGATATTGACTGTTTTCGCGGTGTTTCCATCCTGCACTGCCACAGCAGCAGCCACACCAGCGGCCTGCCCGGTTTCAATACACTGGGGTATCATGGAGAGCTGGCCGATCGTGCTGACATTGGCAGAAAGATGTCTACCCGGGCAAATCAGATTGTCCACCTTCTTGGGCAGCAGACAGCGGTAAGGGATCTCAGCAGGCGCAGGGGTCCCCGCAATTCCCCATCCAATTACATCGTCATAGTGAGTTGCGCAGTTGTACTCCTCTGCAGTCATCACCAATTCGCCGTCCAGGCGGCGCGAGCAACGCACGCCTAACTGGGGTGCAATGTCCATGAGATAAGCATCCCTAAACGCAAAGGGAAGATAATCCTTGCAAAACTGGAGCAGTGAGCGAATTGAATCCCGCACCTGGAACTCAGTTTTCCGGATATCCTCTAGGTCGATGCAGCTCATGCCGTTTATCCAGTTGTTGAACCAGACAATGTCGTTCGGCCCAGCGGGGAAAAACGCGGTCCTATACCCGGCTCGCTTTGAAAGCTCCTTACTGAAGGAAGCGGAGGCCTCAGGGTTGGCTTTAGCCCAGCGCGCATATGCATCGTAGTCCGCACCGCACACACGCCAGACCAGCGCGGTTATGTCGTCTCGCTGCAAATCTCCGGCAGCGCCGCTGCCTTTTCCAAAATATGGAGCGCCGGTCTGCGCATAAATATCACCATCTCCGGTGGCGTCAATAACGATCTTCGCAAAAACTGCTTGACGCCCTGCCTTGCTTTCAAAGATCACACCCTTGATCTTGTCGCCGTCCATAATCGGCTTGGTCCCCCAGCAGTGGATCAGGACATGTATGTTTTTTTCTTCCTCGACCATTTGGTCCATTTCCAACTTGAGCTCCTGGGGATCGTAATACAAGGAACGAGCCACAATCCGCTTATCTCCAGACTTGACCGTACAACTGGGAATTAGGCTCCAACGGTCAACCAATATGGTCGTATCTTTTCCAATCTCCTTCAGGGGAGGTCCGATCACAGCATGAGGTGCAGACTTGTTCAGACGTGAAAACCACTCCTCTTGAATTCCTTTCACCACAGAATGCTGTCTCCAGTTCAGCGGGGGAACCCAAAGCACGTAGCCTCCGGTGACATCACCGCCAAAGTAGCCATACCGTTCCATGAGGATAATTCTGGCATTTGGATTGGCCCGAGCTGCACCCACTGCAGCGCTGTGCCCCGCTGAACCGGCACCGACAATGAGAATGTCGCAGCTGTCGTATACCGGCAGGTCATTTGCTGATTCCAGATAACGTTCGCTCATGATGACATCTCCTCTCCTTTGTAATCATTAATTCTTTTTTAATAATACCTCAACAAATCATGTATTTCAATAGCAGAGTTGGTTATAAAGCACAAATGTTTGCATGGGTTTCTAAGAAGGCCTGATGCTTGCAATCTCCCCCGCAAAGGTTTACTATAGGGCATATAATCAAGGAGTATATCCAGCGGACGGGGAGGCGGCAGAATGGCGGAATTTCAGCGGGTACACAGCCTGGGTATCCGGGGCGTACACGGCTATGCCGTCACCGTGGAATGCTATGCCGCCGGGGGCGTCCAGCCCAATTTCGACCTGGTGGGCCTGCCGGACGCGGCGGTGCGGGAAGCCCGGGAACGGGTGCGCGCCGCGGTGAAGAGCGGCGGCTTCCGCTTTCCCCCGGGGCGGGTGATCGTGAACCTGGCCCCGGCGGATACCCGCAAGGGAGGTACTCTGTACGACCTTCCCGTATTTCTGGGGATCCTGGCTGCCACCGGGCAGCTGGAACCCCTGCCGGAGGACTGGGGCTTCATCGGGGAGCTGAGTCTGGGAGGCGAGGTGCGCCCCATCTGCGGTGCCCTGTCCATGGCTCTGGCCGCCCGGGAGGCAGGGCTGAGCAAGCTTTTCGTCCCCGCGGCCAACGCTTCCGAGGCGGCGTACGCCAGCGAGGTGGAGGTCATCCCCGTTACCAGCACCCAGGCGCTCATCAATCACCTCCGTGGGGAGGAGCTGATTCCCCCCGCCGCCGTTCCGGAGCCCGCTCCGGACGGGACCGGCCCGGATTTCTCCGAGGTAAAGGGCCAGGAGGAGGCCAAGCGGGCGCTGGAGATCGCCGTGGCCGGGGGCCACAACATCCTCCTTTCCGGCCCTCCCGGCTCCGGAAAAAGTATGCTCTCCCGCCGTCTCCCCTCCATTTTCCCCGCCATGACCAGGGAGGAAACCCTGGAGACCACCATGATCTGCTCCGTGGCGGGGCTGACGGACCGGCAGCACCCGGTCATGACCCATCGGCCCTACCGCTCCCCCCACCACACCGTCTCCAGCGTCGGTCTGGCCGGAGGCGGCACGGATCTGCGTCCCGGGGAGATCAGCCTGGCCCATAACGGCGTGCTGTTTCTGGACGAACTGCCGGAGTTCAACCGCAGCACCCTGGAGGTACTGCGCCAGCCCATGGAGGACGGGGAGGTCACCATCTCCCGGGTAAGCGGAAGTGTGAGCTATCCCAGCCGTTTCATGCTGGTGGCGGCCATGAATCCCTGCCGCTGCGGCTGGTACGGGGATCCCTCCGGCCGCTGCACCTGTACCGAGGGAGCGGTGCGCGCCTATCAGCAGCGCATTTCCGGCCCTCTGCTGGATCGGATCGATCTTTTCGTTCAGCTTCGGGCTCTGGATTATGAGGAGCTGCATCGTCGGCAGCCCGGGGAGAGTTCCCAAACCATCCGCAGCCGGGTGGAAGCCGCCCGGGAAAGGCAGCGGGCGCGCTGCGGCGCCGGACCCCAGGTGGAGAACGCCCGGCTCAGCGGCGATCTGCTCCGGGACGTCTGCCGTCTGGACCGGCAGGGGGAAGATCTGCTCCGGGCAGCCTATCAGCGCCTGGGGCTCACCGCCAGGAGCCACGACAAAGTCCTGCGGGTAGCCCGCACCATCGCAGACCTGGCGGGCAGCGAGTGGATCCAGCCCGGCCATCTGGCCGAGGCTCTGCAATACAGATCCCGTTTGTGGGTGTTATAGGCAACAAGCCATTTTCAGAAAAGGAGTGTCCGCAACATGAAAAGAGGCCTGACCCTTCTCCTTGCTCTGCTCACGCTGGTCTCTCTCTGCGCCTGCACCGGCGGAAACGCTGTTCCCACTGCGGCGCCGGAGACCGAAAAGCCCGTCGTCACCCTTTCTCCGGCGCCCACGCCGGAGCCCACCCCTGAGCCTACGCCTGAGCCGATCCCCCAGATCGTCATGCCCCTCTCTGCAGAGGAGTTTGCGGGTTACAGCTATCCGGAGGCGGAAAAGAAGCTCCGGATCCTGGGCTTCACCTCTGTCGAGCTGAAGGAATACGCAGACCTGACCTCCAGGGAAGCGGATAAGAACGATATCGTCCGGGGTATCACCATCGGCAATTCCTCAGCCTTCCAGGTGGGAGACAGCTTTGCCGCCGATTCTCCCGTACTGGTGGAATACCATACCCTGCGCACAGCTGCCGTCCCCCTCTCCCCCGCCGAGATCGGTGCCGGGGAACCCGAGGCGCTGGCCAAGGCGTTCTCCGACGCGGGCTTCATCAACGTCCGGACGGACGTGGTGGAGGATCTGGAGGATGGCGCCTCCGCCGCGGTGACCGCAGTTGTGGGCGGCAGCCGGGATTACAGCAAGGGGGATCAGGTCCCCTTCGACGCGGAGATTCTCATTCTTACCCATGTGCCCAAGCCGTCTCATGATCTGCCGGTACTTACGGCGGAACAGGTTTACGCCGCCTGCTCCCCCTCCGTGTTCTACATCGAGATTTACGATCAGAACGGCTGGTGCACCAAGACCGGCAGCGGCTTCTTCCTCACGGAGGACGGGATCGCCGTCACCAACTACCATGTGATCTCCGGCGCCGCCTATGCCGAGATCACCGTATCCGATACCGGGGAGATCTATGAGGTGCTGGGCGTTTACGATTACAGCGTGGACGAAGACTGGGCCATCCTCCAGGTGGAGGGGCAGGACTTCCGTCCGCTGACGGTGGGCAGCCCGGAATACAACGTGGGCGGCGCCACCGTATACGCCATAGGCAGCCCCCTGGGACTCCAGAACACCATCTCCGTGGGGATCATCTCCAACCCCCACCGCTGGGACGGGGGCGTGGATTATATCCAGATGAGCGCAGCCATCTCCTCCGGCAGCAGCGGCGGCGCCCTGCTGGACAAGTACGGCCAGGTCATTGCCATTACCTCCGCCACCTACACCGAAGGGCAAAACCTGAATCTGGCGATCCCGCTGACCTATCTGGCGGACGCGGAAGTGGAGAGCTGGACTCCCCTGACCCGCAGCCAGGTTGGCCCCAGCGGCGTGCTGACCCTGGCGGAATCCCAGGTCCGGCTGTCCATCGGCGGGGAATTTGACCTGAGCCTCACCGCCATCGAGCAGAACTGCACCGGCGTGTCCGTGCGCTACGCCATCGGCAGCGAGGGCATAGTCAGCTGCGAATGGCTGGGCTGGCAGGGAGACGACAATACCCTCCGCATCACCGGTCTTTCCGCCGGCAGCACGGAGATCACCGTCTATTTCCTCATCTCGGAAACCGAGACCATCCTGGATTCCAAAACCGTTCAGGTAACGGTAGCTCCCGACGGAGAGCCGGACATGGTCGGCGAGGGCGTGGAATTCGAGGTGGACGTGGAGTACCTGAGCCTTTCCCTCTTCGCCGGCGGAGAGATCCACGTCCATGCGGTCTATGAGCCGGATGACGAGCATACGTACGTCAGCTGGTACGCGGACGATCCCAACCTGATGAACTGCGAATGGAGCGATTGGGACGAGAACAACGACACCATCCTCTATGTGAACCCCGTGAGCGCGGGCAGCACGGCCGTCACCATCGCCTATTGCCACGATGACGGCAGCCTGCTGGCCATGCAGACCGTCCAAGTGAACATTTTCTATGCTGCCCTGGAGGTCTCCGAGGACGAGATCGGCCTGGCGGAAGGGGAGGATTACGAGATCACCGTGACCATCCGCTCGGACAATCCCGGTCTCCATACCCTGCGTTACGAAATCTACGGGGAGGATATCGTCTCCTGCTCCTGGGGTGCCTGGAACGAGGACGGCATCTCCTGTCCCCTCACCATCACGGGTCTTCAGCCCGGCGAGGCGGACGTGGAGATCAAGCTTCTGGACAAGGACACCAAGCAGTTCCTGTTCAGTGTGAGCATCCCCGTATTTGTAGAATAAAACCGGAGGAACGCCTCATGAAGATCGTGATCGCAGGCTGCGGCATGGTGGGCCGGGAGCTTACCCAGCGTCTCTCCCAGGAGGGCCACGACGTTACGGCCATAGATATCAACGCCCGGCGCATCGAGGAGGTCGGAAACCTTTACGACGTGATGGGCGTGGCGGGCAGCTGCGCTGCCCTGGGCGTTCAGGTGGACGCCCAGGCGGACAAGGCGGATCTGCTCATCGCCACCACCGCCTCGGACGAGCAGAACCTGCTCGCCTGTCTCATTGCGCGGAAACTGGGCGCGAAGCATACCATCGCCCGGGTCCGGGATCCGAATTACACCCGGCGGCAGGAGCGGACCGGCTCCCTGCTGGACTTCCTTTCGGAGGAACTGGGCCTCAGCATGTATCTGAATCCCGAGTTCGCCGCGGCTTCGGAGATCTCCCGTCTGCTGCGTTTTCCCACCGCCCATCGGGTGGACGTGTTTGCAGGGGGCCGGGCGGAGATCGTGGAGATCACGGCGGAAGCTGCCTCACCGCTTCCCGGCCTCCTTCTTCGGGACCTGAGTCGGGAATTCGGCCGGGTGCTGGTCTGCGCCGTGCAGCGGGGGGAGGAAGCCCATATCCCCGGGGGAGATTTCCGCCTCCAGGCGGAGGACCGGATCAGCATTACCGGGGAACCTTCGGAGATCGCCCGGTTTCTGCGCCGCCTGGGTATCCAGAAAAAGAAGGCGGACCGGGTGCTCATCGTGGGCGGCGGACGGATCGCCTACTACCTGGCCAGCAGTCTTGCCGGCGCCGGGACCCGGGTCACCATCGTGGAGAAGAACGAGGACCGGTGCAGCGAGCTTTGCGAGCTGCTGCCGGGAACGGGGATCATTCACGGGGACGGGACGGATCATGAGCTTCTGGGCGAACTGGGGGCGGAGGACATGGATGCCATCGTCGCCCTCACGGATTCCGACCAGGTGAACATCATCCTGGGCCTGTATGCCGCCTCCCTGGGGGCGGCCAAGACCGTAGTGAAGGTAAACAGCGGCAATCTCATCGATCTCAGCGAGCGTTCCGGCCTGGGAAGCGTCATCTCCCCCAAGCACATTACCGCCAACATGATCCTCAGCTACGTGCGGGGCATGAACGCCGCCAGCGAGGACAGCAACGTGGAAGCTATCCACAGTCTCTGCGGCGGCAAGGTGGAAGCCCTGGAGTTTTCCGTGGGACGGGAGGTGGAAGGCCTGTGCGGCGTTCCGCTGAAGGATCTGAATACCCGGCCGGGCCTGCTGGTGGCCTGCATCATCCGGGGCGGCAAAGCCCTGATCCCCGGAGGCACGGACAGCCTCCACCGGGGAGATCACGTCATCGTGGTCACTGCGGAACAGGGCCTGGACGATATCGGCGATATTCTGGAATAAGGAGCGGACATGGAAACAAGTTTTGGATTCCACCCCGGCGGGGCAGACCTGACCCGGGAGGCGGCCCGGTATGCCGGCTGGAAGGCCGGGGACCGGATACTGGACGTGGGCTGCGGCGACGGGACCTCCATGCGCCTGCTGCGGGACGAGCTGGAGCTCAAGCCCGTGGGCTGCGACCGGGACAAGGCTATCCTGGCCCGGGCGAAGGAGCTGGACGGGACCCTGCAGCTCCGGCAGACAGACGGGCTGAGTCTGGATTTTCCCTCCCTGTACTTCGACGGAGCGCTGCTGGAGTGCTCCTTCTCCCTGATGAACCGGCACGACGAGCTGCTTCATGAGCTGTACTGCATTCTGAAGCCCGGGGCGACCTTCGCCATGACGGACCTGTACTGCATCAACCCCGATCTTGACCGGGCGGACGAAACCTTCTACGAGGCGAAACGAATCCTCAACACGCCCAAGCAGGAAAACGACTGCAAAACGGCGGACAGCATCCCCTCGCCTTATCTGCTGGACGGGATGTTTGTCATCGATAACCTGCTGCACGCCATCCGGGACACCGGCTTCGAAATCACCCTTTTCCGGGACCGGACGAAGCAGCTTCAGGATTATTACGCCCAGCTGCTGTTCGACTACGGCAGTCTGGACGCCTACTGGGAAGCCGTTCTGCCCAAGGGCTGCCAGCCCTTCTGCCGGGTGGTCCCCGGAAAGAACTGCGGCTATTTCCTGCTCACTGCCCGAAAGGAATCCAAATGATCGGCGGGGTGGTCCTGGCCGCGGGCTTTTCCAGCCGCATGGGTGCCTTCAAGCCCCTGCTGGAGATCGCGGGGGTCCCCGCCCTGGCCCGGTCCATCCGCTGTCTGGCCTCCTCTGCGGACGAAGTGGTGGTGGTCACGGGAAACCGGGCGGAGGAGCTGACGGACCTGATCGGCCGGGAAGGGGCGAAGGCCCTGTATAATCCCGACTTTGCCCGGGGGATGTTCACCTCGGTGACCGCCGGCGTCCGGTATTTCGCGGACCGGGGAGCGGAGGGTCTGCTGCTCCTCCCCGGGGACTGCGCTGCCGTTCCCCGTCAGGCGGTCCGGGAGCTTCTGGTAAACGGGGGAAACGATTTCGCCGTTCCGGGATACGAAGACAAGCGGGGACACCCCATGTGGGTCCCCGCGCGCTTTTTCCCGGAGATCCTGGCCCATGACGGGACCGATGGCCTGAAGCCCATTCTGGCCCGCCGGGGGCGGAGGATCCTGCCCATGCCCTTCCCCGGCACCGTGGCGGATATGGACCTGCCGGAGGACCGGGATGCCCTGGAGGCCCTGCTGAGCCGCCCCGGACTGGCTGAGCTGGCCAGGGGGAGACGGCTCTTCCTCCTGCGGCACGGGGCGACGGTCCTCCACGCGGGAAAGATCATCATGGGGCGGTACGATGCAAAGCTCTCCCCGGAGGGCGCGGCCCAGATGGAGGCCGCGGGCATCGCTTTGGCCCGGCTGAAGCCGGAGGCCCGGCGGATCTATACGAGCCCCCTGAGCCGTGCCAGGGACAGCGCGGCCATCCTCAGCCGCCATCTGGAGCTGGAGACGGAGGTGCGGGAAGATCTGCAGGAGCTCTCCCTGGGGGCCTGGGACGGTCTGCTTATCGATGAAGTGCGCCGCCGCTGGCCGGAGGCCTATGAGCGCAGAGGACAGGAGCTTATGGCTTACCGCTTCGATGCAGACTGCGAAAGCTTCTATGATCTGGAATATCGGGCCGGGGAAGCCCTGCGGCGGATCCTGGCGGAGGACGACAGCCGGGATCTCATCCTGGTGACCCATGCCGGGGTGCTGAAATGCCTGTACGGCCTCCTCAACGGTCGGGATATCGACTGGGCCTTCTCCCGATTCAACCCCATGAAGGGGGAAATGACCCTGATCCGAGGATAGACCCCCGCCTCCCTCTTTGAGGGTCAGCGAAGCGCGCCGCGGGAGTGAATGACATGCCGGGGGTATGTCAGAGCCGCGGCGTGACCGAGCCGCAGCGAGACGTGGCTCCGGGCGTCCCCCGCAAGCCGGAGCGAAGGGAGTGCCGTGTATTCTGCCGCAGCGGTGCGGTGCGTGTTTCTTCTGCTGTCGTCGTCATCGTTTGGCTGCCTCCGGCGGCCCGATTTCTCTCCCGCGAGAGAAATCGGGGAAAGAGCGCGGCGGGGCTTCGCCCCTGCACCCCGGTGCGGCGGGCGCTGAAGCGAAGGGGGCGTTGGCGCTACGGGGAACAAGCGGGTGCAGGACGGAAGTCTGCCGTCTCTGACGGCGCTGCGGGCAAAGCGCGATGGCTTTTCAGGGTGCTTGTCTGTACTCCGGCACAGTTCGCCGTCTTCTGCCGCCCCAGCGAGACAGCCTGTTCCGGCCCGAAAAAATCAGCCTGGCATACAAAAACCCGGGCCGGTCTGCTGACGCAGACCGGCCCGACCATTTTGCCATACGTTCGTTTACTTGATCCCGATGCACAGGAGCTGTCCCGTGAAGTTATCCGCCGCGTACAGCCCCTCTTCCGTCACCAGGAGCCCCACGGGATACAGGGGACTGTTCAGGGGGGTGTCCGGCGCATACCGGAGCAGCGTCACCACCTGTCCGTCGGCAATGCAGCGCACCGCGCCGTTCACCGTATCCGCCACGAACACCCGGCCCTTGGCGTCCACCGCGACGCCCATGGGAGAGGAGAAGCGGGCGGCCACCGCCGCGCCATCCTGGAAGCCCTCCTCGCCGCAGCCGGCCAGGACCTCCACCGCACCCCCGGTGATCTTCAGGATCCGGTGAGCCCCCGTCTCCGCCACGTAAAGGCTGCCCGCATACCAGCAGAGGCCGGTGGGTTCGTTCAGCCCCTTCACCAGGGTGGTGGCGATGCCCTTTGGCGTGATGACCCGGATGGCGCCGGCGCCGGTATCCGCCGCGTAGAGGTTGCCCTCCTCGTCCACCGCCAGGCCCGTGGGCCGCTCATAGGTCACGCCGCAGTCTCCGGTGGGAAGCCCCTCCTCCCCGGGGGTGGCATTGACGGTCTGCACGCTCTTTTCATCCAGGAAGCGCAGGGCGTTGTTCCGGGTATCGCTGATGGCCCAGCCGTCCAGGAAGGGCACGATGGCCCAGGGCTGCCGGAAGCAGCTCTCCTCAGGCTCGGCATCCACGTAACTGCCCAAAGGCTCCCCGTACAGGTCGCCCTCGGTCTCCATTCCGGCGATGCGGACGGCCTCCCCGTCCTTCACCAGCCAGATGCATTTGTGATAGGTATCGGTCACCAGCAGACCGCCCGCGCCGTCCGCGGCAAGGCCGCAGGGCAGGACGTTCGGAATGCTCAGGCGGGAGCCCAGGTAACCTTGGTTCAGATTCATGAGGATGGTGGCCAGCTCCGCCCGGGTCGCGCCCTTCCGGGGAGCGAAGGTCCCGTCCCCCATGCCGTTCACGATCCCCGCGCTCTTGGCCCAGCGCACCGCCTCCCGGGCGTAGCTGTCGATCTCGTTCTCATCCCGGAAGGACTCCCCGCTCAGGGCGGCGGGGCTGCCCAGACTGCGCCACAGGAACACCGCCAGGTCCTGCCGGGTGATGGCCGCGTCCGGGCCGAAGGTCCCGTCCGCCCGACCGGTGGTAATCCCCTGCCGGGAGGCCCAAGCCACGGATCCGGCATACCAGCTGTCCGCCGGCACGTCCGGGAAGCTCGCCTCCGCCGCAGCGGGGCTGCCGGAAAGCCGGTACAGCACCGTCACCACCATGGCCCGGGTGGTGATGCCGCCGGGGGCGAAGGTATTCTCCGTCACCCCGTTCATCAGGCCCCGGGCGGTGCAGTATTCCACTGCCCGGGCATACCAGGCGCTGCCCGGTACGTCCGTGTAGTTTCCCTGTTCCCCTTCCGCCAGGACCGGCAGGGTCAGGACCAGGGCCAGGATCAGAAGCATGGCCAGGATCTTATTCCGCTGTTTCATGGTTTTCCCTCCGTTCCGTTCTGTTCAGGGACTCAGCTGGTAAAGGTCACCAGCACGCGCACGGACGTATCTGCCATCTCGAAGGAGTAAACGCCGTCCACAGGATCGATGGTGTGGTAATCGTCCATGACGTAATACCCGATGCTGAGTACGCTGTATCCGTTATAGAGCGTGATATCCAGAATTACCGTGTCGCCTGCGAAGGCCTGCGAGACCGTTGCTCCGTTCACCGTTGCCGTCACAATGCCGGTGTTCTCATCTCCGCCGTAATCCGCATATTCAATCTCGATGGCCTGGGCTTCCTGCATACTCACTTCCAGACTTGCCATCTCTTCGGGCATGGTGAAGGCATAGGTATTCGCTCCGCTCTTCGTTACGGGCACCTCTGTATCGGCAACCACGTAGACGCCGTCTCCCTCCACAGGATCCGAGAAAATCCGGTATCCGTCATGGGGTGTGATCGTCAGCGTCACCGCCGCTCCCGCGGGCAGCTCAACGTACATCGAATCCAGGGTCACAGGCTCGCCATTCACCGTAACGTCCGCCTGGATGAGCAGCCCCTCGCTGACATACAGCTCATACAGCTCAACGAACTCTGCTGCGATCGTCACCGGCTCGTCCGGCATGACGAAGGTGAAGGTATTCTCCGTCGTTCCCTGGGAGACCTGGACCGTGCTTCCGGATGTGTCACCGGTCACGGAGATGTTATTCAGGAAGATTCCATAGCCGTCATTCGGCGTCATGGTCAGGGTCACGATCTCTCCATTTTCGGCCCAATCCTTATCCAGCCCATATTCGCCGTCCGTGGGTTCAGGCGGCGTGATGGCGTAGCGGGCGATGAACTGGGCGGTATAGGTGATGTTGCCCGTGACGGTCACGATCTCGGGACTCCAGCCGTCAAATTCGTAAAACGCGCTCGCCGTTTCCTCTCGGAACGGTTCACCGTTGGGGTATACCGGCGTCGCACCGTAATCATAGGTCTCTTCCGTGGGCGTCTGGCCCTCCACGACCCAGGTCACGGTGTACTGGTTCAGGATCTCCTCAAACTGGGCGGTATATTCCGCATCCCCGGTAACCGCCGTAATGGACGGATCCCAGCCCAGGAAGGAATAGCTGTACTGCGCGTCCCCCGTCTTGACGGGCGTCGGGCCGGTGTAGGTCGGGGTCACGCCGTAGGCCACCTGATCCTCCCGGGTATCTCCG
>Ga0310697_10001484_pt1 | contig 27389 bp, 24 predicted proteins | sample 172DNAGHGlowgp2_FD_203883 | JGI IMG/M metagenome (GOLD analysis project Ga0310697, IMG submission 203883) | Sheep rumen microbial communities from Palmerston North, Manawatu-Wanganui, New Zealand - 1728 DNA GHGlow gp2 (v2) (version 2) | ecosystem: Host-associated > Mammals > Digestive system >...
CGGTGTGCACTGGTAGGCCGTCCAATGGTATAGCTCATCGCGTACCCAATTGGGGTTAACGTGCCAGAGCATCCATTGCGAAGTCATCTCGAAGAAGCCGCCTCCGAACCATCGTCCTTCCTCAGGACGCTCGGCATCCTGCGTGTCGATGAACTGGTCATAAGCATTAGAGGCACGCCCGACTTTAGCCTTCTTGTCGCAATGAACCTGCATCTGGAAGCTATGCCCCAGCTCGTGCGCCACAGCGTTGAGGGGACGGTCCTGAAGCCGGTTGGGAGCAGCCCAGAAGGCGCCGATCACCTCGTCGTAGTCGCCTCCGTAGGCCGTGCCGTCGAGCGAGTAGTTGATCATCACCATCATACGGTAGCGGTCGGCATTAGAGCCTGCGCCGATGAAGTGCAACGTATCGCGATAGTAAGCATAGAAGCGCTCCAGCTTCTGCTTGAGGTTCTCGAGATCGACGCTCATGCGATGCCCTTCCAACTGCGGCGGGTTCTTCAGGTCAGCACCGAAGCCGCGCTGCCAGAAGATGACGAAATTCTCCGTCAGCGCCATACGGCTGTAGCTCCATTGCGCCGTATCACTCTCAAAGTTATTATTACGAAGATCCGATGGGATATAGATTTGCTTTCCTGGAATATCTATCGCCAAGGCATTCACAATAAAAATGGCGACAAAAAGGAGTAAGAGGGAGGTTCGTTTCATAATGATTTATGCGTTTAACATTGCTTTTCGGGTGCAAATATAGCATTTTATAAGCAGAAAGCACAAGCTCTTTCATGCCTTTTACACTTTTTATGTTCATTTTATTTGGCTGTATGCGAGAAAAGACGTATTTTTGTGGCAAGAAATGTAAACAATAACGTATAATCTTACAAACTCATCAACTCATAAACTTACAGATTATGAAGAAGTACAATTTCAATGCCGGTCCTTCAAAGCTTCCCCGCGAGGTGATGGAGGCCACTGCTGCTGCCTGCCTCGACTTCGAGGGCAGCGGTCTCTCGCTCATGGAAATGAGCCATCGTGCCAAGAACTTCCAACCTGTCGTCGATGAGGCAGTAGCCCTGTTCAAGGAGTTGCTGGACATCCCCGAGGGTTACAGCGTACTGTTCCTGGGCGGCGGTGCCAGCCTGCAGTTCTGCATGGTTCCCTATAACCTCCTGGAAAAGAAAGCCGCTTACCTGAACACGGGTGTGTGGGCGACCAAGGCTGAGAAGGAAGCCAAGCTCTTCGGCGAGGTCGTTGAAGTAGCTTCCAGCAAGGACAAGAACTTCACTTACATCCCCAAGGATTTCACGATTCCCACGGATGCCGATTATTTCCACATCACCACGAACAATACCATCTACGGCACTGAGATCTTGAAGGACTTCGACAGCCCCGTGCCCATGGTGGCTGACATGAGCTCCGACATCTTCAGCCGTCCTATCGACGTGAGCAAGTACGGCCTGATCTACGGCGGTGCCCAGAAGAACCTGTCGATGGCCGGCGTGACCTTCGTCATCATCAAGGAAGACCTGGTAGGCAAGGTGAGCCGTCCGATTCCCACGATGCTCAACTATCAGACGCACATCAGCAAGGGCAGCATGTTCAACACGCCTCCTACGGTGCCCATCTACTGCGCCCTGCAGAACCTCAAGTGGATCAAGGCAGCAGGCGGTGTCAAGGAGATGGAACGCCGAGCCATCGAGCGTGCAAAAATCGTCTATGGCGAGATCGACCGCAACAAACTCTTCGTCGGTACAGCCGAGGATGACAGCCGCTCACGCATGAACATCACTTTCGTCCTCAAACCCGAGTATCAGGAGCTGCAGGATGAATTCATGGCCTTCGCTACAAGCAAGGGCATGGTCGGCGTGAAGGGTCACCGCGACGTAGGTGGTTTCCGCGCAAGCTGCTACAATGCCATGGATCTTGAAGGCGTCAATGCTCTCGTAGCCTGCATGAAGGAGTTCGAGGCGATGCATTAAATTGTAATTATATAAGTCAAACCATTAAATGAAAATCCCCAATAGCCGCAAGTAGAAAGACATTCTACTTTCCCCCTAAGGGGGGGAGCGGGGAGGGGGTCCTCTTATGAAAGTTTTAATTGCAACAGAAAAGCCCTTCAGCGGCGTGGCCGTGAAGGGTATCAAGGAGGTTTTCGATGCCGCTGGCTATGAAACCGTCCTTTTGGAGAAATACACAGAGAAGGCACAGCTTCTGGATGCCGTCGCCGATGCCGACGCCATGATTATCCGCTCGGATAAAGTTGATGCTGAGGTCCTCGACGCCGCCAAGCAGTTGAAGATTGTCGTCCGTGCTGGCGCCGGATACGACAACATCGACCTCGAAGCAGCCACCGCCCACAAGGTAGTAGCCATGAACACCCCTGGTCAGAACGCCAACAGCGTAGCTGAGCTCGTATTCGGTCTGCTGGTCTATGCCAAGCGTAACTTCTTCAACGGCACGAGCGGCACCGAGCTGAAAGCCAAGCGCCTCGGCATCCTCGCCTTCGGAGCCGTAGGACGCAACGTCGCACGCATCGCTAAGGGCTTCGACATGGAAGTGTCGGCCTACGATGCCTACTGCCCTGCCGAGGTCATCGAAGCTGCCGGCGTGAAGGCCGTGGGCTCTGCAGCCGAGCTGTTCGAACAGAACGACATCGTCAGCCTGCACATCCCCGCCACCGCAGAGACAAAGCAGAGCATCAACCGCGAACTCGTGAACAAGCTCCCGAAGGGTGGCATCCTCGTGAACACCGCCCGCAAGGAGGTCATCAACGAGCCCGAGCTACTGGCTTTGCTGGCCGAGCGCGAAGATCTGAAGTATGTCACGGACATCAAGCCCGATGCTGACGCCGACTTCGCCAAGTTCGAAGGACGCTACTTCACCACGCCCAAGAAGATGGGTGCACAGACCGCCGAGGCCAACATCAACGCCGGCATCGCCGCAGCCCATCAGATCGTCGGTTTCCTCGAGGAGGGCATTACGAAGTTCCAAGTAAACAAATAGATTTAAATGTATAATTGATAATTTATTATACATTGTCAATTATACATTATACATTGAATAACAATGGCTAAGATTAAACCATTCCGTGGCTTACGCCCTCCAAAAGAGCTCGTAGAACAGGTCGAAAGCCGACCATACGACGTCCTCGAGAGTGAGGAGGCTCGTGCGGAAGCGGGCGATAACGAGAAGTCGCTCTACCATATTATTAAGCCCGAGATCAACTTCCCCGTAGGCACCAGCGAATATGATCCGCGTGTCTATGAGGAGGCTGCTCGCCAGTTCCAGATGTTCCAGGACAAAGGTTGGCTGGTGCAGGACAAGGACGAACACTACTACATCTACGCCCAAACGATGAACGGCAAGACGCAGTACGGCCTTGTCATCGGCGCTTATGTCGAGGACTACATGAACGGCACGATTAAGAAGCACGAGCTGACGCGTCGCGACAAGGAAGAGGATCGCATGAAGCACGTCCGCGTGAACAACGCCAATGTGGAGCCAGTCTTCTTCGCCTACCCCGACAACGCCGTGCTCGACGCCCTGCTGAAGCGTTATGCCGCCACCGAACCCGAGTACGACTTCATCGCCCCCATCGACGGTTTCCGCCATCAGTTCTGGGTCATCAGCGATGCCGATGACATCCAGACCATCACGGAGGAATTCCGCAAGATGCCGTCGCTCTACATCGCCGACGGTCATCATCGCTCTGCTGCCGCTGCCCTCGTAGGCGCTGAGAAGGCCAAGCAGAATCCCAACCACCGCGGCGATGAGGAGTACAACTACTTCATGGCGGTTGCTTTCCAAGCCTCACAGCTCACCATCCTCGACTACAACCGCGTCCTTAAGGACTTGAACGGTTTGTCGAGCGAACAGTTCTTAGACGCTGTGCGTAAGAACTTTACGGTCGAGGACAAAGGTGCGAACATCTACAAGCCAGCCAAGTTGCATGAGTTCTCGCTCTACTTGGACGGCCATTGGTTCTCACTCACAGCCAAGGACGGGACCTACGACAACAATGACCCCATCGGTGTGCTCGATGTGGATATCTCCAGCCGCCTCATCCTTCAGGACATCCTGCAGCTCGGCGACCTGCGTTCCTCGCAGCGCATCGACTTCGTGGGTGGTCTGCGTGGTTTAGGCGAGTTGAAACGACGTGTCGATAGCGGCGAGATGCGCGCTGCCTTGGCACTCTATCCCGTATCAATGCAGCAAATCATGGATATCGCTGACAGCGGCAAGATTATGCCGCCCAAGGCAACATGGTTTGAGCCGAAGCTCAGAAGCGGACTGGTGATACACAAACTCTCATGACTGATATCTTCAGGACCATATCCTCTCCCTCATCGGGTCAAATTACGGAGAAGCGAAGCAAGTTTCTTGCTTTCGCTTTTCCTGTTTCTACGGTGGAAGAGGTGAAGGCCTTAGTCGAGGAATACCAGAAGAAATACTACGATGCCCGCCATGCCTGCTACGCTTATATGCTCGGTCACGAACGACTCGTGTTCCGCGCCAACGACAACGGCGAACCTAGCGGCACGGCAGGCAAACCCATCCTCGGGCAGATCAACTCCAACGAACTAACCAACATCCTCATCATTGTCGTCCGTTATTTCGGAGGTGTCAAGCTCGGCACCAGCGGACTCATACAAGCTTACAAAGCAGCTGCCGCCGAAGCCATCGCAGCTGCCACGATTATCGAGGAAACGGTGGATGAACAAATCACCATAGCTTTCGAATACCCCCTGATGAACAGCGTCATGCGCATCGTTAAGGAGGAATCCCCTACCCTCGTCTCGCAGTCCTTCGACGGCGACTGCCTGATGACCCTCTCCATCCGCGCTTCGCTGATGCCTCGCCTCAGAGACCGCCTTTCCAAAATTGACGGCATCAGGTTCATCAATTCAGAATAATAAGAACCATCAACACATAACCTCAAAAACAACAGACTATGATTACTTTAATTATTGTGGCCGTAGTGGCCTTCATCATCGTGATGTGGGTGATTTCCACCCAACGTGAACTCGTGAAGCTCGAAGAGCTCTGCAAGAACGCCCTCAGCCAGATTGAGGTACAGCTCAACTCCCGTTGGGATGCCTTGCTCAACCTCGCCGGTGCCGCCCGTGAGATTGCCGGCATGGAGAGCGAGACCATCATCAAAGCCATCGAGGCACGCCGCCCGTCAGGCGTCAAGACTGCAGCCGACGTCAACGCTTCGCAGAGCGGATTTGCCGACGTGATGAACCGACTCATGGTCGTCACCGAGGCCTATCCCGACTTCAAGTCTCATCCCGAGTACATAAAGCTGATGGACAGCATCAATGGCTATGAGGACAAGGTTCGCATGAGCCGTATGGTCTATAACGACAGCGCCACGAAGCTCAACCGCTATGTGCGCCAGCTGCCCTCCAGCATCATCGCCAACATGCTCCACTTCGATGTCATGGAGTACATCAAGATCGACAACGAGCAGAAGCGCGACGCGCCCAACCTCTTCCCTGGTCAGAATGCTACCACGGGTCTCTCTAACGTAGCTCCCCGATAATCCCACACGCCCATTTCATTTATTATGAAACGCCTACTGTTCACCCTGTTGGCTGTCATGGTGGTGCTTCCGAGTGCCATCGCCCAACACTCTCTGGACAGCCTCTACATTGGTGTATATCTCCATCGCGACGGCTCCGCCGACGTCTATGAGCATCGCTATATGTACATCGGCGATGAAGGTACCGAGTGCTACATCAAGATGTACAACCTCGGCGACATGGACGTGACGGATTTCAGCGTGAGGGAGGATTCCACGAACTACACCAACGAAGGTGCGTGGAATGTGGACCGCACGCGCTCCGAGAAAGCCTTCCGCTGCGGCATCAACGAGACGTATGAGGGCAAAGAACTATGCTGGGGCGTTGGCAGTTCCGGCAATCATGTGTACATCGTCCAATATAAACTCCACGGACTCGTCAAGAGCTACAACGACTTCGACGGCTTCAACTTCTGTTTCTACGAAGCTTCGACCCCAGCTGCCGATCAAGCGCGCATCGTCATCCGATTAGAACGGAGCGACTTCACCTGGATTAGACCCCAGTTCGGCGATTCGCTCTACAACTATTCGTTGTTGAAAGACAGCTTCGCATACAACTTGCGACGAGACAGCGTGACCCTGCTACACAAAGACATCGCCAACGACACGCCCATCACAGTGCCTGCCGACGATGCACGTCTCGTAACCGACAGCCTCACTCGTGACTCCACCAGCATCTGGGCTTTCGGTTTCCATGGATTCATCACCTTCTCGGACAGGGGCGGTGTCATCGCCGAGACTGAGGAAGTAGGTTTGGAAGACGGCGAGAGGATGATTCTCATGCTCCGCTTCAAGAAGGGTCTCTTCGCTCCTGAAATCAACTACCCCGATAAATCGTTCGAGACAGATGTCAAGGAACTGGCTTTCAATGGTAGCGACTATTCCTATGACGACGAAGGCGACGGTAGTGTGGCATCGCTGTTTGGAGGCGACGACACTCCCGAGTGGGTAGATACATTGCTTCTGGTACTGGGCGGCATCTGCTGTGGCGGCGTTCCTATCATCCTCCTTTTCTGGGCCATCTTCGGCACGATGATCAGTCGGAAGCGTGAGCGCAAGCAGATAAAGAAACTCATCGGCGATGCCCCTGCCTACTACCAGGAACCGCCTCTCGGCGGCAACCTCATCCGTTCCCGTCGCGTCCTGCGTGCCCTCGAACCCAGCGCCGACAAAAGCGAGATGAAACTGGTAGAGGCATACGTTCTGCGACTCGTTGATAACAAGCTCATCAATGTCGTGCAGGAGATGAACAGCCAAGGCGAGATCGAAAGCTACTTCCGCATCGAAGATCCGGAAAAGGTCGAGCAAACCATCATCAACAAGGATGAGGATCACGACCTGATGATTAGGCTGCTACACCTGCTTTACCAGGCAGCCGGCGAGGATCATCTGCTGCAACCTAAGGAGCTGAAGCAGATGGTTGAAGACGACCCTCTCGCCGTGCGTTCTTTCGCCCGCAAGTTGCGCGACCTCAACGATGTGCAGCTGCGCCCCAAACAAGTGAAGCAGGACGAGGCGCAACAGGTTTATGGTTTCTGGAAATACCTCAAGGACTTCACCCTCGTCAAGGAACGCGCCCTTCAGGAGGTGACGTTGTGGAAAGAATACCTCACCTTCGCCACGCTCTTCGGCATCGCCGACCAGGTGCGTGCCGATATGAAGAAGATAGCGCCCGACCTGCAAGTCTTCGACGAGCTCACCCGCCACATCATCGACAACACATCCGTCAATGCCGCCCTCTACTCGGCACTCACGCAGAGCATCATCGATGCCGCAACGCGCACTATTCACTACGAAACCGACTACGAACGCGAAAGCCGTCTGCAACGTGAACGCGCAGCCCGTCGTCAGCGATGGAGCGGTGGAGGCGGTCGCGCCTCCTTCGGCGGTGGCGGAGGCTTCTCCGGAGGCGGAGGCAGCGGAGTGAGATAAATCCCACAAATAAGTCGTAACCGATAAATATATTTGTTGATTTGAACGTATAGACGTAGCCGCCCATACCTATAGACGTGTGAGCGTTTACGTCTATACGTGTTTTTTTGTATCTTTTATTTCATATTATTTAGTTATCTCAAATAAATTGCCTATCTTTGCAGCCGATATGGAAATTCCATCACATTATTTGGAGCGTGCCGTAGGCGAGTTCGCTCAGTTGCCAGGCATCGGGCGCAAGACGGCTATGCGTCTTGTGTTGCATCTGCTGAAGTGGGAACGCAAGGATGTTGACGCCTTTGCCGAGAGCCTGCATGAGTTGGCTGCCAACGTACGCTATTGTCATATCTGCCACAATGTGTGCGACGACGAGGAATGTCAGATCTGCGCCTCGCCACGCCGCGACCATACGATAGTATGTGTTGTGGAAAGTGTGCAGGACGTGATGGCCATAGAAGCGACGCAGCAGTACAATGGCGTTTACCATGTCCTGGGCGGCATCATCTCACCCATGGACGGCATCGGCCCGCAGGACTTGGAGATTGAGAGTCTCGTCAAGCGTGTGTGTGCCGGCGGCATCGCTGAGGTGATTCTCGCGCTGAGTCCCACGATGGAGGGCGACACGACATCGTTCTACATCTTCCGCAAGCTGGCCGAAGCGCCTGAAGTGGCGATCACGACGCTGGCTCGAGGCGTGGCACAAAACGACCAGCTTCACTACACCGACGAGCTGACACTCGGACGCAGCATCATGGACAGGAAGCCATTTAAGAGCTGATCATGGAACGATTCAAGAACTGAATATAAACTTATTATGATTAAGAAACTGAGATTTATATATTGTGCAGAACTATTGATAGCGGCATTGATTGCCATTCTCTATGAAGCAGGCTTGATCGCAGAGGGAGCTTTGGCAGGCAACGACTTGCGAACATACTGGATGAGTATCGTTGGCATAGCACTGACCATCGTGCTGGTACCGGTGGCCATGCGCCTGATGAAGTTCAAACGCGTCAACAACGCTGTGGTGCAGGACGAGGCGGCTTACTATCACTGGAGCATCGTGCGCTTTGCACTATTAGGTCTCCCCTTGCTTTACAACACGTTGTGCTATTATCTATTAGGATGTGAAACGACCTGCGGCTATCTGGCACTGATGGTGGTGGTTGCTTTCCTGTTCGTGTGGCCATCAATGGACAAAATGGAATACGAGAGAGAGGGAGGAATGAATAATGGTTAATGATCATTCCTTAAGCATCATCATCGTCAACTACAATGTGAAGCACTACCTCTGGCAGTGCCTCGATTCCGTGCGCCGTGCCTCCGAAGGTCTCGACGTGGAAGTCTGGGTGGTGGACAATGCCTCAAAGGACGGTTCGTTGGAGTATGTCCGTCGCGACTTCCCCAACATCCATGTCATCGAGAATACGGAGAATGTAGGCTTTGCATGTGCCAACAATATGGCCATTCGTCTGTCGCGCGGCGATCTGGTGCTTTTGCTGAACCCCGATACCATCGTTTCCGAGTATGCATTGCGCGGTTGCTTGGCCTTCTTTGCATCGCATCCCAAAGCCGGTGTTCTGGGCATTCGCATGCTGAACCGCGACGGCAGCTTTGCCCGCGAGTCACGGCGTGGACTGCCAACTCCGGCCACAGCATTCTTCAAGGTGTGCGGTCTTTGCAAGCTCTACCCTACCCATCCCCGTTTCGGACGTTACTATATGGGTCATCTGCCCGAGGATAAGGAAGGACAGATCGAAGTCATCTCTGGCGCCTTCATGATGCTGCGACGTGATGCCGTCGAGCAAGTGGGCTTGCTGGACGAAGACTATTTCATGTATGGCGAGGACATCGACCTCAGCTACTGCATCGGACAGGCCGGATGGGAATGCTGGTACTCGCCTCAGCTGATGATGCACTACAAAGGCGAGAGCACGCACGACACGAGCTTCCGATACATCCACAGCTTCTACAACGCTATGCTCATCTTTTTCCGCAAGCATTTCGCGCGCCGCTACTGGTTCTCGTGGCTGGTGATTGAGATTGCCGTTGTGGTTATGGGCATTGCGGCTTTCATCCGCAATCATTTGCGCGATGGGATAAACACGTTGAAGAATCGGCTATTCCCGTCTCAATCCATACCCGAGAGGTTGTACTTCATCGGAACCGACAATGGATGGACTGAATTGCAAGCATTGTTGAACAGCCATCCCGAGTTCACGGGTGAACGCATCAGCAACATTGACGAAGCCGACAAGAATGCTGAATATATTACTTTCGAAGTAACGCCTGACGGACAGCCATACCACGACATGCTCACGTTGCTGTCGCAAGTTCATGACCGAGGGATGAAAGCTCACCTTGGCACGTTCAATCGTAAATCCCAGACACTCATTCTGCCTAATGATATCGTTACGAGCGCTGGAGCCTGAAGACCTCGATCTGATCTACCGCATCGAGAACGACCCGGAGTACTGGCGCTTCGGAGCATCCACCGTTCCCTATTCCCGTTATGCCCTTCGTCAGTTTATTGCTTCGTCGCAGAACGATTTGTTTGCCGATGGTCAGGTGCGCCTGGTCATCGAGAGCGACGGCACGGGCGTAGGTTTTGCGGACTTAACCAGCTTCGATTCCATTCACCTTCGCGCAGAGATTGGTCTTGCCGTACTTCCAGAGCATCAGGGCAAACACATCGGACAGGCTGCCGTGAAATGTCTCTGCGACTACGCTTCGAAGCTCCATCTTCATCAGATCTATGCCGTTATCGCCGTAACAAACGAGCCAGCAACCCGTTTGTTTAGGTCGCTGGCTTTTGAAAGTTCGGCTACGCTCAAAGATTGGCTGCGTAGCGACGAAGGTTATGTTGATGCCGTTGTCTGGCAGAAATGTTTCGATTAGTGACGTCCGCCACCGCGTGAACCGCCACCTCCGCGTGAACTGCCTCCGAAACCACCTCCACGTGAACCGCCGCTGTGAGAACCGCCGCTGAAGCCACCGCTTCTGCTGCCTCCCATGCTGTGGCTGCTTACGCTGCTACGGGTGCCGATAGAGGAGCTGCCACGGGAAGTACCCATCGAGGAACTGCCGCGGGAAACACCCATTGAGGAACTGCCGCGGGAGAAACCACCGCTGTTGCCACGTCCGTAGTCGGAATGACTGCGGCTGCCGGCACTCACCGTGGTGCGAGTGGAGCTGGGATGGTCGTAGCTACGGCTTAAGCTACCGCTGCCGCGAGAGATGCTACCACCGCCGCGAGAGATGCTGCCGCTGCCGCGAGTGATATCGCCGGAACGGTGAGTTTCGCTGGTGGAATGTCCACGCCCACCGTCGCCAATGCGATAGCCGTTGCCGCGACCTTCAAAACTGCCGCGAGTGCCATGACCACGATCGCCGATATGATAGCCATTGCCACGTCCGCCACGATCCATACCACCGTGATGAGTGATGTGATGACGATCTGTGCCACGGAAGCCACCATTCCAGTGAGGACGACGCTGAACATAGAAACCGCCATGATGGTAGAAGCGGCCGTGACCACCACGATAGCTGTAGTAAACCGTGGGATGACCATAATAGTAATACCCTACGCGATAATAACGATAGACGGGGAAGAACCAGCGATTGTGGAACCACGAGAGAGGACGGAAGAAGTAGTCGGCGGCAGCGAAGATGGTGTACTGCCAGTCGTACAGGATATGACGCAGGTCGGCATTGCGGTAAGCCAGATAGTCGCCATAGATATCATCAGCCGTCTCGACGCTCAGGAGGTAGTCGAGGTTGATCTCGTAGCAGTCGTTGTACTGCTGGTCGTTCAGGTTCAGTTCATAAGCCATCTTATCCGTGAGGAAACGGGCTTGTTCGCGAGCCTCTTCGTAGCTCATGGCTGAGAGGGAGAGGATGGAGCAGAAGCTCAACATCAGGGAAAACATGTACTTTTTCATATTGCTTACAGTTTAAAAGATGAGACTTTGTTTCTTTTGACACTGCAAAGATACGGCCTTTAAGCGAATCCTCGTGGAGGAAATCACCTAAAGGCCGATGGGGTTATCCCTAAAGCTGAGCGGGATGTCGGTTAATCGTCTTTCGAACGGGTCAGAACCACCGCTGAACGGGCAGGCAGATAGAGCTTGAGCCAACCCTTGTTCTCACGCGCAAGGATAGGATCGTAGTTGGTGTAATGACGCATAGTGTCGTCGTTCAAGCCATGACCGCCAAAAGCGACATCATCGGTGTTCAGAAGCACAGAATAGGAGCCCTGACGCACACGGAAGCCGTAGCCGGTGTAGCTGCGATTGTACGAGAAGTTGAACACGAAGAGCAGCTCGCCGCGCTGGTAAGCCAGCACTTGGTCGCCATCGTCGTGCCAGATCTCGGTGACGGGGGTCTTCTGAATATCCTTCTGCATCTTCAGCACCTTCAGCATCTGCTGGTCAAAGTCGCCGAGGAAGTGATAGCACAGTTCCTTGTTATCGACGAGATTCCACTGGCGACGGGCATACTTGTAGCTCCAACCATTACCTTCGCGGGGGAAGTCGATCCATTCAGGATGACCGAACTCATTACCCATGAAGTTGAGGTAGCCGCCGTTCATCGTGCTGGCCGTGAGCAGACGGATCATCTTGTGCAGGGCAATACCGCGCTCAACATTGTAGTTCTCGTCGCCCTTCTTGAAGTGCCAGTACATATCGGCATCAATCAGGCGGAAGATGATGGTCTTGTCCCCCACCAAAGCCTGGTCGTGACTCTCGCAATAGCTGATAGTCTTCTCGTCAGCACGGCGGTTCTTAACCTCCCAGAACATGGAGCTGGCTTTCCAGTCCTCATCGCGCTGTTCCTTTATAATCTTGATCCAGTAGTCGGGAATATTCATGGCCATGCGGTAGTCGAAGCCGTAGCCGCCATCCTTGAAGGGAGCTGCCAGACCGGGCATTCCCGACACTTCTTCGGCAATGGTGATGGCTTTGGGATTCACCTGATGGATTACCTCATTGGCCAGAGTGAGGTAGCAGATGGCATTGTCATCCTCGTGACCATTGTAGTAGTCGCCATAGTTCGTGAAGGCTTCTCCGAGACCATGACTATAGTAGAGCATGGAGGTGACACCGTCGAAGCGGAAGCCGTCGAAGTGGTATTCCTCAAGCCAGAACTTGCAGTTGGAGAGCAGGAAATGCAGCACCTCGTTCTTGCCATAGTCGAAGCAGAGGCTGTCCCATGCGGGATGCTCGCGGCGACCGCCCTCGTAGAAGTACTGGTTGGGATCACCGGCGAAGTTGCCGAGGCCTTCGTTCTCGTTCTTGACAGCGTGGCTGTGTACGATGTCCATGATGACGGCGATGCCTTTTTCATGAGCGGCATCGATCAGCGCCTTGAGTTCTTCGGGAGTGCCAAAACGTGAGCTGGCAGCAAAGAAACTCGAAACATGATAGCCGAAGCTGCCATAGTAGGGATGCTCCTGAACGGCCATGATCTGAATGCAGTTGTAACCGTCCTTAGCAATACGCGGCAGCACATTCTCACGGAATTCCGTATATGTACCCACCTTCTCGGCATCCTGCGCCATACCGATATGGCACTCATAGATGAGCAGAGGTGATGTGTCGGGACGGAACTTCTTGACCTTCCACTCATAGGGAGTTTCGGGAGCCCATGCCTGAGCGGAGAAGATCTTGGTGTTATCGTCCTGCACCACACGGGTTGCCCATGCAGGGATACGTTCGCCCTGACCGCCTTCCCAATGGATGGAGAGTTTGTAGAGCTGACCATGCTTGATGGAACGTGCCGGAAGCTTTATCTCCCAGTTGCCATTGCTCTTTGGCACGCGCTTCATGGCGTAGTGCTTGTCTTCCTTCCAATCGTTGAAGTCGCCGATGACATAGATTTCCGTGGCATTGGGTGCCCACTCACGAAGAATCCATTTCTTGTCCTCGAAATGGAGTCCATAGTAGAGATAACCCGTGGCAAAATCGGCCAGCTTCTGCTTGCCGCCCTGCGTGAGTTCGTTAATCTTGTCGAGGGCGTGCTGATGACGCCCTTCGATGGCTGCGGAGAATGGAGCTAACCATTCGTCGTTGCGAATCAATTTGAGTTGAGGAGCAGCAACGGGCGCAGCCTTCTTCTTGTCGGTAGCTTTCTTGCCGGAAACCGACTTAGACGTTTTTGCGGTCTTGGACGTTGATTTTGACGTAGCTTTTTTTGTACTCGTCTTTGTTTCTTTAATAGCCATTATGATGTATTTAGGAATCCCTATATATAAAAAGGTACGCGCGCGAAGCTTCAGGCTTTCACCTTGATGATGGCTTTGCGCAAACCTGTTGGGGTCACAGCTGGAGCATGACCGTCCGAAGGAAAGTAGATGGCGAACTGACCACGACGAAGCGTGTAGTAAGTGGTGGCGATGTCCTCAGGGGTCTGAGAAGCCGCAGGATCATGAAGCGTCATGTCGGTCTCGGCATTGTACGCTGCTTCAGGGAGCAGATGGGCAGGACACCAACCATGTTCCTCATCACCCGTAAGGGGAATCTGAATGTCTATCATCCGGCGATGAGTCTCAAAACGAGCCTCACTGCGCGTCTTAACGGGAGCTTCTTGTACATTGATAAACAAATCATCCCCTTGAATAGGGGTGATACCCGTTGGTAATGACAATAAATCGACATGTCCGAGGAAGTCGGCTACAGCGTTAAATAAAGGGTTCAAACCGACGTAGCGGTCGAACTGCTTTAAATCATCAATAATCATTACGTAGTTTTTATTCTATAGAATTTCGGTGCAAAGGTACACAAATCTTTCGATTTAAGGAAACAAAATGGCATGAAAAAGCCCTAAAGTAGGTGATTATCTACTTTAGGGCCGTTTATCTTGTCGTGAAAAGGTCAGTTATCCAGCACTCCCATGGTGTAATGTCCGCGGCGGATGACATGACCGTTTTTATCTTTCTCCACGAAATCACCATCTCGTTTGTCGTTCGTGAACGAACCTTCGAAGCGTATGCCGTCAGGAGTTTCCATGATACATTTGCCATTCTTTTCGCCTTGGCGGAACGTACCGCGGAACTTCGTGCCGTCGGCCTGACGAAGTATGCCTTCGCCATCCATCATGCCGTCCTGCCATTCGCCGTCATACATATCGCCGTTGCGCCACGTGTATTTACCCCGGCCGCTCTTCTTGTCGGCAACCCAACCGCCAACGTAGCTCGTACCATCGGGGGAAGTGAACGTTCCGTTGCCGTGCTTCAGACCATTCTTGAACTGACCGACGTATTTCTGACCATTAGCATAGGTGAAGATGCCTTCGCCATCGCGCTGGCTGTGGCGGTAAGTACCTTCATATCGGTCGCCATTATTAAAGGTGTAGATGCCTTTGCCTTCCAGGGAATCGTTGACGAAATTGCCCTTAAAGACATCGCCATTGGCATATTTATATGTTCCGGCACCGTTCATCTTGCCGTGTTTCCAGGATCCGGAATACTGAGCACCGTTAGCCCAGACGAAGGTTCCCTGACCGTCCTTGAGGTCGTTCTTCCAGTCGCCGCGATAGAAATCGCCGCTTGCATAAGTATAGACACCGGCTCCTTCGCGCTTATCGCTCTGCCAGTTACCTTCGTAGCGGTCGCCATTGTAGTAGTACATCGTTCCCTTACCCTGCTGGTAGTCACGGAACCAAAGGCCTTCATAGCGATTGTTGTTGCGGAAGTAGAACGTTCCTTGTCCGTGCTGATGATCCTGGAACCACTCACCTTCGTATTTCTCGCCATCGGCGAACACGTAGGTGCCGTAGCCCTCGCGCTTTCCTTTAATATATTCACCCTCGAACATGTCGCCATTGGGATAGATGGTCTTACCCTTGCCCAAAGGCTTGCCGCGGAACATCTCACCTTGATACTCGCCACCATCCTTAAACGTGTAGGAACCAATGGTGATTTCCTGAGCCATAGCCGTCGCGACCGACAGCGAAAACGACATCAGGAAGAGCGAAAAAATGTGCTTGAAAGTATATTGTTTCTTCATTTTGACTCGTATTTTCGGGCAAATATAGAACAAATTAGTGAAGCGGGAAAATTCATTAAGACCTTTTAACGGACTAAGACATTCCTTTAGCCTCGTTTAGCTAAAAACGCTCGACACTTTTTACGCCACGCACACCCTCAAGTTTCTGAACCAACTGCTTCAGGCGGCTCGTGTCCTCAAGCATGATGGTCAGCGTGCCGTTGAACAGGCCGTCGTGCGAATCGATGGAGATACTGCGCAGCTGCAGCTTCTCGTCCTTCGAAATGATGCTCGTGATGTTATTCACGATGCCGAGGTTGTCCTGACCTACGATGCGCAACGTGATGGCATACTGACTACCACCCTTGCCGGCCCAACGCGCATCTATAATACGGTACCCGTAACGGCTGCGCAACGCAGGAGCATTAGGGCAGTCCTTGCGGTGGATCTTGATGCCGCCGCCTGCCGTGAGGAATCCGAAAACGGAATCGCCATAAACGGGCTGGCAGCATTTGGCCAGCGTGAAATCGACGCCACGCATATCCTGGTCGATCACCAGCACGTCTCCCTTGCCGGCTATCTGACGACTGTCATCCTTAATCGAGTAGTTCTCTGCACTTTGAACAGGCTGCGACGACAGCTCGCCGCGGTTGTAACGCTGCTGCTGCACGTAGGCATCCATCACCTGGTTGATCTCCAAAGTTCCTTCGGCCAAAGCCTTGTAGAAATCCGTGACGACACGATAGCCCAGACGCGTCATCGTGTGCATCAGCGTAGCTTCGTCGATGTCGATCTTCCGATTCTTGAACTTACGCTCCAGCTCCTCCTTGGCGAACGCAGCCTGCGTGGCAGCCATCTCCTTCAGGGCTTGGCGTATCTTCGAACGTGCACGGCTCGTCTTGGCGACGTTCAGCCAGTCCTGTTTAGGCACCTGATTGGCATGAGTCATGATTTCCACCTGGTCGCCGCTTTGCAGCACCTGTCTCAGTGTCACCATCTTGCCTCCGATGCGGCCGCCCGTGCAATGGTTGCCGATCTTCGTGTGGATAGCATAGGCGAAATCGAGCACCGTGGCACCCTGCGGCAGTTTGAACAGGTCGCCATGGGGAGTGAAGACGAACACCTCATCTTCGTACAGGTCCATCTTGAACTGATCCATCAGCTGCAGGTCGTCGCCAGCCTCCAAAGCATTGCGGATGCTTTGCAGCCACGACTCCACGGCACCTTCGCCGCCCTTGACACCTTTGTAACGCCAATGGGCCGCCAAACCGCGCTCTGCCACCTCGTCCATGCGTTCGGTGCGGATCTGCACCTCAACCCATTTGCCTTCGGGACCTAACACCGTGATGTGCAGGCTCTCGTAGCCGTTGCTCTTAGGAATCGACAACCAGTCGCGCATACGCTTCGGGTTGGGTTGGTACATATCTGTGATGATGGAGAAGACCTGCCAGCAATCCTGCTTCTCGCGCTCCGGCTCCGAATCCAGGATCACACGGATGGCAAACAGATCATACACGCCCTCGAAAGGACATTTCTGCTTTTTCATCTTCTGCCAGATGCTGTGGATGCTCTTCGTGCGACCCTTCATGTGGAACTTCAAGCCTGCCGCCTTAAGCTTTTCTTCTACAGGCTGTATGAACCGCTGTATGTAAGCATCACGGCTCTTCTTCGTGGCATTCAGTTTCTCCTTGATATGATAGTATGCATCGTGCTCCAGGTACTTCAGCGAGAGGTCCTCCAGCTCGCTCTTCAGCTTGTACAGTCCGAGCTTATGTGCCAAAGGAGCATAGAGGTACGACGACTCCATAGCCACGCGACGACGGGCATCATCGTTGGCGGCATCCTTAATCTGACGCATGATGCAGACGCGGTTGGCGATGACGATCAGAATGACGCGCATATCCTCGGCAAACGACAGCAGCAGCTGACGGAAGTTCTCACTCTCGATGATTGGATTCTTCTCGTACAGCTCCTCGATGCGTGCCAGACCGTGAATGATCGCGCCTACATCGGCGCCGAAATCGCGACGGATCTGCTCATTCGACACTTCGCCGCACAACACCAAGCGGTTGAGCATCACGCTCAGGATGGCGGCACGGGACATGCCGATTTCCGTGGCGACGATGACGGCGGTCTGCATCGAAGTGATGAGGGGATGAAGACCAAACACATCACGCTGCATCGCATGCGTCTCGGCAGCCTCAGACAGGTACGTTTCCATCCGGGCGAAGTCATCACGTGGCAGCTCGTCCTTCGACAATGTCAACAACTGCTCGTGCAACGAAGTATATAATGCTTTTTCGGCCTCTGTAAGGGCAAATTTCTGTTCCATGACGATGGTTGATTTAGAAAATCACTGCGAAGATACATTTTTTCTTCCGAATTTCTCGTCCATTTGAACCTTTTTTACTACTTTTGGGCACGTTTTTGTAAACTATAACAAAAAGTCAACGCTCCGCTCGGCGCTTGCAACGCTTCGCTTGCGATGAACTTTCAACTCTCAACTCTCAACTTTCAACTTTCAACTTTCAACTTTCAACTTTCAACTCTCAACTTTCAACTCTCAACTTTCAACTCTCAACTATGTTCACTTCCGACGATCTCCAACAATTAGCAGACAAAGGCATCAGCCTGCAGCAAATCGAACACCAGTTACAACAGTTCCGCGACGGCTTCCCTTACCTGAAGCTCCGTGCAGCGGCGGCCATCGACAATGGCATCGTAGCACCGTCTGACACCGAATGTCAGGCTTTCGTAGAAGCTTGGAATGCTTACAAAGCCGAAGGCCACCACATCACCAAGTTCGTGCCTGCCAGCGGCGCTGCTTCGCGTATGTTCAAGAATATGTTTGAATTCCGCGACGGCGACCACGATGCCCCCGTCACCGATTTCGAGCGCAACTACTTCGACAACATCGAAAAGTTTGCCTTCTACCCTGCCCTCGACGATGCCTGCCAAGTGCTCTACGGCGAAGGCGTTGACGCCCTCATCGAGGAAGGACGCTTCAAGGACATCGTCACGGCGATGCTCGACGACGAAGGCCTCAACTACGGCCAGCTGCCCAAGGGACTGCTGCAGTTCCATGCCTACGACGACTGTGCCCGCACACCCCTCGAAGAGCACCTCGTAGAGGCGGCACTCTATGCCACCTCTGCCGGACAGGCCGACGTGCATTTCACCGTTTCTGCCGAACATCGCGAACTCTTTGAAGAACTGGTCGATCGCGTCCTGCCCGAATATTCTTCGAAATACGGTATTCAATACCACGTGTCCTTCAGCGAACAGAAGCCTTCGACCGACACGCTCGCTGCCACCATGGACAACGAACCGTTCCGCACCGACGATGGCCGTCTGCTCTTCCGTCCAGGCGGTCATGGAGCACTCATCCAGAACCTCTCCGACCTCGACAGCGACATCGTATTTATAAAGAATATAGATAACGTCGTTCCTGATCGTCTGAAACCCGCCACAACGCTGTGGAAACAGGTCATCGCCGGCATCCTCGTCAACACACAACGTCAGATCTTCGACTACCTGCGCCGCCTCGACGAGGGCAATATCGGCCAGGCCGAGCTGCAGGAGATGTGCCATTTCCTGCGCCATGACCTCTGCACCGAAGTGCCGGGCATCAACGACCTGTCCGAGCCTGAGCTCATCGAACTCCTCCGCACCAAGTTCAATCGACCCATCCGCGTCTGCGGCGTCGTCAAGAACGTTGGCGAACCCGGCGGCGGACCATTCCTCGCCTTCAATGCCGACGGCAGCGTGAGTCCACAGATCCTCGAGAGCTCACAGATCGACGTTCACAACCCTGCCTACATGGCTATGTTCACGGGCGGTACCCATTTCAATCCCGTGGACCTTGTCTGCGCCATCCGCGACTATCAGGGCAACCGTTTCGATCTGCCACGCTACGTCGATCCCGCCACGGGCTTCATCTCCTTCAAGTCCAAGAGCGGCAAGGAACTCAAGGCACTCGAGTTGCCAGGACTGTGGAACGGCGCCATGAGCGACTGGTCAACCATCTTCGTGGAAGTGCCGCTTGAGACTTTCAACCCCGTCAAGACCGTCAACGACCTCCTCCGTCCGCAGCACCAGGCATAGCCTGCTTCCTTCTGCCGTCTGATCATCGCCTATAAAATAGATACTTACTATCAATAAGAAACGAGCTCCCGCAGCTCTAATATTAACTTTCAAACTTACAACTATGCTTGCAGGAATTATCACAGGTCTCATCGCCGGTCTCATCGCCGGTTGGATCATGAAGAGCAGCCATGGCATCCTCTGGGACATCCTACTCGGTGTCGTAGGCGGCTTCTTCGGAGGTTGGCTCTTCGAACAACTCAACCTCTCATGGGGCGGTTGGATCGGTTCCGTCGGCACCGCTGTCGTTGGTGCCGTGGTGCTCATCTGGCTCTTCCGTTTGATCCGAGGGAAGTAAACGCTCCGGAGATCATCCCACGTCACCTTACAAGCGGTTCCGCTTCACGGCGGTTCCGCGCATCACCGAGGCACACGTTTAGACGTGCAGGCTTTTACGTTCGTAACGTTTAGGCTTGTACGTTTAGGCGTGCAGAAATAATGTGTTGCCCAACCAAAATCAATACAGTATTTTTACATATAATAATATATGACGAAACATATAGAACTAATGAAACACACAATACGATGGATGCTGGCCTCTGTCCTGACGTTCTGCGGGATATTGTCGCTGGCATCGTGTTCCGACGAGGAGACTTCGGAAAAGGACGGGGACGCATATAAGGGCGTGCCGCTCATCATCTACGACTCCGACATAGGTTCCTCCACCGATGACCTCTTCGCCTTGGAGATGCTCTACCGCCTTGAGGAGGAAGGACGCTGCAAGCTGCTGGGCGTGGTAGTGGACCGCGAGGGCGAAGACTGCGCTGCCGTGGCCGATGTGATGAATACCTATTTCGGTCATGGCGATGTTCCCATCGGCCTGGTGCGCCATGGCATCACCAATCCGCGCGTATGGATCAACTACAAGGCATTGCCGACCTACACCACAGCCAACGGTCAACCGATGTTTCGTCGCACGGTCAGCGACTACTCGTCGTTGCCGGATGGCAGTCAGCTCTACCGCCGCCTCTTGGCCGGACAGCCCGATCACTCTGTGAGCATCTGCTCCGTGGGCTTCGTCACGGCATTGGCCGATCTGCTCACGTCGGACGGCGACGACATCTCGCCGCTGAGTGGCGTGGAACTGATCCGCCGTAAGGTGAAATGTATCTATCTGCAGGGCGGCGTGTTCGGCGAGTCCGTGGAGCCGGATTTCAACTTCGCCCAGGGCATCACCTTTGCCCAGACCTTCTTCCAGAACTGGCCGAAAGAGGTCGATATGGTGTTCTCCCCGATGGAGGTCGGACAGGAAGTGGAGTATAAGCCCGAACAGGTTATCAGCGACATTTCGTGGACCGACGTACACCCCATCAAGCAGGTTTATATGACGTGCAACTGCAACACGGGGCAGATGATGTGGGATCCGATGGTCGTCATTCATGCCGTCGAAGGCGACGCAGCATTCTCCCTCTCGGAGCGCGGCACGGTAGCCCTCACGCCGAAGGCTGAAACCATCTTTACGCCTTCTGCCACAGGAAACTGCCGCTATCAACGGTCTAGAGATGCGGCGTGGAACGCGATGATATTAGAGAAGATCAGGAAGTATAACAAAATGAGAGCAAATTAATCTGATATAACTCAACTTTCGCTGGGCTCAGTTTCGTTAAGTTTTCAGGTTATTAGGTCGCTTCGCTTATAGGTTTTTAGGTGAGAACAGCTATCATATAGACAGAAGAAACATATTTCATCTTATCGCTCGGCTTTGCCGCTTCGCCTTTAGTGCGAAGAACCTCATAACCTTATAACCTCATAACCTTATAACCTCATAACCTCATAAGTTGAGCATATGCGAAACTTGAATGATATAATACATCATGAGCAAGAAGTTTTTAGCGATCACAGCAACAGCAGCAATAGTATTCTTCATTGCCGCATCATGCAACAACAGCAAAGGCACGAAGGACAACGGCGATGCCGGACAGATGCCAGAGCTTTCCGACGTGAACCAGGACACCGTGTCGGAAAGGGACGAATACCTCACGCAGCACGAGATGCCGGAGAAGCTTGAGGACGATTCCGCCATCCGGTCTTTCATCAAGCGTATGTATGAGAACCAGAAATACAACGACTACGACTTCCTCGAGCATCATTGCACAGCACGTCTGCTGCAGCATCTTAGAGACGAGTATGAATACGACGGCGAGGGCTATGCCGGCTGGCTGTTCCGTACCTGTGCACAGGACGGCAAGCCCGGCGTCGAAGGCGTCAGCGATACAGTTCTCAACATCAGCAAGGACAATGACGGTTGGTATCACTACGTCTTCACCGATGGCGGCTGGCGCGGCGAGAACAAGATCAAGGCGTATGTCGAGAACGGCAAGGTGATGGTGGACGAAGTGGAACGCGTTTACGACGAAGCAGCCGAAGCATATTCATATTAACCAGGCATTGAAAGGAGTTAGGCAGGTAGTTAACACCTTAGTTATTGTTTGCCTAAGCGATCGATTTATGGTGCCTAAAAGTCAAATAAATGGGTTTTCTTTTGGTTCGAATAGAATTCTTGATTAACTTTGCAGCGCAATAAGGTTTTAACAGCCTATGAGTACAGAAACAATGACAAAGACCATCGCCGAGTACTTCAAGACGCAGCCCGTCCTGAAGGCATGGCTCTTCGGCTCCTATTCACGCGGCGAGCAGCGGCCTGACAGCGACGTAGATATCCTTGTGGCTTTGGACTATGACCAACCTATTGGTTTGCGCTTTTTTGGAATGTATGAAGACTTGAAAATCCTGTTGGGGCGTAATGTGGACTTAGTTTCCGAACGTACCCTTGCATCTTATGCAAGGGATAGTGTCGATCATGATAAAAAGCTTGTATATGAGAGAACCGCTTAGAGACCGAGAAAGATTAGTACATATAAAGGAAGCGATAGATCGCATATTGCGTTATACCGAGGACAAGAGCTATGAAGATCTAGTTGCTGATGATATGATGTATTATGCAGTCGTTAAGAATATTGAGATCATAGGCGAGGCTGCTAATATGTTGACGCAATCCTTTCAGCAGGCTCATCCTGACACTCCATGGAAGATGGTGAAAGGTATGCGTAATTATATTGTTCATGAATACTTCCAGATAGATGACATCGTGGTCTGGGACGTGGTTAAAAGCAATATTCCGGAACTTCGAGAACAAATAACCCGTTATCTCTCCGAAACCAACTGGGATGAGTGGGAGCAGAAAGGAATAACGCCATCGTTTTAAGATCCATCCCCGAAAGACCCATTCCCGGTCCTTCCCGTTATGGAAGGGAGATAGGGCTTCTATTGTTCTCGTTTTCATCTTAGACACAAATTGCCATAATAACCATAATTATTACGTCCATTACGATAATTCTTCAAGCGTGAAGCGACCAAGGTCGAACGCGTTTCCATTTACGATTTGTTTCGCGCAGCTCAGAGGTGTTATAGATGTGGATTTCTTCCTCTACAGGTTATCAATGATCTACGGATAGACACTGGGATAACTGGTGAGCCATTTTTTCGCTGTCCTTACACTTTTTGTTATAACTTATTGATTTAGCTGACATTAGATTGAGTGTAAGGTAATTTTGTCCTTACACTACCTTCACAAGTGGTAAAACAAGTTGTTTTACTTTGTATGAGTTGGCTGTGTGGCCAGCATCACCTATGCAGTTGAAGGTAAAACAACTTGTTTTACTATTCTGATAGATGTAAGACTGTCTTGAGGAATGCCACTTTCTTTATGCGCTTACGTTCGTAACTCATCTTTGGCAGACGTTTGCAGAGTTTATTGAGATGATCAACTTTTACATCTAGAGTCTCAAAAACGCCCCATTTTGTGTAAGGATGAAATCACCCTTCACTCCGTCTAATGATATAGATAGCAGCAAATTACAGCAAAAAGTGTAAGGATGATGAAAAATCACTAAATTCAACTTGCATCATCAAACGATAGACACTGGTCTCGACTTGTTTGCCGTTTCAAAATCCCAGAAGATAACAAAGCAGGGAGGGGGGCTGGCTCTCCGCATTTTTCACCCTCATCATTCAAGTTCGAGTGCGAGCTTGATGGCTATCGCTGCTCCAAAAAGTTCATTATTCATATCCTTTCCTAAAATTTTCACTTTTCATTCGTGCAAACTTTTCCTCACTTTTCTGCACTTCATTGCTCGTTTTTGCCTTGAATTGACCTAAATCAAGGGCGGAAGATGAAAAAGTTGGGCGTTTGTTAGGTTGGAATCAAAAATTATGCCTATTTTTGCAGCAAATATGAGAGAAAACGCCTAATATGTCCCATCTAAGAAATAGAAACAAAACCTATATCAGCCAAATCAATGCCTAAGATACTGCTCTATATAACCGCAAAGGTAATCTGGAACTTCCTGTTTTACAACACGGATTTTCATGAAAATCGAGCACATGTCCACGTCGGTAAGAAAGACATGCAAGAACTGTGTAAGATTTGGTTGGAACCAGAAGTAGAACTTGCCAAACAAGGCGACCTCACAGATGCACAAGTCAAACAGGTTTTGCAGATAGCCAATGATTATCGCGAGCAACTTCTTCGACAGTGGAGTCTGTTTAAGGATGGTAAGACAATACGAATGATCAAAGTAAAGAAATAACGTTATGTATAAGTCAGAAGGATATTGGAATGTGACACCACGGATTAAGTCGTTGTCATTTCCCAAGCGAGGCAAGTTCCAGGTGGACTTGCAAGATGGACGTTCCATCGTTATGCCCATTTCGGCTTTCCCCAGTATAAAGAAAGTACCGGTTAGAGAGCGTATTCATTGGTACCTCATGGGCGGCGGTGTCACCTGGGACTCCTGCCCCGAGGTCATCCATATAGAACAGATTCTCGGTAATTACCAGAATTATGCCCATGAAAACTTGTGATGATGTAATATATTCAAGTTTCGCATATGCTCAACTTATGAGGTTATGAGGTTATAAGGTTATGTGGTTCTTCGCACTAAAGGCGAAGCGGCAAAGCCGAGCGATAAGTTGAAATATGTTTCTTCTGTCTATATGATAGCTGTTCTCACCTAAAAACCTATAAGCGAAGCGACCTAATAACCTGAAAACCTAACGAAACTGAGCTTGCGAAAGTTGAGTAATATACATTGTCTATTAAATATCTTTCATTCTCCATTCAGTTCCTCTCCGCCGCCCGTGGAGAGGCTTTTTTGTACCTATCTCCTGACATCAATCCATGCAAATCTAAGACACGAATTGCCATAATAACCATAATAATTACGTCCATTACGATAATTCGTGTTTAATTTAGCCACCTCGGTACGTAAGATGACCAGTGATGTTTTGTGAATGAAATCAAGCGGCAAGGTCGAATTGCTCATCATCTCTACAGTTGCCTGTAGCCATGCCACCGTTCCTCACATCGTGGCTCTACCTGATTTCCTTTCACACTGCAAAGTAACACATTTCTTTTCATTCGTGCAAACTTTTCCTCACTTTTCTGCACTTCCTTGCTCGTTTTTGCCTTGGATTGACCTAAATCAAGGGCGAAAGGTGAAAAAGTTGGGCGTTTGTTAGGTGGGAATCAGAAATAATTATTACTTTTGCAGCGACAAAGCCAGTCCATGAGGGCTTGGCGGGTCATTATCTTATTGGAACTCGGGACACCAAGCCGTTTGTAGGGCCGTCCCGAAAAGGACGTTTTCAGACGTTATCTTTCATGTATTACATTTGGACAGATGAGAGTGATTCTCAAGGTAAGTACTACGCCAACTTCTATGGCGGAATACTGATAAGTTCTAAGCATTATGAAGAAGTGCTTGGTAGGCTCGTTAACGTTGTAAAATCGGTTGGTCTTGAGAACGAAGAGATAAAGTGGCAGAAAGTCAATGAATACACAGAACATAGATACCAAAGAATAATTGATGAGCTATTTCTCATACTTGGTGAGGGCAAGGCCAAAATGAGAATCTTCTTTCGTCATCGGCAATTTGAACCTTCTGGTTTGACAAACGAACAAAGAAGAAAAGAGTATCCAAAACTCTATTATCAGTTTATCAAGCATGACTTTGGCCTTATTCATAGCAATCCAAAGCGAAAAGTCATTAGAGTCAGGTTGTTAATCGATGATATGCCTTTGAAAGGTCATGATAAGGAAGATTTTTTAAAAGCCATCTATCGTTTAAATGACTTGAAATCATTTCAAAATTCTAACATCCAAATATTAAAGGGTGATGTCGCGGAGGTGGATTCGAAGAAACATCTGCCGCTTCAAGTAATGGATTTGGTGCTTGGATCCATTTGCTTTCGACTCAATGATAAGCAGAAAGATCGTGATATCGACGGGCGTCGAGCCAAACGTAACATTGTGAAAGAACGGATATACAAATACATTCAGAAGAAGATCTCCGAATTACACCCAGGCTTCAATATTGGTATTACAACTCCTATTACAAAACAGTCTGACTTATGGGAGATGCCATATCTGCATTGGAACTTTGTCCCCAAGAACCATAAGAAAGATAAGTCATTGACCAAGCGTCATAAAAAAGAAATAGCCCCGTGCAACCTACACAAGTGAGCTACGTCAACGTAGCCTTTCAGTTGCAAAGGACTTATTTCTGACTGCAAAGTAACACATTTCTTTTCATTCGTGCAAACTTTTCCTCACTTTTCTGCACTTCCTTGCTCGTTTTTGCCTTGAATTGACCTAAATCAACACTTAAAGATGAAAATTTTTCGCTTTTGTTAGGTGGGAATCAGAAATTATGCTTATTTTTGCAGCAAATATGAGTTAAAAGACTATAATATTCACTGAATACATCATCAATAATACATTATTCATCAAGTTACCGCCTATGAGATAGCAATACATGAGGAGTTGAAGGGGAGCTACGATCCCGCCTCCTCAAAGGGAATCTAACACTATTATTAACAATGAATTGTGCGCGTTCCCGTTCGATATTTAATAGATACTTGAGCTTTCTGCTCTTGTCTCTCTCAGCTTCGAATACCGGCAAATATTCAATGCGAGGGCAAGCAGTTCAGAAGGTTCACGTCCGATGAGGGCGTGAACTGTTCTTGCTTGTTTGCATTGTATGGTCACTTGCCGGTAACCTAGAAGCTGAGAATAAGCACCGAATGGTACACGCCTTTTCTTATTCTCAACATTCAACAAATGAAGAAACTTACCGATTTACCAGTCAGGAGCCTCATGGCGAGTCTCCTGTTGACCATTGCCATGCTATGCCCGACACAGTTGAAAGCAAGTGAACGGCACCTTGTCGCTTCCAAAGTGGTTAATGGTTCTACCTATACTTTGTATAGAGAGGAAGCAGATAGGAATGATATCCATCGAAACTATGACGGTTGGGAAGCCTACCGCATAAAGATTACGCTGGACATCACCACGGGAGGAAGTACGAAATCATTCTTTGTAGGTGACGTTTATTCCGATCTTAGTCAAGATAGTCAGCTCCCTTGCATGCTGTTCGACAGAGACGCACAGATGATGTATGTCTTCTGCCTTTCAAAGGGTGACAGGGTTGACTATGGAATGGACGGCTCTGTCTATGTGTCATCGATGCAGAATGTGAATTTCCAAAAGGAAATCGTTTTCGAAGATGTGAACATTGGTTGGTGGCCCAGTTTCGTAGGTCTGGTCGATGGTTGTCCGCAGCTCGCTCATTTCAGCTTTGCCGGCTATTACAGCATGATTTCTACTCGTAGCGCTGAAGGACAATGGACAACACGATATACCGAGCAAATCCACCCGGACGACTTTGCAGAACTCTGGAAGGGACGGGATC
>Ga0310697_10001486_pt1 | contig 27364 bp, 29 predicted proteins | sample 172DNAGHGlowgp2_FD_203883 | JGI IMG/M metagenome (GOLD analysis project Ga0310697, IMG submission 203883) | Sheep rumen microbial communities from Palmerston North, Manawatu-Wanganui, New Zealand - 1728 DNA GHGlow gp2 (v2) (version 2) | ecosystem: Host-associated > Mammals > Digestive system >...
CGCCTCCGTCAGTTCCGGTCCAGGAGACGACAGCACCACCACCTCATACTTCTTGCAGAGGTCAGGCAGCATGCCCCTGACGAAGCCCACAGACTGTGATACCGTACAAGCTCGAATAATCTTCATGGTTTATGTTATAACTCAACAACCCATATCAAGTCATGCAGATTTTGCAGATTCTGCATGCGAAACATACACCTCATTGTATTTCGCCACCATCTCTGCTATATCAAACTGGCGGGCGCGGGCGTAGCACCTCTCTGCTATCTGCTGGTAATAGGTTTTGTCGTCATGCAGGCGGCAGATGATTTCCAAAAAGACATTCCCTTCAACAACCCAGCTGTTGCCAAAACAGTCAGGAACCTTGTAAAGCGAATATATATATTCTACTTCAAAAGCTATGCTGCTATTAAAGTCGAGGCTCTTTCACCAGCCCATGTGCAAATATTTTGATACAGTTGCGTTCTAGCGAACCTCTCCTTTGTAAAATTAGCATAAATAATAGGGCGTAAAGCCTCCTTACTCAGACATGGTTTTTGACATGCAGCACCCATATACTGTGACAGGACGTCCAAAAAATCATGACCATTGGTTATCTCAGTCCGGTCATACATGGGATGACTTCTAACAAACGCAAAAATATCTGCCTCCGTTATGGCAACATTACATTTGGGCGACTGTGGGCGTACTATGCCATAGATAGCAGCAAACGAACGTAAATCTGCTTTAGCTTTGCCACGTGGTTTGTAGCCTTTAAAGTTCACATTCAAATGATGATGGTAGTTATACCACTTGAATTGCGAAAGTATAGCCAAATCATCAAACACCTCATCTACCATAGCAGCATCGTAAGCCATTGCCATATTCTCAAACACAGCTTTAATAATCTCTGAGTCTGAGAGGCACATCATCTCATGATCGTGCTTATCAGTTAGAAAATAATTGGCCTCCGCTGGAACTCTGCCACATACGCGAGCAAAGTCACTGTCCTGAATAGCAAAGTTAGGAACTCCTGTTTGCTGTATTGCATCAAATAGGCGTTTCATACTGTTGCATCCACATGTGGTTCTTATCTCTACATGGTTATGATCAAACAGTTTGAAATAACACAGTCGATCTGCCTCATGCTCAACCAATAGCAACACTTTCCCGTCAAAGGCCGGGGTGTTCCACTGCATCTTAATACTGTTGGCGGTATCAGCAGGCGATGATTTCGCACGCTCTTCCAAATCGAACTCTTCATTCATCACGCATCCTTTTCCTTATATTGTCTGTAAAGGTCTGTGGTCAAGTCCCAGCGTCCATTGATGAATGTGGGCGAGTGGGTAGCCATCAATATCTGACATCCTGTCGTCTCCGCCATATCCATGTAGTCATCTAACATCTTGCTCTGCCAAGCTACGTGCAGCGAGTTCTCCGGTTCATCTATCAGCAGAATAGTCTTTCTATTTGATTTGAATATCAGGTTATAGTACAAAATCAAAAGGTTCTGCTCACCGCTAGACAATTTGTGCAGGTCGCGTAATTTCCTTCCGTTGGTATTTGTTACGCTCAAACCTTCCTCACTGAAGTCGATGGTTTTTTCTGACAACACTTTGTTGGTCACCACTCGTTTGTACAGCGACATCTTCTGATACAACTCTTCAAATTTGTCCATCTTCGCATTCATGTCATCAACATAAAGCGATAGTGCGGTATCAAGTTTTTCATAAGAAGCGCCTTCTTCCAGCGAATAGTCCAGTAACTCCATATTGCTGAAAAGGTTTAGTTCTTTAAACCCATCCATCCGCTTTTTTAATTCATCCAATTTGTTCTGAAGCTCGTTTTTGGAATAGCTGTTCTCTCGTTTTACTAGTCGGCTGATAAACGTAGCGTCTATCCGCTGACTGTTTGAAGCGAAAGCATTCTGTGTGCGTCGGTACAGCGTGCATATCTCATCGTTCACATGGTCTATCTCGTAATGGTAATAACGCATTGGTCGATACTCTCGTTGAATCCATGTCGCATTGTTATACTGACGTTGAGCTGGCAGGTATTTTGTTTCGTACTCTTGAAGAGCGAGTGAAATGTTGCGGCTATGCTCTAGCATATAATCATCGTCTCGCTGTGTATAGTATCTAGCCAGCAACTCTTCATCACTAAACTGTTGTGGTTCACGCAGTGCAACTCGCCTTCTGGTATCATATACCAACGACAACACATATTCTTCAGTAACGACTACCGTTTCAATCTCTCGCCCTTCCTTGTCCAGCAGAGTGACTTTTTCCTCATAGACGTTCGCATCCGTTTCGTCAGCACGGTTTTCATCGTTCGCCAGCACTGCCGCCTTGTTTCTTTTCCTAATATCTACTACTTGCTCAGACAATATGATAGTCATCTGTTCAAAATCAAGAAAATGGAAATACCAAAAGTCACTTCTATACAAGTGGTTTATGGCCAACAGCATCGTTGTCTTACCATAGCCATTAGGACCCGTTAGGATTTTTACAGCAGGACTTTGCGACATAGTCACATCATAGTCATAGAGTCCGAAGAGCTTCTTCACCTGAATACGTTCTATCATAAGTTGTACAGCGCTTTTAATTTTGCTTGTAAAGCCTGCCCTACTGTGCAGTGGGTCTCTTTCTCCACGTTCTTATTGTCTTCCGAAGTCACGGCAGCAACATACTCAGGATAACTGTCATCCTTGCTGATATTATTACGCCAATTAATGGGACGCAGATTAACCTCATCGTCCGTTCCTCCCTTTGCTTTCGGATACACATGGTCTATCTCCCATCCAAAGATACTCTCACGGTCACTATATGACTTCCGTGCTATCCATGCCCCGGAGTAGTCCTGTCTGTACAATTCAGGGTCATAGCCGTCCACCTTCAAGCCTTTTTGCCAAATGAGATCAACGGTTGCCTCCTCCTGTAAGTTTAATATTGCCATAGTTGTTTTTTATTTCAAATTGCAACAGAATTAACCCCAACAATGTGGAGCTTTAAGCCGAATCGTTCACAAAATTAATTCTTTTCCGCCACATTTATGGCGTTCCTTACGTTTTTTTTTATTTTTTTAAGAGCATTGTTTTTTTTCGATAACTATTCCGCGATTAGTTTATCCTGGCCTGATTATCAGTATAATGTCTTCAAAATAGTTGCCGAAAAGGTTTGTAATATCAGATTTTTTAGTACCTTTGTACCAGTGAGGTGTAAATGCGGCGTGACTTTGTTGTAGACTCTTCGGAGAAACGTGAGAAGCAGGCATCGGATGCTAACCGAAAAAAGTAAAACAATTGTCCTCTTTGGTATAATTCAGCATCATTTAAAATGCAACTTTAATTCTTCAAAGATCTTTGTTGGTAAAAAATTTATATCGGTCAATGAATGAGTATGAATAGAAGAGGGAATCTCCATGTAGTTACCAAACATCCTTTTTAGGTAAGAGTCATAATTCTTCGGTACTGGATATTTTTTTCCTTCGAATATTGCTTCGCCCAAAGGAAAGATGTCATCAGCATTTCTGACATTTTTTACCAAACCAGTTCCTATTGTATGGCGCAATTCTCCTCTTTTGGAAATAACGTTAAGAAATCTTAACATATCGATTGTTCCAAAAGATAATCGCTTTAGAACCTTAAACAGACAATCTGTTAGTGCCGATGGCTTTGCTATATGAAAGCTAAGGTGGCGAAGACTGCCCAGAATAAAATGACAGAAATATGCAACAATCAAATTAGACCTTTCCATAACAAAAATATCAAGGAAAACTCCTTTGTTTATATATAGAGCAGTAAAACTTCCCTCGTTGACGTAGGTTTCTTTCAGACGTAACTTGGAAAATGGTTCTGTATAGTATAACTCATTCTTGTATGTTTGAAGAACAAAATTATTATCCTCGTTAAATAATTTCGCAAATTTCCTGTAGTCCTCTTTTAGCATCTCTACATCAATATCATCATCCCATGGAATAAACCCTTGATGTCTAATTGCACCAAGACAAGTTCCTGATGATAACCAATACTTTATGCCATTTTTTTTACAAATGTTGTCAAAATGGTCAAGAAGCAAAAGTAAATGGTGTTGAAGTAATCTCAAATCAGAGCCTTCTGGGTTATATTTTTCATGTAGTGTTTTTTGTAATTCCTTGGAAATCATATCTAATCTATTATTATTACCTCCCCTATTTACAAACCGATTATGTAGGCACATCCTTTTTACCTGAATAGACTGAAACCATATTTAAGTCCTCTGTAAAGTACCTTCAATTAATGACTGGTTCATTCGGTGAACCAATAACCACCCCGTTGAGCGACATACAGGTCAACTGTTTCAAAAACTCAGTCTGTCAAAGGTTTACCGTTGACAGGTACAACACATTTGGTGCTTTTTAGGGGTTTGCTCACCAAGTCGTTTGCACACTTCAGCAGACAAAGAAATGCTTGCATTAAAAATAGTTAACTAAATCTTATTAAAAACATTACTGACACAAAATAAGATAAATGTTTCTTGTTCTAAGCATTTGTATTTCTTAATTTCTTTTTGTGAAAATAGTTATATGCAAAGTGTGGCAAAACTATGACAGCCAGAATTTCGAATGTGTATTTTAGAAACCCCAGCAGCGACAAGTGAAGCGTTTTGTATGCCACATAGTGTGCATAAATACCGTTCAAACGAGATCTGACTGTTCTTCGCGTTGTGGCATTGCGGTCATCGCGCATGGCATAAAGGTGTTCAGATAAGTTATATCCTCTGAAACCTTTTTCATACATTTTTGTCCAGAGGTTATAATCCTCATATCTTAGGAGCCTCTTGTCAACCGTGTAACCGCCTACAGTTTTATAGGCTTCGGTTCTTACCATAGAAGGTGCATGGCAAAACGGGGGACCATAGATGATGTCTGACCGTACAGGTTCCCCCTCTCGACCATGCCCCCTGCCAAACTCACCTTTTTCATCGAAATATATCATAGGACAGCTGACAATGGCATATTCAGGATGCTCATCAAGGAATCTGATCTCTTTCTCAAACCGTGTTGGCAAGGAAATGTCATCGCCATCCATGCGTGCACAATACTCTGTATCAGCATATTCCAGACAATGATTCAGGGTATAGTTTAACCCCTTGTTCTCACCGTTTGACAATAGAACTACGTTGTCATGTTTTTCGGCATATTCTCTGGCTATGACATAAGTATCATCCTTGGAGCCATCATCACAGAGTATGATTTTGAAATCCTGAAAGGTCTGGGCATATAATGAGTCCAGTGCCTCACGCAATGTAGGGGCACAGTTGTAGATGCCCATCAGCACAGATATTCTTGGCATATAGGTTACTTCATTGAGAGTGTTTACGCGTAGTAAATAAAAGACATGAAAAGGGTAAACGCCAAATGACCGTACACCACGTAGCGCAAGTATCTATCTTGACGTTTTACCCATTGAGACTTAACAAAGGGATAGAGTAGCACAAAGGGGTACATGAGCCAACTCAGATAGGCTATGCGGTTAATGTAGTCGCCGTAGGTGCAGAGCAGGAAAACGGCATTCGTCAAGGTATAAACGCACCAAAGGAATCGGTACTCCTTAGACATTATACGTTTCGTTGACAAGAGGTAATAGCCTAGAACTATAGGTACCGCACTGTAGAGGATGAAATCTGGACGGAAGCCTGTAACCGATTTTTCTACATTGTCGGCTTGCAGATAGGCGGCACCAAGCTCATCTGTAAAACCAGCAAAGAGAGTCATGAACCAGGTAATGTGAGCTGCGGCTAATAGTAGACAGACTATCCAGCCATATAAGTACCATTTTGGTTTCTTGATGAACCATGCAGCTATAAATGCCGCTATCGGAGCTGCCATGGAATGATGAAAGCCCAGCGACATCCACAGCAACGGTATGGCTATCTTCAGGTTATTACGATAAGCCAAGGCTACAAGAAACACGGAGGCGGCAGCACCAGCCTTGATGCCGTTTGTACCGTATGAAAAAGTGGAGAACGCTCCTAAGTACATCAGAAATGCCAGCAGTGCATCTTGAGGGAACACCTTAAGGCATGCCCATGCCATAAAGCCAAAGTAGACTACTGCAATAATCAGAAAAAAATACGTTATATCCATCATCTGCGATGCCATCCATTGCAAGAGGTTGTCAAAAATATAGTTAGTCATCTCCCATTTAAACTCAAAGGGGATACCATAATATAGGTAATGGTAATGGTCATAGTAGTTCATCGTGTCTACAAATATATGGTTTATTGGACGGAATCCAATCCATACAGCAAGTGTAGCGGCCAGAGCCTTCACCACAAAAGAGTATGCCTTATGCGGCAGTTCCCACTTGTACCATTTACTGTAGTTGCCCAAGGTGCCGATGGTTAGTAGCGTCACTATGACGAGATATACCAAATGAAATTGATTGGCAGGAATATTCATCTTTTCAAACTATTATTAATTTTCATTTTCAGTTGGTGCAGTCTCAGGCCGAACAAACGGTGTGACAGTCGCGACAGCCATTGTCTGGCACCCGATGTCTGCTGCCAGGATTTCATATACCAGTGAATAGAGCGCGTATTAACCGTTATTACCAGTTTTCCAGTGAGGTCATCCAACGGGTTAAAGTAGTCAGCAGGGTAGATCGTGATACCTGCCACCACCTGCACATCATTCGTAGCCCTAAGCCCCAACTCACCAAGTAGCATGGTGTTGTAACTCACAATTGTGGTCTGATCGAGCTTCCCATCCTCCCTCACAAACTGTAGCGAGTTATACATCATTAGCATCTGTCTGTAAAACTCATGGCCGGCCTCCACACCCAGACCCAGCCCTGGAGCCACTAATGGCAGGCTACCGTCTTTTGAGGGCACTTCAATACCCATAAAAGCTCCTTTTTCAATGATGTCATCCAGTGGTTTAATCACTTCCACATCAGTGTCGAAATACAGCCCACCATAGCGGTAGAGAATCCAATACCGTGCATAGTCGCTCACAAACGCATATTTCTTAGCTTCATACGCCTGTTTAGTATACGGAATGATATTCACATCAAACCCCAGAACTTTATCAAACAGTACGTCCCCGCTCCCGCTCCCGTTAAGGTTATCGTTAAGGTTATCGTTAACGTTAGGGTTAAGGTTAGGGTTAAGGTCAGGGTGGTTAAGGTTATCCTTCTCCTTCCATTGCCAAATCTCATAATCTGGCAGGTACTTCCTCCAGGAAGCGATGCATTTCTGTGCTGACTCCGGCAGCGGATTTCTTCCGAACCAGCAATAATGAATAATTTTTGGTATCATAAGCCAATAATATATTTACTATAAGGCATTTTTGAAATGAGATGAACGAGCAAGTATGACAGCAGAGCCGTAAGAAACACAATTAATGGTATCTGAACAATATAATGGATATTGTAGTCCCATAGAACAGGCCACAGAATCTTTCTCATTACCAGAATATGAACCAGGTAAATGCCAAAACTGTGCTGTGCGAAGTCATAAACTAACTGTTTTGCTTTTGAAGAAAGATGTAAGTGTTTGATTATGACAAAAAAACAAATGGACAGGCCCACCACGTTAAACGACATTCTTTCTTGTATGATATTATGTGGCACCTCTGTAAAAATGTATAGAAGTCCAGGAAATACGATAGTAGCTCCCAAAAAGAAATGATGTTTAATTTTATATTTATTTATGTTAACATACCTCCTTAGATAAAAGCCTAGCACGGCAAATCCAAGAAAACCATAGAAATAGTAAAGGATGCCAGCTTGGTACGCTACTATAGCACCGAAACTTCCGTCAAGCCATGTTAAATAGGGTAAAAGCAATGTTAATGACCATAAGAACAAGTAAAACAAAATGTCCCTCTCTTTGGATCGGTTAAGCCACATAGCCATAATCGGCGTAACAAGATATATGCCGAAGATAACATAGATAAACCAATATGTTCCAACTTGTGGATAAAAGGGGATCATGCAAATCTTAATGAGCAAAGATTTGCCCCCCCCACTATAAGTCCCTGTCATATAATCAATTATTAAGCATACAATACTCCAAATGAACATAGGTAGAGCTATTCTGCTTAGTCGTTTTTTTATGAATGGCAGAACTTCCTTTTCTTTATACAGCACCAATGCACCTGAAATCATAAAAAACAAGACTGATGCACCCGCCATAGAGAAATAGTTGAATATGGCAATGCAATAGTTACCGTCCGACCCATTTGGCATTGGGGCATGTGTCGTTATAACACACAAACAGGCAAACGACCTTACAGCGTCTATCCAATATTCTCTCTCTCTTTGTGGTACCATTATTATTTATTTTGACTCGGTTAAAAAAGTGTTTCAATTATTCTCACTTCGTTCACGTTTCCATAGTCATGCGAACGGAGACTATTAGAGATGCTACTTTGTAAATCTTTGTTTAAGACGAAGTCTACTATCCCACGGGCACACCCCTCGTTGTCCATTGGCACGATGATACCGTCAACACCGTCTTGTATCTGACTCTTGGCCGTGGGATAGTTTGTCACGATGACGGGCTTACAGAGCATCTGCGCCTCGCGCACAGTGACACTTTTGCCCTCATAGCGTGACGGTTGCACATAGATGTTGCATGCTTTGATGTAAGGGTAGGGATTGCTGCGCTTACCCAGGATGATGACGTGCTCCTGCATGCCAGCCTCGCGTATCTTTCTGCGTATCAACGCTTCGTCACCGCCAAAGCCTATGATGTACCATCTCACACTTAATTGAGAATTGAGAATTTGTAATTGAGAATTGACTCTCTTGCAGATCTCAGGAACGTTATCATAGTTTTTTGCTTCTGAGAAACGGCCAATAGAGAGGATGTTTATCACGCCATTCTCCTTTGGCATCTCCTTACGGATTTCTTCCTCCGTAATTTGTTCGCTGCGTCGTCTGACGAAATCAGGAGAAAGAATATTCTCCATCACTCTCACCTTGCTTGTCAGAGAAGGGAACACTTTCAGAAAAGCAGTTTTCGCCTCTTCAGAGATACTGACAATGTGGTCATAGCCATTCCATACAGGTAACTCTAAAGCTGCATTCACGTCTATTGTTGAGTAATCGGTATGTATCCAACAAGCCTTTCTTCTGGCCTTGACCTTATCGAGCACAATATTATGAGGTGTTAAGAAACTGATGGCAAGATCGTACTCACCATACTTGTGAAGAGAAGGTAGGATTGGTGTCACAGCATTACCAATATACTGAAATACAGCTGCACTTGCCTTTACCCCACTGCGACGCAGGTATCGCTGATACTTATACCGCGCCCATAATCGAGCCATCACAAGACAGAGATGACCGTGATGCAGAGCATCCTTCATAGGGCGTTCGATGTAAGCGTATGCAGATATCTCAGGCAGTAAGTTTACCTCTTTTGGGATGAACTGCATTAGTTCTCCCTGATGAGAATAGATGAACAAGTCTACATCATATTTCGAGTAGTCCAAAGCCTGCAGCAGCCCTATCAGACTTATCTCTGCTCCGCCTATCTCCATATAGTGCATGGCGATGAAAATATGTTTTTTAGTTTTCATTATCACATTTTCAAAAACCTTGTTTTCATAATATACTGTGCATAGCTAAAACCAATAGAAAGCACTGCAACAAACGTGAACATCACAAAAGAATGATGTATGCAATCCTTCAAAAGCCAAATGAAGGCAGGATGTATGCAATAAACCGTCAGACTGATCTTTGCCAGTCGTCGCGTATCAACCTTTACATAACTACCGAGGGTTAAGAGCGCAGCAAACAGACAAGCTGTCGTAGGAAGGGTGAGGAAGATGTAGGAGTATCGTGTGCCACCAAGATGTCTAAGCAGTAGCGCTTCAGCAGTAAGCAACACCATCATCACTAACCATACGCCAAGTGATGTTCTGGTCTTCATATTAAAGTGTGACCACTTTGTCATTAAAGCCCCCGTCAGCAGAAGAGGGAGCATACGCAACAGGCCAGTATGAAGAGCATCCATTTGACCAAACAGCCCATTGAAGCGACTTAGCCAATGAGGACTCCATGAACTATATCCATAGTCAAAACACTGAATGCACCATAACAAAGCAATAAGCGGCCACAGCCATCTGTGCGGCAGCCATTTAACGATGACAGCAAAAAAAGGCAGTGCATAAAGCAGCCCCGAGAGATACCACAAATGGAAATAGGAACTACTGACAATGAGCGATTTAAACCATCCTGTTACATAATCACTACAAAGCGTACCTGTAGTGTACCAATCGTATAGATGGATTAAGAAGTAGAAGGACGACCATCCCAAGTATAACTTCAGTACCTTCTTGCAAGCAGATAGAACTGGTTTTAATTGCTTCGTCGTCAGATATGCTTGACAAAGATAATAGCCAGTGCAGATGGCAAAGAAGGGTACTGCCTGACGACAAAACACCTCAACTAGTAGAAAGTCGGCCTGCTTCGAAACATCCTGCAGGGGGTGAGTGTGTATGCCTATTACTAAGATAGCGGCCATTAACTTGGCCATGTCTATAGCACTATTACGCCCCATCTATACTATCCCCGCTTTAATGATATCCTGCATCAGTATTGATCCTACTACAGCCCCGTGCTCGTTGACCACGGGCATACATGTAATGCGCAAATCACTCATGCGCTGGAGGGCATTGACAGCCATCTCGTGTTCATCCACCCATTTAGGATTGCGGGTCATCACATGGCCCGTGGTTTCGGCGTACACGTTGACGCCCCGCTCCAGCATCCGTCGCAGGTCGCCATCCGTAAGAATGCCACAGAGTCTGCCATTGCTGTCGACAACCGACACCATACTAAGCCCCTTGCTACTCATCTCAACGATAGCCTGCTTCATGGTACTATCCTCACTGACAACGGCATTTGACGCTCCACTATGCATAAGATGACTTACATGCACACTCAGCCGTTTACCCAATGCCCCAGCTGGATGGTACAGGCCAAAGTCCTCACGGGTGTAGTTACGTAAACGACTTACCACCACGGCCAGTGCATCTCCTAACGCCAATAGAGCCGTTGTGCTCGACGTTGGGGCAAGATGCAGATAGCAAGCCTCTTCAAAGGGTGGGAAGAAAAAATGGTATTGGCACTCGCGGGCCAGTGTTGACCGGCTGTTGCCCGTAACGGCCACCGTGGTACACCCTATCTCCGCCAATACCGGTAGGAGGCTTGTCACCTCAGTACTCTCACCGCTATAACTAAGCATGATGACAACATCTTTCCCTTGCACCATTCCCAGGTCGCCATGCATAGCCTCAGCTGGATGCATGAAAAACGATGGTGTACCTAAGCTGGCAAACGTTGCTGCCATCTTAGCACCTATATGTCCGGGTTTCCCCATGCCCGTGAGTACAACCTTTCCTTGACAGTGTAGTATAAGTTGCACAATATCGGCGAAGTCATTGCTGATGGCATCACGTGTTTTCTGCAATGCGGCCACCTCAGTATCGAATACCGTCCACCCCAGTTTTATTATTTCAGAATTATCCATAACACATTTAGGTTGTGGTGAAGATTAACGCATCTGTTAACCTTCACTTATCCCATGCTCTAACATATACTGTTCTACTTGAACACGGTCCTTGGGGGTATCCACTGAGAGCGTCTTGCAGTGTGCATTGATATAATAACAGTCCTTACGATTCTCGATGAAACGGAATGAGTCGTTTTCCTCCACCTTTTCGATTGGACCTCGGGGCGTCTGGTGATAATACTCCAGTGCCTCATGTGTGAAGGCTCCCACTCCCACGAACTTATGGAACACATAGTTCATGTCACCCTTGGGAAAGGGAATAGGTGCTCGAGAGATAAACAGGCAGATGCCATCCTTATTAGTTACAATCTTCAGGTTTGTCGGGTCAACAACCTCTACAGGATTCTCAAAGTCGGTCATCAGGTTCGACACATAAAAACCATCTTCTGGAATGACCTCAGGTATGCACTTCACGATATCCTCAGCCATAATAAGTGGCTCATCACCATTAATCATCACATAGATGTCTGCTTCCACCTTATGAGAGAACTCCCACAATCGTTCAGTAGCCGTTTCGCAGTCTGACGATGTCATCACGACCTTTGCACCGAACCCTTCTGCGACACTTTTAATCTCCTCAGTGTCAGTAGCCACATATACTTCATCGAAGCAGGCTACTTCCTTTGAGTGCTTCCATACCCAGTAAACCATCGGTTTACCACAAATCTCGGCCAAAGCCTTGTTGCTAAAACGCGTTGATCCGCCACGCGACGGAATCATACCTACAATTTTTTTCATATTACACTTTTTTAAAATTAGACAAACGAATTAATATGTATAATAAAAATATGCACTTATGTTCAATAAGCCAGATTGTTTTTATAGACTCTTTTGATGTATCTGCCCATTTTATGCACAATACGTCAAAATTGACAGCTTACATGCGTAACAACTCGACTGATGAATTCCTGTTTCTCATTTACATGTACGTTTACGTAAAACAGCAATATACAATAATGCTCGTAACAAAAAAAACTGACTCCACTTACCTCTTTTTCTCATCAATAATGAAGCATAATGTAAATTGTCAGTCGTATTTGTGTATTCGTCATAAATCACATATTTACTTTGAGAAGTCCCCGACAAAGCATCAAAAAGAGGCGGATAAGAAAAAGGAAGTAACTTTATTTTCACATCTTTGTCGGTAACGAAAGCGCGTGCTAGCACATTTTCTATCCAGTTATGTCCTCGGTTCTCTTCGCTAATCTCTTCCTTATGTCTTTCCAAAAGAGTTTCTATAGTTTTGGGACTAGCTATAAATACTGTTGTCGCCAGTGATTCTACATTTTGTACATTACAACGCCACACATTAGAAAGCAACAACCACTTTGAAGAAGCCAATTTTGATATGTTTTTTACTTGAAGACGACCGGTAACTTTTATTATATATCTACAATGCCGTATCTTAACTGAATGTTTAAAGCAATAAAGCAACATCAAAGCCTCACCATATCCTTTACCTTTTATCTTGTCAAAGTTCGAATTACCATCGAATGTGATATATTCCAATCTTCCGTTGTCTATCCACTTCCGAAAATTATCACTAAAATCTATGTTACTATTTTCGATAAAGACTATTGGTAGCCTCGTATTTTCCAAATAGTAGTTCAGAGCATCCACATATTGTTGCTTTCGTTTGTCTGCATCTTGCAACACAGTGTACGACATCCCATTAGGGTTAACACATGCTGTTAAAACAACCACAACAGGATATTTCATATTAATCAAAAAGTTTATCAAAATCCACACGAGGAAACACTTCCAATTTTCCTCCACGCGTAGCATTATAAATCTTTATGCCATGAGCATCGGCATATTTCTTAGCCGTCTCAAAGGCCATTGTACTACAATCCACATTAGGTAGCCATTCACCTTGTCGCAACTTGTTATAGTCATCAGCGAAATAGTCTTTAGCATTGTTATCAACATGGATTTTTCCATTTCTATCACGAGTGGTATGAAAATGGTGGTCAATTCCAAGAAGATAAATTTCTTTAAAACCCATATATACTGCAATTTGTATTGCAGTAAACGCCACTGTTGTAGAACCATAAATCGCTTCAGAAATATCATCACTAAAAAGACCATAATCATCACAATTGGGTGCTAAATGAAAATAATAAGCATCTTTCAGATTAATATTATTAAACCAGTGGCTCTCAATAGGAATGAACTTAGCTTTAGCAGGAATCTCTTCCATTTCCTTTGCACTTGTACTTAATGACAGATTGTCTTGAGATACGAAAAAAGTGGGTCTCCACGATGTTTGTGGGAATATCTGGAAAATACGATTAAACGCAAACGATGTCTCATCATTTTCATGCAACTTTGTTAAATCTCCAGCCCGAAGGCTAGGACCGTTACCAATAATGAAACACCGTTCTTTCTGCGCTCTATTTTTGAATGCTTTCAGTTTTCTTCCTCTATTTGAGAACTTGAAATGCTTTATAGCAAAATTATGATATCTTGCCTTAATAGATTCTAATAGTGCCATGCTTATTTCTATTTCATTAACATGTGGTATATACGTCTAGGTAATGACATCTTAGAAAGATTATAGGCTTTAAGCATCTCTTGCATAACAGTTGCGGTATGCTTTCCCCATCTTGTTCTCCTTTGTGCAGTTTCCTGTGGTTGATCAAAAATGTGAAAAAGGAAGTCTTCAAGCATATTTATCATAAAGCCATATGAATTTTTCTCAGACAACAAAGCAGGAGTTTGTAGCATTTTCAACCACAACATATCATCATTATCAATCTGCTTCACACGATTAAGAACGTCATCAAAAGACGCAAAGTTGTGAACACAAACAAAAGCATCTTCATTAAAGACCTCTGTTACCTTAGGATCACCCCAATAAATTGGGATCGTTTTTGCAGCAAATGCTTGTACAATTTTTTCAGTACAATATCCATCATAACTAAAATTTTCAAAACAAATACTAAATTTGTGCTTTGAGTCAAATGCAAACTTATCTTTTACCGGTCCCCCAATATTATTTCGAAATTTACCTCCAGAATCAACTTTCTTATAATTTGTGAGTAATTCGTACATTTTTATACGTGAAGAAGGTTGTACTGTCCCACTAACCGTAAAACTGCAAAAACTATTTTTCTCCTGTTTTAGATTTTCTATTGTTATATCACAATGTTTTTTTTCCATCAATGTACATTCAGGATACGTATAATATAAAGGAAATCGCATATACCTATCTCTAAACTGTAACCTTTCAAAACCAAGAGCATAATCGCATGCATTAAAATCTGGTGTACGATTTTCACCAGTCCAAAAAATCTTCACGCAATGCTCTGGTACAAACCAGTGGCTATTACCCCAGACTGAGAAGAACACATAATCAGCATCTTCCTTGCCCACAATATCTATTTTATAATGCTTTTCCAAAAGTTTATAAAAAAGACTCTCTTTAGGATTGTATGAATCCCAAAAGTCAACAAAAGCCATTTTCTTTGTTTCCATAATTAATAAATTAATAATATTACTTTTTTTTAGAAATCAAGAAAGGAACGTAATTCCTTATTATTCGCACAGATAATAATGTTAGCAAAATAACAATTAGAGTTGACACGACTATAGGACATTCGGGCCATATGGCCTTGCATAAATAGTATATCCACCAATGCATAGGAAGAATAATGATTGCATTACGTGCTATGTATCTTAAAACGATTCCAACACCAAATCCATATGGTAATGAAGATAACAACCGACAGATTATCCATCCTATAAAAGATCCCGAGAAAGTGCCAAGAACAAACCACCCCAAGTTTTTGCCCATATTATTTATATTAAGACCACAATAAAAGCCATCTTGAGAAATTGAATAAAGAAATATAGGCCCCAAAATAAAAAGTAGAAATAGCATATAAATCTTTGGCATTTTTATATTGAGTTTTGATATAAATAAACCTGTTAGATAAAAACTCCACGCAGTAAACATCCTGCCTATCCGACCAACAAATCGTATATCATTTACGTAAAACCACCAACCTAACAATAAGGAAGCAATAATTACTCCCCCCATTATGGAAAGATATTTATTTAAGTTCATTCTATTTATACTTATATGAAGCAAAAAAGAAACAATATTTAATTGGAAAAGGACATAGACAAACCACATAGGTCTAACCCCTTTAACTGATGCCCCTTCTATCAAACCATATGCATCATCAATGATATGCAAAATCGTCTTTTCCACAGATAGATTTAATAAAACAAAATCGGGACTCAGGATTAATCCCAAAATACTGAAAAACAAATATGGATATATTAATGATTGAGTTTTTTTTCTTCAAAAAAGACATAAACGTTTCACTATCCTTTACCTTGAACAAGAAACCTGAAACCATGAAAAATGCAGGCATAAAGAAAGTTACACTCCAATCAACTAAAACGAAATGAAGATTAATGTGGCATAAAACTACCATGAGTAAAAGATACCCTTTGTAATTATCAATCCAAGTTATGCGCTCAACCATTACCATAACTAATTATTTCTCAAAATGCGTCTAACTAAATATCTCAACGTTACCCAATAAGAAACGAAACGATAAGTCTGATGGCAAAGGAATATAAGCAACCTGTATTGTCTGTTCTTTATCAAACTAAATACAAGAAAGTTGATAACTCCCGTTTGCATATATGGCAAATACTTCGACTTGGACAACAATGACATTTTTTCAAGTCGCTCTGAGAAAGGGATGTTGGTATATATAGATTCGTTCCTAATGCAATCATAGATGACTTCTCGTATATACTCAGCACACCTATCTGCTGGTATTACTTTTGTAACCCGCTCAAGACAGAGCTCTGCACTTTGGGGCATACGGGCATTATATCCACCAAATAAACTGTGTGGGTTAATATGCATGTACCAATAAAGCGGTTTGTTGATATAATAGAGATTCTTCACATGTTGTAGAAATTCAAAGCCAAAAGCAATGTCTTCATAATGAGACATATATTCATTAAACTCTACATTATTATTACTAAGAATACGACGTCTTACAACAAAAGAACCTACACATCCTACTATAAAAGTATGGATAAAACTCATAGAATCCGCTGTCCACTGTTGTACAGTATATTTCCCCGTTGGAAGATAAGATATCTCATTAATTACTGTTCCATCGGCTACAACTTCCTTATATGAGCTGAATACGACATCTATATCATCAGTGAAGACATCTTGCACACACATCAAAGCCCCATTATCAAGTTGGTCATCAGCATCAACAAACATCACGAAATCTCCTTTTGCCTCTTTTAAACCTACGTTACGGGCAGACGACACACCTCCATTTGTTTTATTAATCACACGGATAAACGAATAGCGCTCAGCATATTTTTCCAAAATGCTCAGGCTTTCATCTGTAGAGCCGTCGTTGACTAAAATAATCTCTTTGTTTACGTTTTGAGCAAGAAGATTATCCAATGTGGCAGAAACAAATTTCGCCGCGTTATATACGGGAACAATAATACTAACCATTAATCGACCGAAAGTTTTACCCAGTTATCCAAGAAAATATCTGGTACAAAGGGACTATTAAACCATCTTTCAGGAGCCACAACAATCTTATGGTCATAAGAGCCACGATATTGTGCCCACCAATTGAAAGTGCTATTAGAAATGATGAAATGCTTACAGTTTGACATAAGTTCCAGGATTTCCCATGATGGGTCTGCTCCGCTTTCGTAAAAGGTTTCAAGTTCGAAATCAAGATTCTGCCGCACCCATGCGATATCATTGGAAAAGATAAACAGCACAGGATTTGAAACATGTCTTCTGATATAATCAACTGCACGTAGATAATATGCCTTTGAACACACATGATGCAGATTCTCCACATCCGGATTTTCTACAAAATCTCCGCGTCGAATGCTAAGGCATACTGACTGTGTACTCATCATTTTGCTGACCATTTGCTGATTATTCTCTGAAATGCGAGCAATGGGAACTATCTCATGTAGTATCTGGCTACTAATCTCCTTGAAATACTTTTCACTTTCAAAATTACCAGACACGATTACATCCCCTTTGATCTTCTTGTCAAAGGGGAAATAGCCTAAGTCCAAATAATACAGTCCCAAAGAGTTCATTATTTTCACCCAACGCATCTGGTATTGCGTCCGTACATGTATGGGGGCTGTATGTGGATAACGAAAGAAATAAACTCTCAGCAATAATCGTTGAGCGAGGGACAAGTGTGGCTGTTCGTTAGTCTCGTCAACGCCAACGACGTGAAAGGCTTTCAAGGCATTTACAAAATCTTGATCCTGACCGCCTGCAGAGTAAACCTCTTCAAAGTGATAAACTGCACGTTGTTCTGGGTTGTGAAATTGTAACATCCTGACGAAAGCATATTGAAACAGCTGATTGCCAAGTCTTCCTCTAACATATACGTGTATCATCGAATTATTGTATCCTTAATTAACTTGAGATATTTCAAAAAAAGCATTTTCAATTTATAAGGAGTTGTTCTCTCTCGGACTATTCTTTTCTTAGTGTCATCATCAAGCCATGAAGCATCAAAAAAATGTATGGCGTGGGTATTAATAGAAAAATCTTTGTTGTGATAAAAATCGAGAGGGCAAAAATAGGTGCGAGGGAAAATATGCAATCGATTTTGTTTATTTACATAGATATCTTGTTCTTCGTTATTAGCTAATAAACCATGTCTTACAAGAATATGGGTCATCATTATTACATTTGCCTCATTACTCTTTACAATTTTATACGAAAAATCCCTGTCATTATAGTAATTAAGGAACTCCTTTACTAAAGAGTTATGAGGTTCAAAGCACATAATTGCCGATGTGAGAACATTATCATTTTCAAATCCCATATAATTATGATGTTGTTCTTGTAATGGAGTAAGGCTTTTCGTTAACATTACGTCTGTGTCAAGGTAAATTCCCCCATATTCATAGAGAGCGACAAGCCTAACATAATCTGATACAAAAGCATACTTTTTTGCCGAATAAGCTTCTTTTGTCCAGGCTGTAGAATTTACATCAAATACCGTCTCGTCCCACCGCTTAATCTCATAATCAGGCATTTGGGATGCCCACGAATCCATGCACTTACTTAATTTCTCTGGTATCTTCTTTTGTCCAAACCAACAATAATGAATAATTCTTATCGGATTCATAACATCAATCTGCAAATAATTGTTGTTAATATAGGATATTTTCCAAGTCCCAATGCTATAATACGTGTATTGCGGTTAAGCATAGACAGATGTCTGACTGCATTATGATTTGTACGAAGAAAAGTGTAAATAGGAGTAAAATCTGTGTTGAAACTTTTGTTCTTACGCATTAGACAGATTTTTACCGATGTCTCAATTACATTTGACAATGCAAAGTCCATATATTTTGGACATTGATCTTTAACATACTCAAAAGTTGCCTTTACATTTTCAAACTCTTCAAATGCACGCTCAGAGAGTTTTGTATGAGATAATGAAGCTGGATGGTATTCGTAGAAATACAGAGGGGCATCTGTGACTACCATTTTTCGTTCTTGAAAGAACATCTGCATCTTAACGTAATAATCTTCACTTAGTGTTGCCTTGGGAAATATGAGTCCATCAAATACAGAGCGATGGTATAGCCCCCCCCAAAATCCCCAGAACTCATATTTGAAAAAACGTGGCATCAGCTCGTCAAAGTCGAGAAGCTCATCCTTTTCGTTTTTGCATTCACCTTCTATCACGTTTTCATTTTCACAGATCCTCTTCACACCGCATGCACTTATCTTCGTCCCATATTTTTTTATCAGATGATAGAGGGTGGATACATAATTGGAAGCAATATAGTCATCACTGTCAACAAAAGTAAGATACTCACCTTTTGCAACCTCTATTCCTTTTTTCCTTGCTAAAGATGCCCCCTGATTAGGGATATGCACTACATGTACATTATCAAACTTCGAAGAATATTCATCACAAATGATTCCGCTTGTATCTGTACTACCGTCATCTATTAAGATGATTTCCAGTTCGTGATAGTCCTGAGCAAGGACAGACTCCAAACACCGAGCCAAATATCTCTCGGCGTTATAGACGGGTATGATACAAGAAACAGTGACAGACATGGTTGTAATACTCTGTTTATTTATTGCAGGTTTTGAGAGATAGCATATTTTGTAAAATTGAAAAGTATTGTTGTAGCAATTCGATGTGACAGTTCTCCATAAAGATATATTATTTCTTTAAACAGCTTTTTCATACCATAATTCTCTAATGTATATTTTAATAATTCATGGCCATTCCAAATAATGACAGGATATAATTCTTTTTCGTTTTCAACGTGATAAATATCATACCATTGCTTCAATCTTATTTCTATTCGCCTTTCCTCACTAATTCCTGTAGCGATTCCACCTTTATGCCTTCTGTATACACCCATACAATAATTTAGTGCAATGCCGTCCCCGGCTTTTAAAAGATAATATTCAAAAACTTGATCTCTGAAATACTTATATTTATTCCGGTGTAGTTTGCGGAGATAATCACCTTTTCTATAAACAATAGACAGTGTTTGAATGATATGTTTATGGAAATGGTCGGAAACAGCAAATCGAAAAAAATCTTTTCCATTAAATGACATCTTTGTCATATCGTAATGTGAAGCTTTATCAAAACATCCATTTTTTTGGTAATAACTAATAAAATCGTGACAGCACACGCTTACTTCCGGAAATCTTTCAAGAACAATAACCTGCTTCTGCAACTTCTCTGGGTGTGTCCAGTAGTCATCACCCTCGCACAAAGCAACGTACTTGGTGTCAGTCCACCGCTTCATCAGAGGACCTTTGGCTTTCTTTGCCTGCCAGAAATTATACTTCAGAAGGATGACGGCGAAAAAGCAATTCTTGTTTTCCTGATGCTGGGCGTAGACGAAATGGGCATCATCGGTCTCCCACAGCTCAGCCTGCTCCATATCGAAATGAGCATTGAGATAGCGGCGGATGACTTCGGGCTCTCCATCAGTCGAGGCATCGTCAACAATAATGGCGACAAATGGGAAGTCGGTCTGTTGCATGCAAAAACCATTCATGGCATCCTCTATATAAGATGCGTGGTTATAGGTCATGCAGTGGATGCTGACTAGGAAGGAAGGAGTGTTCATATTTTTTAACCTTAACTTTAACCTTAACCTTAACCTTGGCTTGGTCTGAAGGGACACTTGCCAGAGCAAAGACCTTAACGGGAAAGGGGTAATGTTGAACTATAAAATTAGAGTTTATGTAGCAACGTGTCGAGATTGATGGTTACACAAGAGGAACCCTCTGGAACTTCGCAATGAAACAAGGGTATCTTATCGCATAGACAATTATGACTGACTGGCAAACTGGCTATTTCCGGGACATCGGTTTTGCATAGTAAAGCTGGCTCATCCTTGTGCATTGCAAAGAATAGTCCCAAGCGGTGCAACCCATCTATAGAGTCCTGCTGTTTCCATTGCATATAGCGTCGCAACAGCTCATCACTGATGGGATGAGAGACAATGAGACAGCAACACTTGAAATCATTACGATGGAAAACCTGAGTGCAGTTCAATTGGGTCATAATGTTATAATAACCAGTAAGTAACTGTTTACGGGCTTTTATAATCTGACTGTCAGTATAAGAAGACTTAAGCTCTATGAATACAAGATAATTCTCGCCTTCCAATTCTACAGCAGCCACACCATCACAGTCGCAAGCAAGGGGTGTGCCTTGATTCCTATAATTGAAAAGCCCTCGGTTACTCTGCTGGAAACTATTCTCAATCAGAAACAATTCTCCGCTTGTTTTCACTTCCACACAATCCACGGTAACTTGTGGGCCACTTTCAGTGATGTGTCCTGTCTGTACGATGTCTCCAAAATGAGCTGGAGAGAATAGTGTCTTCAATTGAATATGTAGCGTGTCAATCATTCTGCTTCGATGTGTTCTGACTGGAGGGTCTGCTCGATTTCTTCGTCAAGCAGATACTGGGAACGTGTGATTTCACTAAAAGAGCGGAACGGAATGCCCTTTGTGGCGTTGAGCCGGTCAACCAGCACCTTGTCACCCTCGTCGTGGAAATAATACGCTACAACATTATCAGGATTTAATAGTGACCGCGGACTAATTCTGTACTTTTCTAGAATACGGGAAACGGCATTTACGTTCTTTCTTCTGATTTGATAAAGACGTATGAGTTGGTTGAACCTATGGAGCAAATAGTCGCTATGCGTCGTCACTTGAAGCATTGCCCCCTTTGCTATGCACGCTGCCAAAAGGTCGGCTATATCGGCTTGCATCTCGGGATGCGCATGCGCTTCCGGCTCCTCTATACACATAGAATGAGTACGGATGTCTTGCGACTGTAGCCAAAAAAGAATAGGACTCAGTTCACGGATTGATGAGGCTGCAGCTGAAAGGGGTAATGGTGTGCCATTGGGCATCACAATTCTGACACCATCCTTATCTTGAAGCAATTGTCCTCGGACCAGTTTCTGGATCCTGGAGTTAAAGAACTGTTTGTCCTGTGGTTCCTGTTCATTGGTATAGTGACGTATGAAGTCAAAATCACGCAGGAATATGTCGTAAAGTCCCATACTGGTAGCAGCACTCTGCACGGAATAGGTGTTCCCAATGAGAACAGAGCGCCCGGGAGGCATCAGAAAAGCCCTGGATACTCGACGCTCGAAAAACTCTTCACGTAAAATCTGGGCAATCCGACTACTAATATTGCTGTCAGTATATTCACCCAAAAAAATCGCATAATTCTTAATATCCTTATAGCTAATCTGATAGACCTTGATGCGTTCTGACAAGCGCTGTTCCGGTACATCCTTTACAGAAAAAACGAATCTGTTGCTATCATCATAGCCAGGAAACAGGAATGTAATATCACAATTGGCAACATCTGTATTGAATAACTTTATGAAAAAGTCTGTCACGTCATCGTGCAACCAACGTCTCAAATCGCCCATCGTAAAACTAACTGAGAAGTCGGCGTCCTCTGCTAAATGTCCACTCATCTTAGGCTCAAGAAAACGATGGAGTCTGTTGTTGGCAAAAACACGAAAAACGTAATAGCACAAAAAATTAGTATAGCTCTTTCCTAGGTTTGACATACCTGTAAAGAGCATCATCTGCCCCAAATCAATTGTTGCATCTCTTATTGGGCCAAGGGAGTTTATCTGAAGCTGTATTCTCATAGAAGAGTTGATTTGTATTGCAGTTTTCTTTGCAAAGGTACGAAAAAAATGCCGATTCAGCCAGATATAGCCAATATTTTTTGTTATTATTCAAAAATACGCTCTTCAAATTCGAATTTGGGGGTGACATCGCCTGGCTCGCGGCCCATCCAGGAGCCAAGGGCCTGCTGGCGGTTGCCAAGGGTAAAGGATATGGCATCGTCTTCTACGAGGAAGACCTTGCTACGGTCTTTCACTACATAGAGGTCAACGAAATAGTTGCCCCAGTTAAGGAAACTGGCCGGAATATGCATTACCTGCTCGTAAACGCCTGTGGCATGCTCATGGGAGTAGCAGCGTCCGCCACCACTGCAGGAGAAGATCTTCTGGCCTTGCTCGTTCTTGAAATGGAAGGTGAGATGGAGTGCACCGTATGTCTGGGTGACACGATACTTCACCACCAGCTCGATGTTGTCATCGACACGCATGGTATCGGTGTAGTCTGCATTTTGCTTGCGTACGCCTATCTCAAGCAGTTCGAAGCCCTCTTTCTTTACCACAGGCTCAGACCAGCATTTATGGTTGGCAATTTCGTTGTCACCCTTGAGGTAATGGGCAACAACCTCATCAACAAGGCCGGTTTCCTTGACCATACCGTTCTCCAACAGCACGCCGTGCTTGCAGAGACTCTTCACGGCTGCCATGTTGTGACTGACGAAGAGCACGGTGCGTCCGCCACCCTGACTGACATCCTTCATCTTGCCGATGGCCTTCTTCTGGAACTCTGCATCGCCGACGGCGAGGACCTCGTCGACGACAAGGATCTCAGGCTCGAGATGGGCAGCGATGGCGAAGCCCAGGCGGACGGTCATACCACTGCTGTAACGCTTAACGGGGGTGTCGATATAGCGCTCACAGCCGGAGAAGTCGACAATCTCGTCGAGCTTGCGGCCAATCTCCTGCTTGGTCATACCCATGATGGCACCATTCATGAAGATATTCTCACGGCCAGTCATCTCGGGATGGAAGCCGGTACCAACCTCTAACAAGGAAGCGATACGCCCACGGACACGAATCTCCCCCGTAGTAGGGGTAGTGACGCGACTGAGGAGCTTCAGCAAGGTGGACTTGCCGGCACCGTTCTTGCCGATGATGCCAACGACATCGCCCTGCTCAACCTTGAAGTTAATATCCTTCAGTGCCCAGACATACTTGCTGTCGCCTTTTTGTGTACGGTCGTTGGTCTCGCCAATCTTGAGATTTGGGTCTTCTTTGTGTAGCACATTCATGGTCCACCAACGATTCAAATCGTGGCTGAATGTGCCAGTGGAAACAAGTCCTAAACGGTATTGTTTACTTACATTTTCAAATTCTATTGCGGAACTCATAAAAAACAAATTTTATTCGTACGAAAACGTAAACGAAAACGAATACAACTTTAGTTGTACGAAAACGTAAACGAAAACGAATACAAAATTATTCTAACTTATCTATTTTCTTATAGAACGTATGAGACCACAGATCTGACGCTCTATATCAATTACTTTCTTTTGTAGTTGCTCGTAATTATTCTCATCAATATAACCAATCTCCTTAGATATTAAAAGTTGCGTTTCTACCTCAAAGGTGGAACCCAAAGCAATATCCAAGAAGTGAGCAAAATCTATATCTGAGGGACGAGCAGCACCCTCTGCTATATTACTGCTAATACTTACAACGGCACGCTGGAGTTGGTCACAAAGGCCTTTCTTCTCAAACCATGGCATTTGTGAAGTGGTTTGGTAGATTTGTGCGGCATAAGCTACAGCATCCAGCCAAACCTTATATTCTCTGAAATTACGTGCTACAGACGACATACTTTGTTTATATTTTTCGTTTTCGTCTTCGTTTTCGTACAGCCTTTGGCTGTTACACTGTATCCATAAACGAGCGCTGGACTCGGTTGAAGACGACTACACCTATTAGGAGGAGAACGGTCATGAAGGTGAAGCTGTAGCCCAAGGCTCCCCACGAGAAGTAGCCCTCGCCGAAGACGGTATATTTGAAAGTTTCAATGACGGAACTAAGAGGGTTGAGCATGATGATGGTACGAAGTTTTCCCTCTGGAACCATGCTCATGGGGTAGACGATAGGCGTGGCATACATCCACAACTGAACGATAAACGTAAAGAGTATGGTGAGGTCGCGGTACTTCGTGGTCATCGACGAGATGAGGATACCAAAACCGAGGCCTAAACCGGCGAGCATGATAACGATAATGGGTAAGAGAACGATAACCATAGCGTTAACCCTGATATCGGCGCCATTAAAGAAAAAGTACAGGTAGAGGGCAATGAACAAGCAGAGCTGGATGCCGAAGCGTAATAGGTTGCTTAATACCGTGCTGATGGGAACTACCAAACGGGGAAAGTACACCTTGCCGAACATGCCCTGGTTGGCGGTGAAGGTGTGGGAGGTCTGGTTTAGACAGTCGGAGAAGTAGAACCAACAGACGTTGCCGGCCATGTAGAAAAGAGGCTGGGGGAGTCCGTCAGTACTCATCTTAGCTATACCACCGAACACTACCATGTTCATGATGACGGTCAAGATGGGTTGGATAAGGTACCACAGCGGACCGAGGATGGTCTGCTTGTACTGTACAACGATGTTACGTTTAATAAAGAGGGATATCAGGTCACGGTAGCGCCAGATTTCCCTAAAGTCAACATTCCACAGCTTTTGGTGTGGCTGTATGACTAATGTCCATTTTTCGTTCATAAGTTTTATACTATCAGTTTTGATGTTCAGGTTAAAAAACAACTGTTTAGGTCAGTTCTTACCACCTGAAGCATCGATATTAATTTTTAAAATTATTACTAATTAAGTCCGATGGTCATCGGTAACCCTCCTCTGTTCGCGCTTGCCGCGGAACTACGAAAGACGAAGGACGAAAGACGAAAGACGAAATGAACACAGGGACAGGTTCCTGTTTCATTACATACGGTATATAACCCCCATGCCAATTCCTGTCAGTCTTGCCAACTTGTCGTAAAGAAGCTTTTCTGCTTTTCAGTTCAATTAATACAGATCTTTTCACTTCATCAGGCATTTGCTGGAAAGCACAGCTATTCGGTGCACCTGTCTTTTCTTTTATCAGCATCATTACCTGATCATCGGAAGGGCGACCTTTCGAGACATCTTCTATATCAAGGCAGAAAATATCATCTGACAATGGCTCATTCACCAATCCATCTGTTTCATATGACTGGGACATTGCATCTAACGTGGAAAGAAACTGGTAATAGTCTTCCTGATCTTCAAAGATATTCTGATGATTGATACCACGCATCATCACATGATAAATGCCAGTTCCTGATGATTGTCTAGACTGCCTTGGCATCGCTAATATGGCAACTTGCTATTGTATTATTTTTGCGAAACAGGAACCTGTCCCAGTGTTTTGCTGCTCCTTCTCCTCCATGTACTGGCCATACAGGAAACGGATATAGTTGCGAAGCTCTTCCATCGTTGTCATACTTTCAAGCGGGTCGTATGGAGCAGCAGGCTTTGAATCCAGCTCCTCCATACGCCTCTGATGAAGCCCATCGCTGGTCTGTATTGTAACCTGTATACCCTCCAGTTCTGTCTTACGGCTCCTTCGTCCTGATGACTTGAGTGCTGGAGCGTCATCAGGGACGTTCTCAATCTCAACCCGACCAACCGCCTGGTGAGTCTTGCGAAACCAATTGTCAAACTCTTCATAGGGTACACCATTCTTTTCGCAGAATGAATTAATGGACTCCTCCTCAGGAACTCCCTCTGTCTGGTACAGGCGCTCGACCTTGCTCGCTTTTACAAAGCGTAGCGACTAAAAGAACCAGAGCTTTTCAAAATCTTTGCTACTGAACATAATCGAAAAATTTAAAATTCAGTGCAAAGGTAAATTTTTATCTTAATCTCCGCAATACGTCATTATTGGACGCTTACCAGTTTACAGACGTTATGCCTCACACCAAAGTGAGGTCAATATTTATGTAAACGATCACTTTAGACCCGTTCAGACCCTCAGTTAGTACTTTTTTCACTCAACATTCGTTTCAAGAAGTCATAAGAGATACCTCTGGCTTCATCGAGCTTTGAATAAACTTCTTTCCAATTTATGTCTATGTCATCTGCTTTAATTATCTTTTCATCACATGGAATCAGACTATCTTGAAGGCCCAACATATTACAAAGATCCGGCATCTTACTGTCAGTTCGATTTCTTTCAAAGAGAAAAGCTTTTTTTTTGAAAATCACAGAAAAACACATTCCGTGGAAAGAATTAGTTATGACATAAGAAGCATTTATAAACCAACCAAGCCACTCTTCTATCCCTGCATCATTAATGACTTTATGGTCATACAGATACTTGTTATTGTAATATGGAGTTATCTCGATTAGTTTCAGCCCCTTTTCTTTTGCAAACCTTCTTGCTTCTTCAGTCATTTTGGGATCATTCTCTTCAATAGTATAAAGAAGTAGGGTGTTCAATATGATGTACCCTGATTCTGTTTCATTCTTGTCAAGGTTTTCCTTCTCCTAACCAACGGGTTCGGCCTGAGGTTATGCTTTTTCCAATGTTCCACGTCTGCCATTCTTGTGTCAG
>Ga0310697_10001487_pt1 | contig 27296 bp, 35 predicted proteins | sample 172DNAGHGlowgp2_FD_203883 | JGI IMG/M metagenome (GOLD analysis project Ga0310697, IMG submission 203883) | Sheep rumen microbial communities from Palmerston North, Manawatu-Wanganui, New Zealand - 1728 DNA GHGlow gp2 (v2) (version 2) | ecosystem: Host-associated > Mammals > Digestive system >...
ACTTGCAGTCGGGCGGTCGTATCTTGGTGTGGTCGACGTTGACATACAATTACGAATACTATGCCCAGGCCAACGCAAGGCTTGCCCGTCAAGGACAACGGAAGGCTGTGCAGATTCATATCTTCACGGCTGCGAAGACGGTCGAGGACGGAAAGCAGAAGGCATTGGAGCGCAAAGACAAGGAGCAAGGGCAATTCCTTGCGATGACTAAACAATGAATTATGTACGAAAAACGATTTTAAGGCGGTTTTAAGGCGTTTTCGCTTCGGAATTATATAATTTATCATCTTGAAAAAAAAAACGGCTTAAAACGAATTTTCTGAAAAAATAACTATCAAAATACAAACGAAATGAAATACAAAGAAATATTGCAAGAAGCCATCTTGAAATATGGATACACAGCACAAATAACAATGGCTGTCGAAGAAATGGCTGAATTACTGAACGCACTCGCAAAGGAACGCCGTGGACGCGCGACACAAAACGACATCGTGACCGAAATTGCAGACGTCACGATTATGATGTGGCAATTGACAATCATGTATGGAGAACAAGCCGTCGAAATGGAAATCGAACGGAAAATCAAACGTCTACAAGAAAGGATTGAAAAATGACAACGAAACTTGAACAAGCCGAAGCCATCATCACGAAGGTTGAGCATATGCGCAGGTGGCAGAAGGAATACTTCAACCACCGCGACGCGCTGGCACTACGCAAGGCGAAGGAACTTGAAAAGGAGATTGACATGATGATAACCGAGTACCGAGGCGGAAACTTACTTATCAACATCATCGGGGATGACCCGAATCAAACATCGTTAGACTTATGAACCATCCCGAACAATACTTCGAACAGCGTTGCGTGGCAGAGGCACGACGGCAGGGCTGGACGTGCTGGAAGAACGAACACAACGGACTGAAAGGCATCCCCGACTACTCAATGCTCAACCCCGACGGGCGTTTCATCCTCGTTGAATTCAAGCGACCCGACGGCAAAGGCAGGGCGTCACCCCTGCAACGTGTGTGGCTGGAACGCTTCCCGAACACGGTCAAGATAGTGGACGACTGGGACATTTTCTTGGCGGTTTTGGAAAAAAAATAAAAAATTAAAAGTTGAAATTCAACGGATTGGGCGGTGTTTCGCTTATCCGTTGGTTTTTTATTATCGGATAACTCGTTGACTTCAAGGCAAAAGGATTGATTTTTTTTTTTTTTCTATTTTTTCGGGGCAGAAAAAAATATATATAGAGAATAAGGGGAAAACAACCATTTCCCTAATACTTTATTTTTCTAAGAAAAAAAAGAAAAAAAAAAAAATAGATATGTTTTCCCTTGCCATCTTGCCTCGTCTTCGGTTTTGCGGCAACCGAAACCAATGAAGTAATTTTGCCGCAAAAATCGAATTACGATGAACGATGGAATTGAAAACTTGAAGCCGTACCAAACCGAGGATGAAGCGAGGGAAGGCGGTCGCAAAGGCGGCATCGCCAGCGGTGCAGCCCGAAGGCGCAAGCGTGACATGAGGGAATGGGCTGAAATACTGGGGCAAACCTTGATGACGATGAAGACCCCCGACGGCAAAGAGGTCGCCGATGGCGACATGGCCGCGGCTGTGGTCTTGAAGCAATATCAGAAGGCAATCAACAAGAGCGACACCGCCGCCGCCGCTTTCCTTATGCGGCTGCGTGGCGAGGACGTGCAGAAGGTCGAACAAGTGGATGACGAGGTCAAGCGCAACGCCATTCGCGAACAACTGAAACAACTTTATGGCATCGAAGATTGACACATATATCCGTGACCGTTTGCAGGCTGGCAAGACTACGTTCGTCTTTCGTGGCGGTCGCCGTTCTGGAAAGACTTTCGGCATCTTGAAGTTTTTGATGCTGTGGTCGGAGGGCTACCCGGGTACGGTCTGCAACATCGCGTCAATGACGAGCGAGCAAGGGCGACTTGGTGCGTATGCCGACGCCAAGACGATCAAAGACCTTGCGCCCGCCGTCTATGGTGACGTCGAGGTGCTGTCGTCGCCGCGTGAGTTCCGCATGGCAAATGGATCGCGGCTGCATTTCAACCAATACTCGAACTCCGAGACGGCAAAGGGTATCGCGTGCGACTGGTTGTTTGTCAATGAGGCGAACAATTTCAGCAAGCAGCAATACACCGACCTCAAAGCCAACGCAAGGCTGGGTACGTTTATCGACTACAACCCCAACTGCGAGTTTTGGGATAAGGACTTCTTCACGGACGAGGACATCTGCGACACCACATGGCAAGACAACCCGTATTTGACCGCCGCGCAGTTGGAGTATTTCGCCGACTTGAAACGGTTGGCGGAAAGCCCGACGGCGACCGAGATAGACCGCCGCAACTATTCCGTGTATTATCTCGGCAAATACTATCAGTTGAATGGCGACATTTTCAGCGAGGACTTTTTCCGATGGTCAAAGGATGTGGACTTTGGCAGCATCGGTCACTTCGCCGTGTTCTGCGACCCGTCCGCCTTGCGTGGTTCTGACTGGTTCGCGTGCTGTCTTACGGCAAGGGATAACGAGGGAAGGGTTTACGTCATTGACACCTATTCCGTCAACACGGGCGACCGTGTTGGCATCGTCCGCAAGTTGCGCGAGTGGTGCAAGACCTATGATGTGGCAAAGGTCTACGTCGAGACCAACGGTATCATCGGCATCGACTTCTACGACTTCGCCGTCAACAGCGAGTTGAATGTGGAAGGCTGGTACAGCCGTGGCAACAAGTTTGACCGCATCATCGCCAACTATCAGAACTTCCGCGAGCGCGTGACGATACTTGACACGCCCGCCAACCGCGAATACATGAAGCAGGCGTATTCATTCGCCGAGCGTATGAAGATAGGCGAACACGACGACAACATCGACGCTTTCAATTCGTCGTATGTCATGCAGACGATTGTCGCTTGACGATGTTTCCCGCGTTTTAAGCAGTTTTTTGCGGCAACCAATATAATTACATACCTTTGCACCAAAAAACGGCTTAAATCGAAAATTCGACAAAAATAACTAAACACAATGAGCAAAGACAAAGAACCGAAAGATCCTGCCGAGCAGGGCGAGGAAATTAAGACGGCTGCGGACTTGAAGCAAGACGAACACAACTACCGCAAACACTCGGAAACTAACAAGGCACGCATCAAGAAGTCCATCGACGAGGCGGGTCTTGGTCGTTCCGTCGTCGTTGATGCCGACGGCGTGTTGGTTGCTGGCAACGGTGTGCAACAGGTTATCGACAAGGACACACCAGTCCGCGTGGTGGAGACTGACGGCACGGAGCTTGTGGTGGTCAAGCGTACCGACCTGCATACGGACGACCCGCGCCGCCGGACGTTAGCGTTGGCTGACAACGCCACCGCCGACGATGTGGAATGGGATTTCGATGCCATAGCAGAGGACTGGACGGAAGACGAGGCTGGAGAGTGGGGAATAACAGCAGAAGAAAAAGTCGACAAAGCGAAAAGCCAACAAGCGGATGTGCCTTTCACGGAGATATTAGGAGAGGAACATAATTACATTGTGCTGTTTTTTGATAACACGGTTGATTGGTTACAGGCGCAGTCAATTTTTGAAATTGAACCGAGAAAGGATTTCCCGACCAATAGAAGCGGAAAAGAAAGCAAATTTAACAAAATAGGTGTCGGGCGTGTCATTAACGGAGCAGTCGCACTTGAAAAACTATTGAGCCATGAAGATAAGCGTTAATGCACCAAGTTACAAACGCCCCGATGATGTAAAGACTTTATCTTACATACCTTTTTGCAAAGTATGGGTAGATGAGGACGAGGCAGAAGAATACAAAAAGAACTATCCTGACGCCAACATTATCAGTTGCAAGAAGGGGATACAGGGAAACCTTTGCAGAATTAGAAACCACATCTTAAAAACCGAATTTGAAAACGGAGCAGATGTGGTGCTTATTATTGATGATGATTTCACTTGCATTGAAAGATTTGTTGAAAAAGGTGTTTTCAAATTCGAAAGATACAAACTCACGGCAGACGAGTTGCTTGTCATGGTGGAAAAGTACAGCATACTGGCTGAAGAATTAGGTGCTAAATTTTGGGGAGTTAATTGCGTGATGGAGCCGAGGGCTTACCGACACTTTACACCGTTCTCAACCAATGCGTACATCGGTGGACCATTTCAATGCTTTTTGAAGGGCAACCGTTGTTGGTATGATGAGAACTTGCCTTTGAAAGAGGATTACGATATGACATTACAGCAACTCAACAAGGAAAGAGTTGTTTTACGTGTCAATGCTTACCACTATCTATGTAAGCAGAGCGAGCAGAAAGGTGGATGCGCTGTATATCGCAATCGGATAAGAGAGAAGCAGCAACTTGAAGCCCTGCAACAGAAGTGGGGCGATGATATTGTCCGAGTTGACAAATCAAACTGGGGCAAAAAAGAGAAAGTGCATGAGGATTACAACCCGATTTTGAAAATACCAATCAAAGGCGTTTGACGGTATTTTCGCTTTACTACAACCGTTTTCTTTCCGAAGCAATATAATTTATCATCTTTGAAATAAAAACCGCGCAAATCGAATTTTTCACAAAAATAACTTTGCGGCAACTGACGACGATACACTATTTTTGCAGCCATGAAAATCAACGACCGCATATCGCAATTCCGTGACCGTTTCTTCCGCCGTTGGGAAACCGTGAAGACCATAGTCTTCGGATGGGGCGACATCACCTGCCATCCGTACGGCGACACCATATTCCGCAACATTGTGGAGTTGCTGACCGATTTGACGAACGACGTTACATGGGTCAACAACCGCAACATCGGCAACTTGCGTTTCGCCGAGTTCAAGGTGTTCTTTGAGCGTGACGGGCAACTCGCCCTTTGGCGTGTCTACAAGAAAGGCTTTGCCGTCATCGGCGTGAAGGACGGCGACAGTCCGCGTTTCCGTATTTTCGACGATAACGAATACCGCAAGGAACGCGCCACGAACAACACCGAGCGTTATGTCAGCAAGGTTGACGGGTGGCGTTGTTACGTCATGCAGTCGGAGACCTTCCGCGAGGAAGGCAAGTCGGACTACGACCTTTGCAAGCCGTTCGTGACATTCCTCGACAACGTCTTCAACGCCAGCAACACCTCAACCGAAAGGCTCGGAACGTTCATCGTGGCAAGCCCCGAGACGCCGAACGGTTATCCAACGCCAGTGACGCTGACAAAGGAGCAAAAGAAAGACCTTGAAACGGAAATCGAAAAAGACTACGGCGCATTGAAGAAACAACGTCAACTGATGATATTGCCGCGCGGGATGCACTTCCAAGTCATCGGTATGGACGGCGTTGACCGCAAGTTGACCGAGAAAGTCAAGACTTGCGTCTTGGCTATCTGCGACCGCGTGAAAGTCCCCGCCAACCAAGTCGCCATCATCGACGCTAACAGCAACAAGACCCTTTCTAACGGAACGGAATTGCGCGAAGGCGACTACAACAAATACCAATCCTTCGAACGTTTGCTCAACCATACTTTCGTGAGGCTTGCCGAGGAAATGGGCATGGACTTGACATACACGATTTACAATAAACCACAACGCATCAATGGAAACCAAGCAGCAGAATAAGAAACGCTTTGTCCGAGATGGTGTCTTGCTGGGAGACTGGCAAGAGGTCAGCGGCATCCCGTTGTCGTCGGTCACAAAGAAGGACACCGACACGGCAACGCTTGACGGCTTAATCATCAAGGGCTACGAAACCAAATTCAACGTGACGAACGAGAACGGCGAACGATACGCACCGAATTGTCTTGACAAGTTCGTGAAGAAGTATTTCGTCGACCATGAATTGAACATGGTCGTTGACTTGCAACACGGCTGGAACATTGACGACCAAATTGGGCGCGTTATCTATCTTGAAGTCAACACCGTCGGTTTTTATTTCGTCGCCTACATACCAAGAACGGTTGCCCGCTACGAACAAGTCAAAGTCTTGTTGCGTGAAGGCATCCTTCAAGGCTTTTCGAAGATGGGCTGGGCTACGGACTACGAATTTCGCTACACCCGTGACGGCGAGTTTGACTATGTCGAAATCAAGGAGTTTCAGTTGTGCAGCGTTTCGTTGGTTACGATGCCCGCCAACGCCATCCCCTTTGAAGCCATCGGAGAACCCGTCAAGGACGGCTTGCAGTTCGTGAACCGCCTGGCCGAAGACGAGCCGAAGCCGAAGAAATCAATCTTCAAAACGAAATCGTAATTCACTTAATTATTAACCAAATTCAATTCACAATTATGAAAAAGAAACTCATCAGCGTGAAGGACTTCGCCGACAAGATGGATGCCATCAAGCGCAAGGTCAAGAACGCTTTCAGCGAGGAAGGCGCAGAAGCCGCCGCCGCTATCCGCGACCTCATCGACGAGTTGGAAAACGCCGAAATCGAAATCGACGAACGCGAACTTGCCAGCCGCGTTGAGGAAGTTATTCGTGCTTTCAACGGCAGAGCCGACGAGGAAGTCCCGGCCAACGTCGCCAACGCCTTGGCGAAGAAGTTCGCCGAGATGCAGAAAACGATGCCCGTCAGCGACCAGCTGACACCCGCCATCAAGAACCAAGTCGCCGCCGCCATCTTGCGCGCAAAGGGTCGTGAGGCTGTGACCGATGCAGTCAAAGCCGTACTTGTCAGAAACGGCATCGAAGGCTTGACCTTCAACGACACCATTGACTTCGCCATCAACGACGAGTGGGGAACTTCCGACGAGTTGTTTGCCGCCTTGAAGAAGGTGAGCTTCTCGAAGTTTTTCTACACCGCCCAAGACTTCAATGACTCTGACATTGTCGCTCACGGCTGGGACAAAACTTCAGAGAACGAGAAACTCATTCAGCAGTTGACCGTCAACGGCAAGAAGATTGACACGCAGTACATCTACAAACGTCAGCAGATTGCCTTCGAAGACCTTGACGACATCGAGGAAAACGGCAACACCGCCACCTTCCTGCGTTGGTTGGACGAGGAACTCGACCGCCAAATCGTCAACGCCATCGTCGCCGTCATGTTGGGCAACACCACCGACTTCACGGACATTACCACTATCGAGTCGTTGCGTGGCACGGGTGTGACTGACGTCTTCCGTACCGCCGTCACCGTGACCGATGCCACCGCCATTACCTTTGCCGAGGCTCGCGCCATCGCAGACGCTGTCATCGCTGGCAGAGGTGCAAAGTGGATGGTCATGAGCCAAACGCAATTGACCGCTCTTGCTAAGTTCAAGTATGCCAGCGGTGGCGATGACATCTTCCGCAGCAAGGACGAGGTCGCTGCCATGTTGGGTGTCGAACGCATCTACGTCACCGACAAGGCCATCGGCGTCATTTGCTTCATCCCGAGCGAGTATTGGGTCAAGGAAAAAGCCGCCTTGCAGGTGTCTTACCCGCGCTACGAGAACAACGTGATGAACTACCAGCGCGAGCGCAACATCGGCGGTGCTGTCCATGGCTTGAAGTCAGTTGCCTTTGGCGTTGAGGCTTAATCGTGAAAGGGTTGCATGATGACAGCACAAGACTTCATCGACAATGGCTTCCGCGTTTCGACGCAGATACCGCAGAAGGAAATCGACCGCGCCGTTAACGACGTGACGGCGGCTTACGTCGCAAAGGTCACGACGGACACCACTACGGATGCAGCGAAGGCTGCCATCATGCAACTTGCCTTCATCTTGCTTTGCCAGCGTAACACTTCCGCGACGAGGGCGGGCGGCAAACTGAAATTGTCGCCCCAACTCTCGGACAACGCGCAGGCAAGGCAGACGGACTATGACAATGCAGATAGGCTGTTGCGTCAGCTGCAATCCGCCACGGGCGGCATCGTTGGCAAGGTTGACAAGATGGTCGACGACATCTGCATGGTCTATATGAGAAGTTTTCTATCAATGTAAAAATCAACGAATTATGAAGAAATTTATCAATTCAATTATCTTGGCTTTCACGTCGTGCGCGGGTAACATCGCCGCCAACATCGCCAAAGACTGCGACAATCCGCAAGTCGGCGGCTACACGGGTCGAGGTTTGCTTATCCCGTTGAGCAACACCTTGACCTTTTCCGTTGACGCGCAGAACCCGCGTATCATCACGGGCATTACGATGGCGCAAGGCGAAAAGTTAGCCGTCATCGATAACGTGTGGCCTTCGGCGTTCGGCGACAGCGTGACGCAATCGAACGGCGACGCTGGGCGACTGCAATACGGCAAGACGTTCTCGTTCCGTATCCCGTTACGCGGCGCGGGCGTTTCAAAGGACATCGTCGAGCCGTTGGCTGACGCTCCGTTGGGCTACATGGCGATTTTGGAAAAGAAAGACCGCCGTGGCGACGGTTCGTTTGAAGTCGTCGGATACGGTCAAGGTTTGACCGTGAACCCCGACGGCATCATGCGAAAAGAAAACGAGAACGGAGGCGACATCGTCGTGACGATGAGTTGCCAAGAGCAATACTTCGAAACGACGTTCTTCGACACCGACTACGCCACCACCAAGGCGGCTTTCGAGGCGTTGATGGCGCAGTCGTTCTAACCATTGCGAGTTTTTATGGTTATTCGGGGCGGCGGTCTTTTGCAGGTCGTCGCCCTTTGCTTTGAAACGATGAAACAATTTGCAATCATATTATTATCCGCCATGATGTTGGTCGCGTGCCGTTCGCGCCGTGAAATCGAACAACGTGCCACGCAGCAGACCGTTGCCGTGCAATCGGTCGAGGCTTCGACCATCGCGGCGGCTGTTGACCGTTGGGAAGAAACCATAATCAGCGAAATTGTCATCATGCAAGCCGACAGCACGGGCGCGTTGCAGGAAACGGCACGGGTGACAGCGACCGAGAAACGTCAAGGTGAGCGTGGGCAAAAAATCGAAAATAACGACAAAAAGGTCGATTCTGCGGCGTTTTCAAGAGAAAGTGAAGTAAGTTATAAGGAAACGAAAGAGGACGCGGGAGAACGCCCGAAAACGCGCTTTTGGCGTAACACGTTTTTTTACTTCGTTTTGCTTGCGGCAATCGTTGTGCTCGTCGTACTTTTGTGGCGCAAAACACTTGGAAAATGGATATAGAAAGACTTAAACAATTAGCGGAAAAACATAAGGGATGGACGAAAGACGATAAGGGTTTCATCCTGCCCGTGTTGGCTGAATTGGGCATCGACGCACCGACAAAAACGAATTGCCCGTCATGTTGGCGCGATGTCGCCATCCTTGCGCTCGTCAAGTTGAAAGGCGACGCACAACCCGTCAACGGCTTCCGACTGAAAGGAACAGCCGCCGTGTCGGGTGTCGTTTGGATGGGTCGGCTCGTTTCGCCCGCCACATTGGACGAGGCGATGGTCGAATGGCTCATTGAAACCAATTTCCCGCGACATCAATACGAAACCATCAATGAAGATTGACCGCACCACATTATACCGCGATTTCGCACCGTTGGAGCCATACATCGAAGCACCGAAATTGGAGGAGTTGCGGCGTGCCGCCGTGGCTGACAAGTTCGGCAAAATCGGCTTCTATGGCTTGAAATTGGGCGGACTGCTCGACGGCATGAAATGTGACTTCGACGCTTTGATGGATTGCGACGGGGAGACGGTCTTTGACCGATACCGCGTCGTTGCATTTTGCGAGTGGCTCAAGGAGTTTGTCGCACTTGTTGACAGCCTTACGTTGAAGCCTACACCGATGCAGGCAAGGCAGACGAGAGGATGCAAGACGCTGACCTTTGAGGAAAGCGTCTATTACTTTGTCCGTTCGTATTTCGGTTTGCCGAATTTCAACGCGGTGCGTGAGTTGACTGTGGGCGACTATATCATGGCAAAAAAGGACGATTTCAACAAGGCGGTCGTCGATAGAAACATATCTAACTCATTGAAAATAAAATGACTATAATCGAAAAAATACGGGCAAGCATCCAGGCCGTCCACGGCAACGACTTCAAGGTCTATTATCACGATGACCCGACGCTCAACATAATCGCCGACACGATGACGTTGCCTGCGGCAATTGTGACACTGATAACGCAAGGGACAATCGACCAACAAAGCGGACAATATCGCGAGGTGGTGTCGGCGGCGGTATTCTTCGTCGACAAGTCGGAGTTTGATTTCGACGCCGACGAGAACGAGAAAATCATTGACGCCTGCAAACGCCGTTGTTTGCGTTGGTTGGCGGCGTTGCCGATGGATGCATATCTTGACCTCGTTCGATGGGAACGGACGAGCCGCGTCTATGAGCGTTTCGATGCAATCTTGACTGGTTTTGCTGTCATGGTTGACTTGCGCGAACGCGAGGGCGTGACGGATTGCGAACTTGAAAACGAAATATAATCACTTAAAACTCAATCAATTATGAAGCATTTAATCAAAAAAGAAAAAAACATCTTGCACGGCACTATCGGCTGGTCGCACAATGGAAACGATGGTCAATACTGCGAGGCTGGCGAGACCGTGAAAATCAAATGGCAGCCGACGGCGGGATGGGGCTTGCAGGAGGTGCACTACACCGACGGCGGCGGCAACGTCGTTTCCATCGAGGGCGGCGAGTTCGTCATGCCCGACAGCGCAATCGTCATCGGGGCGACGTTCAAGCGTTTCGTCATTGAGGATTGGACGGGCAGGGATGCCGCGTTCAGCATCGTCGGATCTTTCGACGTCGTCAACCTTCCGACCCTTGAAGGCTTAGACGACGCTGGCAAGGTCGCCTTCGTCAAGGACACGCGCAAGTATGCCACTTGGGATGGTTACGGATGGACGTACATGGACGGCAAGCCCGTCACGCCGCGCTACCTCACCTTCACCGCCAACGAAGACGGCGCAAGCGTCGGCTTCTGTTGTTGGTCGGAAGGCTACGATGTGGTCGACATGGGCAAAAATATGCAGTATTCCACCGATGGCGGCAAGACGTGGCAAGACTACACCATCGGCGTAGGCGAAGACAACCTTGTCGCAATCGAACTGAACGAAGGCGAAAACGTCATGTTCCGTGGTAATAACGAGAACCTCGCCTATTATCTCGAAGACGATGAAGATTATATCTACACCAAATGCTTCATCGATGGAAGCGTCGCCGCGAGTGGCGATGTGACATCGTTGCTAAATGGTGTCGGCGGTGATGCCACGCTAGCAGACTACTGCTACGCCTCCATGTTCAACGGCTGCACGGGCTTGACGCAAGCACCCGCGTTGCCCGCCACCACGTTGGCGATAAGCTGCTACACCTCCATGTTCAGCGACTGCACGGGCTTGACGCAAGCACCCGCGTTGCCCGCCACCACGTTGGCGATAAGCTGCTACACCTCCATGTTCAGCGACTGCACGGGCTTGACGCAAGCACCCGCGTTGCCCGCCACCACGCTGGCAGACTACTGCTACTACTCCATGTTCAACGGCTGCACGGGCTTGACCACCGCCCCGAGCCTTCCCGCCACGACGTTGGCTGAATACTGCTACAGCTCCATGTTTAACGGCTGCACGGCTATTACCTCGCACGACGTGGCGACGCTTAACAACTCGTTGAACACCTTCCAAAACAACACGTCCTGCACCTCGTTGACCATACACGCCGACACGCCGCCGACGATAGGCAACAGCACCATCACAGGCTTGAAGGATGACTGCATCATCTACGTGCCTGCCGCTTCGGTTGACGCCTACAAGGCGGCTCAGTATTGGTCGGAGCGTGTCGCTTACATCCAAGCAATACCGTAAGCTATGTCCGAAGCCTACAAGTCAGCGACGATAAAGAACCCCGCCTTCTGGGTGTGCCTCACGATAACCGTAGGGCTATTCGTGGCGGGGTTCTGCGTGCCGCCGCAAGGCGAGATTGACGGCTCAATCCTCATGGCGGGCGGCATCCTCTTCGCCTTCGCCACGTTGGAGACGGTGCATATCGCAATCAAGAAGGGTGTCGATGCGAAGGTTAAGCACGGCAACACCGAGCTGACCGTGGGCGACCTTAACAGAGAAAAAAATCAAGGCGATGAAACTGGAATTGATTAGGAGATATTGCGAAAGTGACTACACCATCGGAAGGCTGTTGATAGATGGCGTGAAGTTCTGCGATACGCTTGAGCCTACCGACAGAGGGCTGACGTCTTCGATGACCTTTCAGGAAATCAACGCGAAGAAAGTCAAAGGCAAGACTGCAATCCCGACGGGCATCTACCACGTGGATTTGAAAAGTGTGTCGCCGCGTTTCAAGAACCGAAGCTGGGCGAAGTGCTACGGCGGCATCGTGCCGAGGCTGCAAGGCGTGAAGGGCTACGATGGCGTACTCATTCACCCGGGCAACACGGCTGACGATACCGAGGGCTGCATCATTGTAGGTCGCAACACCGAAGTCGGCAAGGTCACGGACAGCAGGGCGACATGGTGCAAGCTGATGTCCATGATGCTGACGGCGAAAGAATACGTAATTATTGAAGTGAGATGATAAGACCGACACCCATTAAAGGCGTGCCGCCGCGTAAAAGAGCTGAGGCAAACGCGGTGTCGGGTGTCCCGTCTTATTTTTGCCGAAAATCGCTTGTAAGCGGTTTTTATTCGAAAGTTGATAAATTATATTGCTGAAACGGAAAAACGGCTAAAAACGGCTAAAAACGCGTAAAAAATGGCAGTTGCTTACGATAGTATAATCTATAAATCGGTCATGGATGAAATCGAGCGCGTTTTGATTGAAGTTCGTGACGAGATTAGGGCAAAGATGGCGAGCGAGGGCGAAAATGCCAGCGGTCGCACGTCGGCAGGGATGCAAGTGCAACGATATGAAAGCGGTGTCCGGCTGGTGCTGACTGGAAACAATGTCGCACCACTGGCGACGTTGGAAGTCGGCAGGCGTGGCGGCAAAGTGCCTATGGGCTTTGCTGACATCATCGAGCAATGGTCGAGGGATAAGGGATTGACGTTTCCCCGTGACCGTGACCGCCGCAGGTTCGCGTACTTCACAGCTCGAAAGATTGCAAGACGAGGCACACAGCGACACCAGCAACCAATCGACATTTACTCCGAAGAAGTGACGCGTGGCGTGGCGCGGCTGAAAGACAGCATCAAGGCGCAAGTTACCGAATACATACATAACTCATTGATAAATATGTAATTATGGAAGAAAACAACCAAGTAATAATCGACATCGGCATTGATGCTATGATTGAGTCGATGAGGCAGTTGCAGAAGCAATACGAATTGCAGGCGGCGGCACTCAAAGAAATGAAGGACAAAGGCGAGGAAACGTCCGACGCATACATCAAGTTGACGCAAGAAATGAAGGTGACGAGGCAGGCAATTTCGGGTGTCGAAAAGCAGATGCAGAACGAAATCAAGGTGCAGCAGGCCCAGGAAGGATCACTCGTCCAACTCCGCGCCCAACTTGCGAACCTCAACAAGCAATACGACAGCATGAGCGGCTTTGAGCGTATGGGAACGGCTGGCGAGGCTTTGCGGCAGAAAATCAAGGCTTTGTCGGATAACATTTCAAGTCTTGAAGCCAACACGGGACGCTACCAGCGCAACGTCGGCAACTACAAGTCGGCATTGGAGGGGCTTTCAGGTTCGTTCAAGATGGCTGGGCTTTCGACAAAAGGGCTTGACCAATCGCTGAAGCTGTTGAACGCCAACCCGATAATGCTGTTGCTTACGGCTATCGTGACCATCGGGCGGCAACTCATCCAAGCCTTCAAGGGCAACGAGGAAGCGACAATGGCTTTGAAGCAGGCTTTTTCGGCGTTCAACCCGATTATTGACATAGCGAAAAAAGGGCTTGAAGCCTTGGCAAATGTCATCGTGAAAGTCGTCACTGGAGCGGTCAACGGATTGACAACTGCAATCGGTTGGTTGCTTGACAAAGTGCAGGACATCGGTAACTTCTTCGGTGCTGACTGGCATATGGGCGACAATTTCCGTGACGGCGTGCAAGCCGCACGTGAGTTGCAGGCAGCCGAAAACGACTACATCAAGGCGAAGCGTGAGTGGTCGGTGGAGAGCGCGAAGATTGACCGAGAGGTCGCCGACTTGCGCGAGAAGGCAAGCGACAAGGAAAACTACAACTCACAGCAACGGCTCGACTATCTGAATAAGGCAATTGCCCTTGAAACACGGAAAGCCGAGAAAGACAAGGAGTTGGCGAAGCAGAACCTTGCTAACTTGCAGGCGGAGGCGGAGCGGTCAGCGAATGATGCCGCGATGAATGAGAGGCTTGCCGAGGCTGAGCGTGCCGTCATCGAAGCGGACACACGGCTTGCGGACACGAAACGAAGCCTTAACAAGCAGCGTCAAGCGGCTATCAAGGAAATCAACGGAGAGACGGTTGCAATCGTCAAGCAGACCGATGAAATCATACGGCAACTCAACGCAATCAAGATGCTGACGATAGACGAGTATCTTGACGCGGTGGCAAAGAAAAACAATGAACTTGCCGCCAGCATCAAAAAGGTAGCCGACCGAATTGGATTGCTTGAGGAAAACTTCGTGAAACTGCCTACCGCGCAAGAGTTATTCGGCGACATCGCGGAAGTCACTGACGAGAACCTTGAAGACACCACGACGAAATTGGAGCTGTTTGCAGAGGCTTACAACGCGACATCGGACACTATCGAGCAGACCTCATCGGCCTTGCAATCGTCATTCGGTTCGGTCGCTTCGATGTATAAGCAGATGGCCGAGGACGAGACAAAGACCGAAGAAGAGCGTGCCGCTGCCGCCCGCAAGGCAAAGACATGGGCTGCGATGCAGATTGCCGCCAACGCTGGAACGGCTATCGCCAAGGGCGTCGCTTCGGCGGTCGATGTGGGCTTCCCCGCCGCCATCCCTGCAATGGCTACGATGCTGGCCGCAATTCTTGCAGCAATAGCGCAAGCCAAAGCCCTTGCGTCGGAAGGAATGGAAACAGGTGGTGTCATCGGTGGCTTCCGTGGTGCTACGATGGGGAGCGACAACACCTACATCCACGCCCGCCGTGGGGAAATGGTGCTTAATGCGGAGCAGCAGCGAAAGTTATTTGAGGTCGCGAACGGCAACACGACGAACAACATGGCGGCACAACTTGCGCAGGCTATCGCGGCCATGCCTGCACCCGTCATGGATTACGCTGAATTTCTGACTTTTACGGGAAAGGTCGCCAATCTTAACGAACTGACTAAACTATCATAATATGTTGACTTTCAATTCATCAAATTCAAAATTCACGATACAGCTTGCAGGCGACACGGCTGGGTCGCCGTATGCAGGCGCGATGTTCGCGAGGTCGAAGACGATGCTTCGGTTGCAGCGTATTGACCTTGAGACGATGAGCATCTTTGCCGTCTTTGTCACTGGCAGCGGCGAGACGATGTATTACAGCGACACGTACGGAGTGCTTGAAGTGCCTTTGCGTGATGATATTGCAAGCGCGATAAAAAACGGCTTGCCCGGTGTCATCGTACGCGTGAGGCTGTATGACTTGACGACGACTTTGCTCGACGACTGGACGGACAATTTCGCCGTCTACGACGGCATATCTTATGCCGATGCGCTTGCGCCGACCGAAAAGAACGTGTCGGAATGGGTTGCAGCACTGCGCAAGTCGGTTATCTTGCCGCCAAACATTATGCTCAACCCTGCAAAGGGTGTCGGCATCATAGCGGAGAGCAACTTCGGCACAAGCGGCACGCTGAATGACCGCGTGTGGTCTGAGGTCGGCGGTGGTGTGTCGTCGACCATTACGCCAGTCGGAGCGAGAGGGAGCGGCATACCGATATTGCCGTCTTCGGATGAGTTGGTCATTGCGGAGCAGGTCGGCTTGCCGCCATTGACGCACAAATGGAGACTTGACAAGCCAGACGATTGCGCCGACCTTGTTCTGTGCAGATGGACATCGCTCACGGGGACGGTGCGACAGCATTACTTGCCGATTGTGTCTTACGTCAACGGAACGGACAAGTCGGTTTCGATGGTAACGGTCGGAGACGGCTACGACGTGAGGCGTAACGCTTACAAGTCAATACGTTGCAGGCTCACTGGGCTGACCGCATACGGAGTGTGGTATTATTCGGATCTCTTGCAGGCAAACGACCTGCACGCCATCGTCAATCTGACTGGCAACCTTGAGGATGAGATGGCGAGTGTGCAGACGTGCGCCTTCGCGGACGCTGACGGCATGGAAACACCCGAGGGCAACGGATTTTTTAGCTTCGAAATCGAAATAAAAATGAGACACTATGACACGGTTTAACATCATCGGGCATGGCTTCATCGAATTGGAGCAAAGCGGCGGCTTGTCTTTCAAGGCCGAGAACCAGTGGTTCAGATTTGCCGACATATCTCTTGGTAGGTCGGTCGAGTTCGCCATCCCCGCAACGGAGCGCAATAGGCTCTTGTTGGGCTTCGCTGATGACCCTTCAAGGAGCGGAGACATGATGCGTCAGTCGCTTGACTGTCAGATGATTTTCGATGGCGGTGCGGCAATTGGTACGCTCAACGTGACTGGATACGATGACAATGCCTTCAAGTGTGTTTTTATGATGGGCAACGCGTCATGGATTAACGAATTGCAAAACAAGCAGTTAAAGGACTGCACGTGCTATATCGGCAGCGTCTACTGGTCTGACGACAGCGTAATCTATGACGGAGAGCAGGCCGATGCGGCGACCTATCACGGTAGGCAGATTTTACGATACGACAATGGGCTGGTCGATAGCTCGGTCAAGTGGATGCTCGCGCCATCGATCAATGTGAAATATTTCGCGGACGAAATACTGACCAACATGGGCATCGTACATAATCTTGACATACCGCAAGAATTGTGGATGGTCAGCGGCTCGATGAAGGGCGGAACGGAATACAGCGTGACATTTGATGCAACGGCTGACGATGCGGCTACCGTCACGTCAACGCCTTATTTCGAGGTCGCGGACATTGACATCGAATGGGCTACATTTGTGTTGTTCGGCGCATTTTGGGGAGGCGGCAGCTTTCCTGCGAAAGGCTTCCGTGCCTTGCAGGATGTAAAGGTCACGTTTCCGCAGTCTATGCCGAGCGGCGTCTTTTTGATTAAGTGGGACAGCCATCTCGGGCAATGCAAGACGCTTGCGGGAGAGACGGCGACAGGCTACAGCGGCGGGCGCAATGGGTGTCCGAAGTTGCAAGGCGCGACCATTGAACTTGCAGAGGGCGACATCGTGTTCTTTGCCAACTCAACCGCGCCCGACGTCTTCATAACGGTTGAATATGGATGGCAACACACGGCAGCCCCGTACACCTTCACGGCAACGGTGCAAAGCAACGGCAACTTGCAGCTTGGCGATGAGTGGCATTTGCAATACAATATGCCCGAAATGACCGTTTTTGAGTTTCTCAAATCAGTGGCGAGGGCCGTCGGAATGGAGCTGACGGTCAGCCATGCTGGCATTCGGATTGGGCTGCCGTCATACAGCGCGAAGATGGCGATGCCGATTGAGGATGTCGTTAGCGTCGACAGCGTGACAAGGGCGGTCGAAGCATGGGGAGCGTCAACGAGGGTCGCTGCGGTAGAATTTGACAGCGAGGACTATGTGGACGCGCCAATCGTGGCGGGCTACGATGTGCCTAACCAACTGCTTGATGGCGACAAGGATTACAAGATAGCGTTGAGTGAGGGAGCGTTGAGCCAGTTTGGCGTACTCATCAGAGATGTGGACGCGACATCGCCGCCTGCGAAGTTCGTCGGCAAGAAATGGACGCTTGCGAGAGTGGTGCATGGCGAGAAGTACTTGCAGCGTGTCGAGGTGTCGAATATCGGCGCGTACAACGACATCGCGGCAAACTCGACTTGCGTCACGATGAAAGTCTTGATGTCTGAGAGGGATTTTTTCAGACTTTCGGAAAGCCTTGACATATTGTTGACATGGCGCGGCGTGGCGTTTGTGTGGACCGATGCCGCTTGGCGTGACGGTGTCGCACAGCTCACGTTGCAGAAGGTGTCGCAGCCGGCCATCGAAGAGCCTCCGCTGCCCTACGACGCCGAGGTGGAGTACCTTGAGAGCACGGGGACACAGTACATCGACCTCGGCGACATGCCGCAGTACGGCGACGTGTTCAAGTTTGATTATCAATTTGTTTCTTTTAGTGGAACGAGATTTATTTTCGGCGCGAGAGGTGCGGCAACCAATGGTCGGTTGTTTATTTCAAGTTCGTCGACTATTATGTATTGCAACAACGCAGTTTCAAATTTCGCACCCGACTTGCTACGGCATACGTTGCGGATAGAAGTCATTAGTACGTCGAGTTATGCAAGCCTCGTGATTGACGGGGTAGCCTACCGCTCAGGCGCAGTGACGACGATTGATAACAACACTCACATCTTCGCTTGTAGTGCTTCCGTGAACAAAATGATTGGTCGGTTCTTCAACTTCCAACAGCAGCGTGGCAGCGTGGCTGTGCATGACCTCATCCCCGTCCGCGTCGGCACGGTCGGCTACATGTACGACCGCGTGAGCGGGCACCTCTACGGCAACAGCGGCACGGGCGACTTCATCGTGGGACCTGACATTCAATAATTTTCCTTGTTTTTCCGCACCTGCCTTCGGTGGGTGCGGTTTTTATTCGTTGTTTCAAGTGGATTTTTTTTATTTTTCCTAAAAAAATAGGCAGGGAAAAAGTATATAGGAATATTTCTTATATACTTTTATTTTCTAAGAAAAAAAAGAAAAATAAAAAAATAGTCCTTTGTAGTCATTCCGTTTTGTGGCAACCGATGAAATGCTGTATCTTTGCAGCGTGGCTGGAGATGGTTCCAGTGTTGGCTCATAACCAACTTGACGCGGGTTCGAGTCCCGCCGCCGCTACCGAGTTCGTGTTTATTTTTAATTGGTCATGGCCGCTGGCTTCTCCCCGTCGCTGGCGGTCTTTTTTTTATGCCTTGAAAAAACGCGTTTTTAGGCGTTCTAAGCCGTTTTCAATTCGGAGTGGTATAATTTATCATATCGGAAAAGAAAACGGCGCAAATCGAAAATTCGGTAAAAATAACTTTCCCGACATATTGGATGCGTTTCCCTATGGTTTGTGCATGATTTTTATATCGTTTGAAAATCAATCAGTTACAAAGATTATCGAAAAATTTTGAAAAAAATGCTTGCCAGTTTCAAAAAAGGTTGTAAATTTGCACCCAGTTACAAACCAATTAAAAACGACACGACAATGACTTACACGACATCAACAATCAACCGCGACTTCAGAATTAAGGTCTTCGGACTGAACAACGAAGGAAAGAAAATCAACACGCTGGTCGGCGTTTCGGGCTGCATCGCCTTAATCGGCGAGGCAATGATGGAAAAGTTTCTTGACCGCGCCTACGCGCAAGGTCTTGACGCTTGCACCTGCAAACTCCGCAGAGGCTTGAAAGTGACTTTCTATTCAAAGTAATTTCAAAGTAATTTCAAAGTTATAAACCAATTAAAAACAACACAACAATGAAAAACGACAACATCTATCAAATGGTAACTGACCGCATCATCGCGGAAATAGAAAAAGGTATTATCCCGTGGCAACGCCCGTGGAATGGCGGCGAGTGCTGCATCTCGCACACGACTGGCAAGCCGTATTCGTGGATCAACCAGTTAATGCTGGGCGGCAAGGTCGGCGAATGGCTGACCTTCAAGCAATGCAAAGCCGAGGGTGGCAATGTCAAGTGCGGCGAAAAAGGTTGCCCCGTCGTATTTTGGTCGTTCAATGATAAGAAAATCAAGGAAACCGATGCCGACGGCAACGAGGTCATCCGCATCGTTCGCGGGAATCCGTTCTTGAAATATTACACGGTCTTTCATATTGACCAATGCGAAGGCATCAAACCGAAGTTCGACAAGGAAATCAAGACCTATGACAACGACCCCATCGAAGCCGCCGAGAATATCGTGAAGACATACTTTGACCGTGAGGCTTGCACGCTGAACATCTACCAGTCATCGAAGGCGTTCTATTCGCCCAGCACCGACAGCGTGACCGTTCCGCAGATTTCGCAATACGAAGTCCGCGAAGAATATTACAGCACCTTATTCCACGAGATGACCCACAGCACGGGTCACGAAACAAGGCTTAACCGCATCGTCAATGTCGCCGCCTTTGGTAGCGAGGAATATTCGAAGGAAGAACTGGTCGCTGAGATGGGCGCGGCTATGCTGGTTTCAACGGCTGGCATTGAATGCAAAAAGGTGTTCCGCAACTCGGTCGGCTATCTGCAAGGTTGGCTGAAGGCTTTGAAGAACGACAACAAACTTATCGTTATCGCTGCTGGAAAAGCGGAAGCGGCTGTCAAATACATACTGAACGGAAAACAAGACAACAACTAAAATCAAGGTAACGGGGCGGTCAACCACCGCCCCACAAAATCGAACAACAATGAGAAACAACGAAGAATTGAAGAGAAGCCACGCGAACGGCTTCGGCGGCTCGGACGCCAAGATGTTCGCCAAGATTGGAACAAAGGGCATCGAAAGCCTTTCCACGACTGAAAAGAAACGCATCCTTGTCGCGCTTGGCAAGATGGAAGCAGACGACTTCGGTGGCAACGTATATACCGAGGCGGGACACCTTTTCGAAGACTATTGTGCCAACGCTGCGTATTCCATTTGCAAGGGCATGGAACGCGAGAAGTATAGCGAACTAAAAGGCGTGGCGAAGCATTTCAAGGTCTTTGCCCACGCTGACTTCTACGACGAGGCTACAAACGCCGTTGTCGAGTGCAAGTACAGCCAGGAAGATACGATGAAGGTATACGAAGACTATCTGCCTCAACTGCAATGGTACTACATGCTCGGTGCAGACAAGGTGACGCTGTGCCATGGCTGGGGCAAGGTGTTGCCGTTCGAAGTCGCTGGCGTGTTGCCAGTCGAAGTCGACCGTGATGATGACTTTATTGCCTGCCTGCGTGACGGGATTGCAGAACTTGACCAAGCAATCGAGGAAGGGGCTTTTGATGATTACGACACGACCGAGGTCATGATGTCTGAGTTGAGCGATGTGCAGTTGCAAGCCTGCGAGCAGTTGACGGCTGCGATGAGGACGATAAAGGAAATCGAGGCTAAAGCCGAAGAGTCGCGTGCCACCTTGCTTGCATGGATGGAGGCCAACGGAGTGCTGAGCATCAAGGGCGAGGGCTTCACGGTTTCGTATGTCAGCCCGACGACAAGGAAAACCTTCGATACGAAGAAGGCGCAAGCCGACTTCCCAGCCTTGAAGGACGACAAGTACTACAAGATCTCTGCGGTCAAGTCGAGCGTCAAGATTACATTGAAGCAATAAACGGCATTTTTAGGCGTTCTAAGCCGTTTTCGTTTCGGAGTGGTATAATTTATCAACTAGGGAAAGAAAACGGCTTATGCGCAAAATTCGACAAAAATAACTTGTCATGGAAAGACAAAACTTATTTGCAAAGAAGCGCGTTGTCGTCATGCAGGGCGGCAAGGTTGTCGAAATCTACGACAGCATGAGAGAATTCCGTGAGGCGTACCCGGTGACGGTCGAATGTGTCATCAGCAGGAGGCTGACCAATCATGTCGACGGATGGCTTGAAGACGGGAAGATTGCCCGTTACGAAGGCGACGAGGATGCCGAAGGCAGGCAGATACAGCCGCAAAAGGGCAGACCGATGCAGGTGTCTGACAGAAAGCGATGGACGGACGACCTGGCCGAGACGGAGGCGAAAATCAAGGAAGCCTACGAACTATGTGACCGTGGCGAGATAACCTATGAGGAGCGGGCACAACGGTTGGGATGGCTGCAGAACCATGTCTATTTCCTCAAACGAAGGCTCGGAATTAAGGATAGAGACATTGAAGATTGACGGTTGACGATATTTTTTCTTTGTTGAAAATCAGCAAGTTATCAGTTATATCGAAAAATTTTGAAAAAAAATGCTTGCCAGTTTCAAAAAAGGTTGTAAATTTGCAACGTCAAACCAATTAAAACATCAACGACAATGAAATACTATCAAGAAAACATCTACGGACACAAAACCGAAATCAGCAAGTCGAAATTCTACAACCTCGCCCGTCGCCAGGATGCCCATATCACAATCCACACCAACAACGGACAAAAGGTTGCAAAAAGCGTAAAAATCAAATGAACAATCAACCGGGGCGGCAACTCGCCGCCCCTTCAATAACCAATTAAAACATCAACACAATGAACACACAAAAAATTGAAATGTGGCTGCAACAAGCCAACGAGATTGCCGACAAAGTGCACGGCATCCTTATCGAGTCTTTCAATGGAGACGACAAAGTCCTCTATTGCGTCGAAGTCGACCGCTGGCAAGACTATGTCAAAGTGTTTGTCTTCATCGCAATCAACACCAGTTATCGTGACCTTAGAGAAGCCATCGACAGCCGTTGTGAACAACTGGTTTACGACGATTACTACCGCGAGCATGATGGGGAAGAATTCGTGGAAAAGGCACGCAAAATGATTATCGACTTCGCTGACGAGGTCGAGGCAGCAACGAACCAACCTAACTATTAACTAATTATCAACCCTTAAAAATCAATTACAATGGCACAAGCTTTTAGAACGCAAATTGTTAGCGGCTACTTCGATTGCCGCATCTTTCGCCAAGGCGTTGCGAAGGAAAACCGTCAGATGAAGCCCGACGGAGACACAATCGGCTTCAATGTGGGCTTCGCGGAATACCCGCAGGAGTTCGCCAAGAATGGCGCAGCCGAGTACATCCGCGAGGCGGAAGTCAATGGATTGAAACGCTGGTACGTCACTTTCAAGGTCGGCAAGATTTGCCGCTTCTTCGACAAGGACGGCAAGCACATCGACCGCCCTGCCAACGCAGACCTCGACGGCAAACGCTGGGACTGCTGCATCCAGTACAAGATATTGAATGGAGACGCGGCTAAGATGCAGCCGCGCGGTCTTTGGGCTGATGCCGTTCAGCTGAAGCCAGCCGATGAGATTACGTTCGCCCCGATGGAAGGCGGAGGCACGCAGCCGAGCGAACCGACGGAAACGGACTGGGACACACCTGTCGAGCCGTTGGCTGGTTATGAGCCGCCGATGTAACCCGATGATGTGGCGAGGGCGTGGAAAACGCATTTTCGCGCCCTCTGCCGCATTTTTGTCAGAAAACAATAGAATTTATCAACCGAGAAATAAAAACCGCTTAAATCGAAAATTTGGAGGAAATAACGATGAAAACCGAAATCATAATCAACACTATTTTCGCAGTCTTGTTCTTTGCCTTGTTCGTGGTCACGCTGGTCGGCATTATCTGTGGCGCGTGGTGGCACATCGGAACGGCTGCAGTCGCTTGGCTAATGTTCATACTTTTTGGAAAGGAGATTAGAAAATGCCGCGCAGAAGACTGACACCCGAGGAATGCGCGGAAAGCCTTGAACGCCGCCGCCGTCAACGCAGAGAATACTTCCGACGCTACTACCGCGAACACCGCGAGGAAAGGATGAAGTCGACAAGGAACTGGCAGGAACGCCACAAAGAGGCTTACCGCGAATATCAAAGAGAATACCAACAACGCAAATGCACAAGAAAAAATGGAAACGTATAAGTATCAACTACGGAGAGGTGGGCGAAAGGAAATCTGCCCCGCCTGCGGGCAACGGCGTTTCGTGCCGTATGTCTTGACCGAAGACAACGAGACCATCGTCAACCCCGACTGGGGACGTTGTGACCGTGAAAATAGTTGCGGCTACTGGGTGAAGCCCCACGGCAACCCAGTCATCCAAGACCCGAAGCCGAAGAAACCCGAGACGCCTATGCGGATGGTGGCAAGGATAGAGCCGACACGCGGAGCGAAGAACAGCCTAAAACCGTATGCCGATTGGCTGATCGGAGGAATTAAATCAAACGAGGCTGCAAGGCGTTACCATATTGCAACGGCTTACGATGGTGGCTGCATCTTCTTACAGATTGACGGCGACGGCGTTGTCCGCGCTGGCAAGATAATCAGTTACAAGGATGGTCACCGTGTCAAGGACGCTTTCCCCGTGCGTTGGCTGCACAAAGACCCGCATTACAAGCAATTGTTCACGGGCAACACGTTGAAACAATGTTTCTTCGGGGAGCATTTATTATGGGAACGACCCGACGCGCCCGTCGCCGTCGTCGAAAGCGAAAAGACGGCGTTGTTGATGTCGGCAATCCGTCCCGAATACGTTTGGCTTGCGACGGGAGGCAGCTGTGGGCTGCAAAACCCCGAAAAGACGAAAGTCCTTGACGGGCGCGACGTGACGCTTTTCCCCGACAATGGAATGTACCTTAAATGGCGACAAATAGCCATGCCGAAGGGCTGGGCGGTCAACGAGGAATGTCTGCCAGCGAGTGAACACGTCGCGCCCGGTTACGATATTTTAGACCTTTACGAATGGTGGTTGCTTGACGCGCAACACAGGAGAGATTACAATGACCAAGTTCGCTGAATTGTCAAGATTGCCGAAAAACGGCGAGCCCTGCGGGATGGTCAAGGCGTATTACGAACACGTCTTGCAACTGGGGACGCTGGCGACATTCCTTGAAGGCTTCGACTTCGAAAGTCGAGATGAGATACAACGCGCCGTCATAGACCTGCATTATACCATCTACGGCGACCCGTTCATGTCGAATAAGAAGAAACGCGACAACGACCCGATGCTGGCGATGCTCTATATCAAGGCCGAAAAGTTGCTTGTCAATGAGGGACGGCTCGACAAGCTGGCGGTCACGCTGTCGGGCGACCTGTGGCACAAGTATTTCGCACCGCGCATCAAGCGTGAACGCTTCGACAAGATGTTCAGCGTGAAGCCTGACATTGACCGCTTCGCCGAGGTGTCGCAACGCATCATGACGGTCTACGGGCTTGACTACACCGACATCGAGAAATTGCGTTTCTTCGTGGAGATGGTCAAGGCGCGTGACAACTTCCCGCCGTCGTTGCGCCGTATGCTCTACATTTGGGGCAAGGCCAAGAAGACGGGCAAGACGACCTGCGCCAAGATGATTGTCGCCACGTTGAACGGGTCGAACGATTGGCAGCAGACCGACCCCGACTATACAACCACGTTGGCAAACGAAATGCAAATCGGCGGCTTCAAAGTGCCGAAAATTGCCAGTTGTTATTGCTGTATGATGGATGAGTGCTTCTATGCCGACATGGGCAAGACGTACCACGACTTCAAGCGTTTCCTCACGTCGTCTGGTGGATCTGCCCGGTTGCCTTATGGGCAGGAGTTTCAGTGGGCTGGCTTTCCCAATTACGTCGCCACGTCCAACGAGCCGCTCCGTACGTTCATCAAGGATTGGAACGACCGACGCTTTTTGTCGGTTGAGTTCAAGACGCAGCCGACCGAGGCGATGGACTTTCCCGCTATCCACGACCTTTGGCGCGACTTCGTGCTTAACAGCACACCGCGCGAGGGCTTGGGTTGGCAGGAATGGTCTGAGCAGATTGCCGCATACAGCGATGAAGAAGGCGAACGGCAGACGTTTTCGACTGAGTATGCCATCGAAATGAGGAAGCCCGATTTCCTCAACCGCCTGATCAACCTGGTTGATGGAAAGAGTGCGACCAGCCCAGACAACCAAGTTACGCTGAAATTCTTCGTTGACTACTTCGCAGGCACGGAAGGCTACGCCGTGAGCGGTCACCGCCGTGAGATTGAGCAAGCCGTTATCGACGTATTCGGAGAGCGTTGGAACGGCTACAAGTATTGGAGGCTTGACCTACTGCGTCAGCAAGCTGCGATGATGATGACGCAAGTCAACGACAATGTAAGACCATTTGATGACGGGCAATGCCCATATTAACTAATTAAAAATCAACACAATGAATTACACAATCAAAACAAAACATCAAGACGGAAAGAATTACGTCTGCAACAGCACGGACAATATCGTTCCTGCATTGAATTACGCAATCGAGATGACGAGAGGCAGCTATCCGTTTCCCCTCATCATCGAAGCCGAAAATCGCGGTGAAATCTGCATCGTCTTTGACGGACGTTGCTACAAGATCGCAGACTCGGAAGAAATTGTCGAAAACGAATGGTATGAAAGGGATGAGCAATGAAACTGCATGAATACCAACAACGTGCCGTCAGCTTCATGGCGGCGCACCCGCGATGCATTTTGTCGGTCGGAATGGGATTGGGCAAGACCGCAGCCGTGCTGCATTACATTGACCAATTGGTACCGCAATCGTGTCTCATCGTTGCCCCGAAACGCGTCGCCGAGACGGTGTGGAAGCAGGAAGCCGAGAAATGGGGCTTGTCGTGGCTGGCCGAAAAGATGGTCATCGTGAAAGGCATGCCAGCCCAACGCCGCAAGGCGTGGGTCGACACAATGCACCCTTACAAGGTCGTTGGGAGGGACAACCTCGCCGACCTTGACGACTGCAAGGACGCTTTCGATGTCGTTGTCTTCGATGAACTGACCTCGTTCAAATCCATCGACAGCAAACGCACCCGCCGAGCCTTCGCGCTGGCACGTAAGGCTTCGCGATGCGTGGGGCTGACGGGAACGTTCCTCGCCAACGGCGCAATCGACATCTTCGGGCAATGCGCCGCCGTCGGTCTTGCCGATGACTTGAAGGCGTTCTATTCGTGGCGTGCGCGCTACTTCAAGGACGTTATGGCAGGTTCGGGCATGGCGTGGCACAAATGGCGGCTGACAGTGCCGTTGGATGATGTGTTGCGCCAAGTCAAGGGCGACATCTTCACGCTCGACAGCAAGGACTATCTTGACATCCCGCCCGTGTCGGTGGTGGCGCACCCGGTCACGCTGTCGCCGATGGAGCGCGAACGCTACGATAGCCTTGAAGCCTTCCTTGACTGCAACATCGAAGGCGTGGGTGTGTCGGTCAAGGAAGACGCGAAATTCATGAAGTTGCAGACTATGTGCGACGGCTTCATATACACGGGCGACACCTACGAGGAGCAGGGATTCTACGACCACGTCATCCGTGGAGAACGCTCGGCGAAACTGGAAGCCGTCGCCGACTTCTGCGAGCGGTGTATTGCGGAGTCGGAACCCGTTTTGCTGTTCTATGCCTTCCGTGCGGAGCGTGACTGGCTGCGTGAGATGCTGTCGGCGCGTGGCGTGGATACGATGGAAGTCCGCGAGAAGGGCGCAATCGACAAGTGGAACGCGGGCGACTTCGACGGCGTGCTGATGGCACATCCCGCGAGCGCGGGTCACGGGCTGAACTTGCAGTCGGGCGGTCGCATTTTGGTGTGGTCGACGTTGACATACAATTACGAATACTATGCCCAGGCCAACGCAAGGCTTGCCCGTCAAGGACAACGGAAGGCTGTGCAGATTCATATCTTCACGGCTGCGAAGACGGTCGAGGAC
>Ga0310697_10001489_pt1 | contig 27269 bp, 18 predicted proteins | sample 172DNAGHGlowgp2_FD_203883 | JGI IMG/M metagenome (GOLD analysis project Ga0310697, IMG submission 203883) | Sheep rumen microbial communities from Palmerston North, Manawatu-Wanganui, New Zealand - 1728 DNA GHGlow gp2 (v2) (version 2) | ecosystem: Host-associated > Mammals > Digestive system >...
GCTACTATGCGAGGATGTATGAGGCTAAATTTTTGACTGGCGTGCTTGCAGGTGCCCTCAGCGAGAAACGCACCATCGGCTATATCTGCGACTACCCCATTTACAGCATGCCCGCTTCCATCAATGCCTTTGCCCTGGGGGTGCGCATGGTCAACCCGCGGGCAAGGGTGCTGCTGGAGTGGTCAACGGTGCAGGGCGCGGATATCGACAGCATCTTTGCCAATTACGGCGTGACGGCGGTGTCCGGACAGGACAGCCTGATCCGGGATGAGCGCCGCAACAAAACCGGCATCTTCCTCTGGCAGGGGAACCAGCAGGTGAACATCGCAAGCTCCCTCTGGAACTGGGGCACGTTTTATCGCAAGATCATGGAATCCGTGCTGGACGGGTCCTGGGATGAATTGAAGAGCACCAGTGACGCCGGACAGACGATCAACTACTGGTGGGGCCTTTCGGCCGGTGTCGTGGATGTGCGCCTGGGGGAGAAGGTTCCGGCGGAAACGGCGCGGCTTGTCAGGCTCCTGCGGGAGAGCGTGATCGCGGGCAGCTTCCGGCCCTTTGACGGGCCCGTTTACGATCAGAACGGGGAGCTGCGCATTGCGGAGGGGGAGAATCTCACCCCCCACCAGATCATGATGATGGATTGGCTGGTGGAGAATGTGGACGGCGAAATCCCCAAAATTGACCGGCTCACCCCCACGGCGCAGGAGCTTGTCAAAATCCAGGGCGTTCTGAAGGAAGAAAGCACGCCCCCCGCTCAACAATAAAAAACGTTTGCTCCGGCATCCCTTTCGGAACGCCGGAGCAACTTGTTTTATTCGGGTTAATCCATCAGAGTGAAGAAGGGAATGCTGTTATTCATGGCAAAGAGATGTGCCGCGCTGTCATCAGGCGCACAGACGATGACGCTTTCGCAGCCCTTGAGGGCATCAGGCTCAATGTACGTATCCGCCCCGCACACAATAAACGACTTGAGCTGCTTGCAGTTTTCAAAGGCGCGGGAAAAGACAACCTCAACCTTTTTATCGAGCATGACGCTCTCGGCACTGATCCCGGCAAAGGTCTCAGGCTCAATGCTCCGCAGCATGGCGGGAAGAATGAGATCCGGCTCGTCAAGAACGATCAGTCTGCCGGGGATAAGGTTGACGCTGCAAGCATCCGAAATGTCGTGCCCTTCGGCGTCAAGGATCTTCAGGGATTCAATCTGAATCGTCTTTTCGCCCACCTCGGTCATGCTGTCGCTGAACACGATGTCACTGACCGTGTATCCGTTCAGCAGTCCCTCCGCGTGGTACGGAATGTTCATCGGCTTTCCGTCGTAGATTTTCGCCGCGTCCGTCACGGTGACAGTGATCTGTTCAAGAATGCTTGCCATGACCGGGCCGTTCCACTCGTTCAGCTCCTCATAGTTACTGTCGCCGCTTACCTTATACCAGATCTCATAGGTGCCGGGATCGCGCTTTTTCGGTATACCGGCAAGGGTGTTGCGCTGATCGAAGCTGCACCAGAGCTTCAGCGTGGTGCCCTCCTTCACCGAAATATCGACCAGGGGCTTGTAAGTGCCGTCGGAGAGCGTCACATTCGGTTCAATGTCAAAATCCACGCCGCGGACCGGTGTGCGCTTGCTGATGCGGAAATCGGCTGAGGCGGTGACGGTGCCGTAATAATCCGGCGACGTGACGACAGCCAGCACGGTGTAGTCGCCGGCATCGGTCGGAACGGTATCCGTATAGTCTTCATCGGAATCGTCCCACGCCTTATACCGGAAGCTGACCGGAAGACCCGCGTTCCCGGTGACGTTCGGCGTATTCGGCGCATCGCCGTATGTCCAGGAATCCAGACTCACCGTAAAGTCCGGCAGACGGCTGACCAAAGCACTCTGAATGCTGATCCTGACGGGATCACCGTAAGGCACGGACTCCAGAGAGGGGTTGCTGCTTTCAATGCGGTAATACACCGTGTAGTCTCCCAGCTCCTTTGCCGTCGGGGAACTGAGCAGCTCGTTCTCGGTATCGCCCAGGCTGTAATAGATCGTTACGCCCTGCGACGGGGTGATGACAGGATCAACGATCAGGGGCTGCGCTTCATCGCGTACAAGCAGCTGGGTGACCGGGAACTCGACCGAGGGAACGGCCTTTTCGATGGTCGCGGTCTCAGGTGAATCGTAAATGTAGATGTCGTCGAAGGCTTGTTCGGCGTACCAGATGTAGTAGGTGCCCGCTTCCACGGCAGTGGGGACTTCTTCGGAGAAATCCAGAAAATCGGGGTCGATGTCCCGCTCCCGGGAGACGCCATAGGAGAGCTTGCCGTCTTCGGCTTCACCGGGCCAGATAAGTTCCTGTGCCTTGCCGGTATAGACAAGGTTCTTTCCGCCCGGCCTGACCGTCATATGAGGCCGCGCGATCACCACAGGCACCGTCACATAAACGAAGGCAGGCGCGAAGTTCTCGTCAAAGGGGAAAAAGGTCACCTGGTATAACGCTTTATCGCTGTCCTCCAGCGTCGGATAAATGCCTTCCTCCGACCATGTAAAGCTGCCGTCCGTGTTGGCCTTGCCACCGGTAAGATGGCTGCTGGAAAGGGAACAGCCGACCGGGATCAGGGAGGCGACGGGCAGCTCGGTAACGACCGACACTGCCTGCGCGATCGTGTACTCCACCTCGGCCTTCGCGCCGCCGATGGTGATGCTCGCGGTATAAGTCCCCGGGGTCCGCGGGGGAGCGCTGAGCTTTTCCGTGCCGCGCATGTACTCTACGTTCGGCGGCGTCATACCCGGGATCTTGCCGGTGACACTTGCCCAGGCGCTCTTGCCGTCGCCGTAGACGGTCTTTTCCGGGGCGTGGAGCGTAAACATCACGTCGTCGCACTGGGGGTCCGTGCAGGAGGCCATGATATTGGGCCCCTCGGCGGTAAAGGTATAATTATGAACCTCGATCTCGTACCAGTCGGATTTTGCGGCAATCTCATCGCAGACGGCCCGGACATGGTACTTGCCGGTTTTCGTGAAGGAGACCTTGTTTTCCTCATTGAACTGGATGCCGCGGCTGTCAAGCTCCTTCTTTTCCCAATGATAGGGCTTATCAAGCTCCTTGCCTGACATGTCCTGAATGGAAACCTTCAGGCCGTTGTCGCTGTCAAGGCGTTCTGGCTCCTTGCCGACAAAGCCGAAATAGTTCCCGGAGACGGTGATCGTCCCGACAGGACTGACATTCTCCTTCACGCCGGAAACGGTGATCTCCAGCGCAGCCGTGCTCACAAGATCGCTGTTCTTGGTACAGGTATCGCTGCCGGCTGTCGAGTAGCAGTTTTCATCAATGACATACTTGAGGAAGCAGGTGCCCGGCCTGACCGCCGTATAGCGGTTGTAGCCGGTGGCGGCGTCCTTCTCCACCTTGACGGGGGCGGTGTCATCGGTCCATTCCGTGCCGTCCGGTTTCACGACGATCCAATGTCCGTTGCGGAAGCTGAAGCCGTAATACTCCGCTTCAAAGGCGTTTTCGCCCCTGAGCTTGAGGTAGTTTGTGTAGGAGGATTCCCCCACCTTCATATCCGCGTGTAGATAGTTGAGGTTATTGTAGGACTGCTGCTGACTGCTGACAATGCTCACATCCGGCGGCAGAATCTTCACAACGGCCAGGGGCTCCAGCGGCGCAATGTTCTTGACCTCGGTATAGGTGGTGTCCAGCTTCTCGTGAAAGGTGGCGCCCACCGGGGACATCGGAACATGGGATGTGAGGCGCGTGATCCGATCACGCATCCCGTCAATGGCCAGCACATTCGACCAGTGCACGTTTTCATCTATGTCGAGGTCGCCGTCCCGGATGGCCCGGTTGTAGAGCTCCAACCTGGCGTCGGGGCCGAAGGACTCCTTTTTGACCCTGACGTTCGTCCCCGCGGGACAATAGGAGACCGCCTTGACTAGCGTCCGGTACTTCAGGCCGATGGGGCAGTTGTACTTTGTCTCGGACTCGGTGGTGGAGCTGCCCTGCTCCAGCAGGACATTGGTATAGGGCGGGAGTGAGACGGAAACCGATTCCGAGACGGTGCCGGACTTGGTATCTGTCGTAGCCTTCGACCAGCCGTTTGTAAAGGCCTGTGTCGCCGTGAGGGTAAACTCCTGTGAAAACTTTAAAATCTTTAAGGTCGCTTCACCGCCGATTTTGAGCGCCTCTGAGAAGGAATAGGAGGATGAATGGTTCACCGTGCTGGTGACCGAGGCGGACCAGGATGTGGAAACATTCTGGGTAGCATTCACCGTTGCAAGGGTCATGTTCTTGACGTTGGAGGCGTAAGTTCTTTCAGGCTTCTTCTCGTCCTTCAGAGTCGTGGTGACATAGTTTGTGCCGCTGTTGTCCGGCATCAGCGCCACCGCCTGGAAATCCGTGAAATAGACCTCCACAAAGACATAGCAGTTATCATTATAGCCGTAGCAGAAGGTTGCGACCACGTCCTGATTCTTCCGCGCGGCATTCAGCTCATCGTCGTTGTTTTTGTTGTAGGGATAAAAAAGGTCTATGACCTGATTCATGTTCAGCAGTTTTGCGGGGGTGGACGAAAACAGCTTCTTTGCGGCGGATTCGATATTGGTGGCGTAAAAGGCGCCGATGTAGCCGGTGTTGTAGCTGCCGCTCTGCTGCGCCGTCTGGGTGTTGATGGCGTTCATCATGGCGTTGATGGCCTCGGTCTTCTGGGCGTTTAAGTTTTTGTCTTTGAACTGGGCGTCAAATGCCATACCGACGCCGGTCTCGAGCCACATCTGCGCCATGGAGCGGTTCCCGAGCTCAGCGCTCTTGATTGCCATCAGATCACAGAGATAGTGCGGCGGGCTTGCAAAGTTCGGCGACTTTACGTTATAATACGTGATCCCGTTGTGTACATAGGTATCCAGTGCCTCTGCGGGCATCTTCGCCGTCTCCTCGGCAAAGGCCGTGCCCATGCAGCTCATCAGCGTGAGCAGCGCAAGGGCAAGCGCTGTAAGCCGCCTGATTGCGCGGTGCAGTCCCGCACTACTTACTTTATTCATGTTTATGCCTCCTCTTTGCCTGCCGTGACAAACGGCCCTGTGCACCGCCGCGGTTTCCCGCCGGGCGGAGCGCTTGCTGAATGCTAATTTATTCCTTTTATATTATAATTATCCGCTATGCCCTTTGTCAATTAAAAAAAGATAAAAATGAAGCGGCATGACTCGCTGTGAGAATCAGCCGTCCCCGACTTGACAAAACCCGCACGCAGCGGTTAATATATCAAATATTGTATTTTTGTAATGACTGGAGAAAGAACCCTTGGTTGATATGATACTTGACTGCGCGCTGGACGCTTTGAAGGACGGTGCGCTCAGCATTCCGATCCTGTTTATCGCATACTATCTGATGGAGCTTCTGGAGCGGAGCAAGCGGCTGGATGAATCCGTCCTGCACGCCTATTCCGCCAAGGCCGGCCCGCTGATCGGCGGTCTTCTCGGGGTCGTGCCGCAGTGTGGCATCTCCGGCGCGGCGGCGACGCTCTTTTCGACCGGCTCCATCACCGTCGGCACCATGCTGGCGGTTTTCTTCGCCACCTCGGATGAGATGCTGCCGATCATGCTCTCCTCCGTGCGGGATAACGGGATCGGTCTTGGCCGGATCCTCGGCATCACGGCGGCGAAGGCCGGACTCGGCATTCTGCTGGGGTATCTTGCGGATCTGCTCTTCGGCCGCTTTTTCACGCGCAAGGACATCCACTCCTTCTGTGAGCGCGAGCACTGCGAGTGCGAGGAGGAAGAGGGGAGCGCCCTGCATTCGGCGCTGGTACATACGCTGAAAATCGCGGGGATGCTGATCGCCGTCACCTTTGTGCTCAATCTCATCCTTGCAAACGTCAGCCCCGAACAGCTCTCGGGGACGATCCTGGCGCGGCCCGTGGTGGGATCGCTGCTGTTGGCGCTGTTGGGGCTGATCCCGAACTGCTCGATCTCCGTGATCCTCACGCGCGCCTTCCTCTCCGGCATTATCGGGCTCGGCGGCCTCTTCGCGGGGCTTCTCGCCAACGCGGGTATCGGCATGCTGGTGCTCTTCCGCACCAACCGGGATATGCGCGAAAACCTGGCGGTGGTGGCCATTGCCTATACGTTCTCCGCCGTGAGCGGCATGCTGATCGGGCTGCTGCATTAAGGCAAGAACGGCAGAAAAACAAAGAGGGGAGTAAAGCGTCATGAAAAAGGACAGGATGGATGCGTCCGGCTTTGTGCTGCTGTCGGACTATGTCCCGCAGATCGTGCAGGAGATCCGCTATTTTTCAACATATAATTTTATCGGCGACCGCATTGACGGATATGAGGAGCCTGTGGCGCTTCTGACGAAGGAAGCCGCCCGCGCGCTGAAAACCGTCAGCAATGAGATGAACGTCAAGGGCTACCGCCTGAAAATCTTTGACGCCTACCGCCCCGAGACCGCAGTCAGGCATTTCATCCTTTGGGGGATCGAGGATGAGGATGTGCGCATGAAGCCCTATTTCTATCCGGATGTGGAAAAGCAGGCCCTCTTTTCCGAGGGCTATATCGCCCGGCGCTCCAGCCACAGCCGCGGCAGCACGGTGGACCTGACCCTGCTGGATATGAAAACCGGCAAGGAGGTGGACATGGGCGGCCCGTTTGATCTTTTCAGTCCTGTCTCGCACCCCGACTACCGCGGGATCACGGAGGAACAGTATGATAACCGCATGTTCCTGCGGGAGGCCATGCTCCGAAACGGCTTTTTGCCGATCGACTGCGAATGGTGGCACTTCACCCTGCGCGATGAGCCGTACCCCGACACCTATTTCAGCTTCCCCGTCGCACAGGACTCCCTGAGGAAATGAAAAAAACACTTGACACTTTAAATCGTCAGTGCTAAGATGCGCTTGTAAACCAAAGAGCGGGAAGAGTAGTCCGCAGGCTTTCCCTTTCAGAGAGCTGCCGTCCGGTGCAAGGCAGCAGGGCATGCGCGGATGAATGGACCCGCGAGGGCAAACAGAACGGGGTTTAACCCTCAGTATGGGCGACGGAGCTGGCGATCCGTTATCATAGGGCCGACGTGTGACTGCACGTTAGAGTGGGCGCATTTGCGCCAAGCCGGGTGGTACCGCAGGAGCTTTGCTCTTGTCCCTGCGTTTTGCAGAGGCAAGGGCTTTTTGTTTGCCTCTGACATTTCAGAAAAGGAGCGTTTCCCATGTCCGAAAACAAAATTCCGTACAAAACTTATCTTGATGAAAATGAGATTCCGAAGGCCTGGTACAATCTCCGGGCGGATATGAAGAACAAGCCCGCGCCGCTTCTGAATCCCGGCACCCTCCAGCCTCTCACGGCGGAGGAGCTTACCCCCATTTTCTGTGAGGAGCTGGTGAAGCAGGAGCTCGACAACGACACCGCCTATTTCCCGATCCCGCAGGATATCGTGGACTTTTACAAAATGTACCGTCCCTCGCCGCTGGTGCGGGCATACTGCCTGGAAAAGGTCCTGGATACCCCGGCAAAGATCTATTACAAATTTGAAGGCAACAACACCTCCGGCAGCCACAAGCTCAATTCCGCCATCGCCCAGGCCTACTACGCCAAGCAGCAGGGCCTGAAGGGCGTGACCACCGAGACGGGCGCCGGACAGTGGGGCACGGCGCTGTCCATGGCCTGCGCGTATCTGGGGCTTGACTGCAAGGTCTTCATGGTCAAGGTCAGCTATGAGCAGAAGCCCTTCCGCCGTGAGGTCATGCGTACCTACGGCGCGAGCGTGACCCCGTCCCCGTCGATGGAGACGGCGGTGGGCAGAAAGATCCTGGCGGAGCATCCCGGCACCACCGGCTCCCTCGGCTGCGCCATCTCCGAGGCGGTGGAGGTCGCAACCCAGAACCCCGGCTACCGCTATGTGCTTGGCAGCGTTCTCAACCAGGTGCTGCTGCACCAGAGCATTATCGGCCTTGAGGCCAAAGCCGCGTTTGACAAGATCGGCGTCAAGCCCGACGTGATCATCGGCTGCGCCGGCGGCGGCTCCAACCTCGGCGGTCTGATCGCGCCCTTCATGGGTGAAAAGCTGCGCGGCGAAGCGGACTACCGCTTTATCGCGGTGGAGCCTGCCTCCTGCCCGAGCTTTACCCGCGGCAAGTTCGCCTATGATTTCTGCGACACCGGCAAGATCTGCCCCCTGGCCAAGATGTACACCCTGGGAAGCGGCTTTATCCCCTCGCCGAACCATGCCGGCGGCCTGCGCTTCCACGGCATGTCCAGCGTGCTCAGCCAGCTCTATCATGACGGGCTGATGGAGGCGCGCGCTGTGGAGCAGACGGCTGTCTTTGAGGCGGCGGAGCTCTTTGCCCGGTCGGAGGGCATCCTCCCCGCTCCGGAGAGCAGCCATGCCATCAAGGCTGCCATCGACGAGGCGCTCAAATGCAAGCAGACGGGGGAGGAGAAGAACATCCTCTTCGGCCTCACCGGCACCGGTTACTTCGATCTGGTGGCGTATCAGAAATTCAATGACGGCGAAATGAGCGACTATATCCCCACGGACGAGGATCTGGCGCGCGGCTTTGCGGGCCTGCCGAAGGTCGATTAAAAATAGGAAAGGAAAAGACAATGGCATCCGATAATTCCGTAACAAAACTGAGCGATGACAAACTGAACCAGGTGAGCGGCGGCGTGATCCGCCCCAAGTATGTCAGCAGCTTTTTCTGCGAGAAGTGCGGCAAAACCATTCGCCTCAACGGTGTGTACGCGCTGGACAAGGCGATCCGGGAGCATGAGCAGAAGGAGCACAGCGGCAAAAAGAAATAACGGCATAAAGAATAATGAGCGCCCCGCGGCTGCGGGGCGCTCATGTCATACTTATGGATCAGAAGGAACCGGAGCGGTGACGGCCTTTCAGCTTCGGGTCACCCGTGCTTGCCAGATGGCGCATGTCCGTGAGCTTGCTTGCGGTGCTCTGTGTCGGCACCTGCCTGTCGGGCGCGTTTGCGGCGTCTGCCGGTTTCGCCTTTTTCGGCGATTTTTTGAACAGCCTGGAAAGAAACCACATGGGAAGACGACCTCCTTTTATCTGTATCTGCCGATGTCAGCTGCGCATGGCGGCGCGGCAGTAGTAATTGAATTCTCTCTCCCGTTCAAGGGTGCTGGGGTCCATATGTCCGGGATAGACCTCATAATCCCCCGGAAGGGCACAGATCTTCCGCAGGGAGTTCAGCTCCTGCTGCATGTCGCCGCCGGGGAGATCGGTGCGGCCGCAGCTTCCCTTGAAGAGCGTGTCCCCGGTGAAAAGCGCGTCCTCGCATTGCAGCGTCACCCCGCCGGGGGTGTGTCCGGGGGTGGCGATAACATGGAAGCGCAGCCCAGCAACATCCAATACATCGCCGTCGTCATAGCTTTTCCCGTTTTCCTTGAGCGAGTAGGGGAGATGGCTGTCAACGGCATGGCGGTAATCGTCCCGTTCGTTCATATAGACGGCGGCGCCCGTCTCCTCCGCGATGGTGTCCACCGCGCCCACATGGTCGTAGTGGCCGTGGGTCAGCATGACGGCGCGGCATTTCAGGTGGTTGGATTCCATATAGTCGAGGATCGTGTTCGACTCGTCGCCCGGGTCGATGACAACGCATTCAAGGCTCTGCTCGTTGATGACCACATAGCAGTTGGTCTCAAGCTGCCCCACGGGGATGGTTTTGATAAGCATGGATCAAAGCTCCTTTGTATCGAGAAGAATGGTGACGGGTCCGTCGTTGACGGAGGCGACCTGCATGTCGGCGGCAAAGACGCCGGTTTCCACATGGAAGCCGCGCGCGCGGCACTCGGCGATCACCCGCTCATAGAGCGGGATGGCGGTCTCGGGACGGGCTGCGTGCGAAAAGCCGGGACGACGGGATTTACAATCGGCGAAAAGCGTGAACTGACTGATGATCAGCAGCTCTGCCCCGGCGTCCGCGGGGTTTACGTTCATCTTTCCGTTCTCGTCCTCAAACACGCGCAGACCGCAGATCTTGTCGGCAATTTTCAGCGCTTCCTTTTCTGTGTCCTCCTCATGGACACCGAGAAGAACCAGAAAACCGACGCCGATCTGACCGACAGTTTTGCCCTCGATCTCCACGGAGGCGGAGCGGACACGGGTTACAACAGCTCTCATTCGATCTTCCTTTCACAGCATCACATCCCGTTGCGGGCGATGTTGATCACGCCGGGGATGGAATTGAGACGGCTGATGATATACTTAAGCTCCGAGGCATCCTTGACTTCGAGCGTGACCGAGACAACGCCGAAGTTGAGGCCGGTGGTCCGGGCGCTGAGGGAGTGGACCTTGGCGTTGACAGAGTTGAGAACCGTCGCCACATCCATGACCATGCCGTTGCGGTCCTTGGCGGAGATCATGATGGTGGTCAGATAGCTCTCCGAGATCTTGCCTGCCCACGAGACCTCGACCCAGCGGCCCTTGTTTTCCGGCTGGCTCAGAAGCTGCTGGCAGTTGGTACAGTCGCGCCGGTGGATGGAGACACCCTGCCCGCGCGTGATGAAGCCCATGATATCGTCGCCCGGCACGGGGGTGCAGCAGCGGGAAAACTTGACCAGACAGTTGGAAAGCCCCTCCACCAGAATGCCGTGGACAGCCTTGCCCTCCTTTTTCGGCGCGTGGGTCTCGCGTCGTTCGGCAGCCTCGGAGACCTTGTCGAGCGCGGTTTTGCGCTTCGGCTCCTGATTTCTCAGCTCGTCGCGCAGGCGGTTGGAGGCCCGCGTGGCGGTCAGGCCGCCGTAACCGATGGCGGCATACATGTCGTCCATGCAGGTGAAGGAGAAGCGCTTGAGGATGGGCGCGGAGATCGCGTCGTCCGCCACCTCGTCAAGGGTAAGGCCGTTGTGCCTGAGCTCATCCTCCAGCATGGCGCGGCCGCGGATGATGTTCTCCTCGCGCCGCTCCTTCTTGAACCACTGCTTGATCTTGGTGCGGGCGGAGTTGCTCTTGGCGGTGTTCAGCCAGTCGCGGCTGGGGCCGGGCGCGCTCTTGGAGGTGCGGATCTCCACAATGTCGCCGTTTTGCAGGACGTAGTCATAGGTGACGATGCGGCCGTTGACCTTGGCGCCCACCATGTGGTTGCCGATGTCGGAGTGGATGTTGTAGGCAAAGTCGATGGGGGTGGCCCCGGCCGGGAGATTGATGACATCGCCCTTCGGGGAGAAGACAAAGACCTCATCGGCGAACATGTCCACCTTCATGTTGTAGAAGAAGTCGGAGGCGTCCGACTCCTGCTGGCTCTCCAGGAGCCTGCGGATCCAGGCGAAGGTGTTCTCGTCGCCCTCGCGCAGGACGGTGTTGGCGCTCGAACCCATCTTGTATTTCCAGTGGGCCGCGACACCGTATTCCGCGGTATAGTGCATCTCCCAGGTGCGGATCTGCACCTCGAAGGGGATACCCTCGGAGCCGATGACCGTGGTGTGCACGCTCTGGTACATGTTGGGCTTGGGCGTGGAGATATAATCCTTGAATCGCCCGGGCACGGGCTTAAACATGTCATGGATGATGCCCAGCACGTTATAGCAGTCGGGGATAGAATCGACGATCACGCGAAAGGCGCAGAGGTCAAAGATGCCGTTGATGTCCAGCTTCTGCGCGTACATCTTGCGGTAAATGGAATAGACATGCTTGATGCGGCAGTAGATGGTACACTGCACGCCCTCCGCCGCGAGACGCGTCTGGATCTTCTCCTTCATGTTGTCCATGAAGCGCTCCAGCTCCGGCATGCGGCGGTTCAGGTTATCGGTGATCTCCTTGTAGCCATCGGGGTCCAGGTACTGCAGGGACAGATCCTCCAGCTCCCATTTGGCCCGCTGCATACCGAGGCGGTGGGCGATGGGGGCGTAAATCTCCATCGTCTCCAGGGATTTGGACTTCTGCTTTTCCGGGGTCTGGTAGGCCATGGTGCGCATGTTGTGGAGGCGGTCGGCAATTTTGATGAGGATGACGCGGATGTCCTTGGCCATGGCCAGCAGCATCTTGCGCAGGTTCTCCGCCTGCTCATCCTCCTTGCTGGTGTACTGGACGCGCGTGAGCTTGGTGACGCCCTCCACAATATCGGCCACAGCATTGCCGAACTGCCGGGCAATGTCCTCGTGCTTGAGGCTGGTGTCCTCAATCACGTCATGCAGCAGGGCGGCGATGATGGAATCCTCGTCAAGCCCGATATCCACGCTGATATCGGCCGCCGCGATGCAGTGGGTCACATAGGGCGACCCGTCCCGGCGCTTCTGCCCCGCGTGGGCCGTGCGGGCCATCTCATAGGCGGCCCGGATGCGGCCGAGATCCATGTTCGGGGCATTGTCCTTGATTTTCCTGACCAAGTCTTCAAACAATACGTCAGGGTCTTGAACAGTGTTTTTTTGTTCCTGCGTATTCATGATGTTCCTTTTCCCCCCTGTTACTGAAAGCTGCGCAGGCTGCGGATGAGCCGCGTAGCCTCGAGATCGGCCTTGCCCGCGATCTTTGCCTGCCTTGCCCGGAAGACCCCGTCTCCGCCGCCTGCGAGAAGGCCGGCTTCCAGCAGGACCATCAGACAGAGACAGTATTTCTCCGGCTCCATATCCGCGGGGCACTGGGAGACAATATCCTCGGTGCTGTCGCCGACCATGAAATCTGTACCCATGCTGCGCCAGATGCGCACAAAGTCGGCGCGCTCCGGGCAGTAGGCCGCGGCGGCCCAGTTGCAGCCGTACTCGCCGCGCAGAATATCCTCACACAGCGCGGTGGGGTCATGCGGGCGCAGGGCGGAGGCGACAAGCTGCACCGTGACATTGCCGCGGTATTCGTTGATTTGCGGCGTGAAGGCCATATCGACAAGCTCTCCCTCGTGTACGCCGGTGGAGACGGCGCTGTGGGAGAAAAAGATGCATTCAAAGTGGGCGCTCCCCAGACGGATACGAAAGCGTGTATGCTTGCCGCCCCCGACCTCGCTGAGCGATTCCAGCTTCACACCGCTTACGCACATGACGGGCTTGGGATTGGCGTTGCCGTAAGGCTCGAGAAGGTCAAGAGATTTGACGTTTTCGAGCGACAGGAGAGCGGGATCCGTAATCAGCAGATCACACTGAACCTCCGGCTTCAGCTCCGGCTTGTTTTCATTATAATAGACACGCAGCGCCTCACGGAAGTCGTCCAGCTTGTCGCGCCGCACGTTCAGACCCGCCGCGAGGGCGTGCCCGCCAAAGCCGATCAGCTGGTCGGAGCAAGCGGAGAGCGCCTCAAAAAGGTTGAAGCCCCCGTAGCTGCGGCAGGAACCCTTGCCCACGTCGCCGTTGAGACAGACAATGATCGCGGGCAGCGCGTACTGTTCGGCCAGGCGCGAGGCCGCAATACCGATCACCCCCTGGTGCCAGCTCTCACTGGCAAGAACGATGGGGCCGTCCGGCGTGTGACCCGTGAGCTGGGCATTGGCTTCCTTCCAGATTTCGTTTTCAATGCTCTGCCGCTTGCGGTTGAGCTCACAAAGCTCCCTCGCCAGGGAAGCGGCGCTGCCCTCATCCCGGGTCAGGATGAGCTTTGCCGCGATGGAGGCCCGCCCGAGACGCCCCGCCGCGTTGAGACGCGGGGCGAGGCTGAAGCCGATGGAGGACGCGCTGAGACGCGCGGGGTCCATGGAGGATTCCCGCAGCATGGCGGCGATGCCCGGCCTTGAATGGCGGGCGATCTGCTCAAGCCCCAGACGCACAAGATAACGGTTTTCGTCCGTCAGCGGCATGACATCCGCCACCGTACCGATGGCGACAAGGTCGGCATAGCGGGACAGGATCAGGTCAGTGTCCCCCTCGCAGGCGCAGATGAGCTTGAGCGCCATGCCCACTCCGGCGAGATTTTTGTTGGGATAGGTATCTCCCTCACGCTTGCAGTCGATGAGCGCCACGGCATCCGGCAGCGCGTCGGGCCTGCACTCATGATGATCCGTGATCACCATATCCACGCCGATCTCACGGGCATAGGCGGCCTCCTCCACGGCGGTGATGCCGCAGTCCACCGTGATGACAAGGCTCACGCCCCGGGCCTTGAGCGCGTCAAGCGCCCGGCAGTTGAGCCCATAGCCCTCCTCATTCCTGTCGGGAATATAATAATAGCAGGTGAGGCCCTTGCCGCGCAGCCAGTCCGTCACCATACAGGTGGAGGTGATGCCGTCCACGTCATAGTCGCCGTAGACCGCAACAGTCTCGCGTGAGCGGATCGCCCGGAGAACGCGGTCGCGTGCCTCGGCCATCCCCAGCATGAGCAGGGGATCGTGGAGCGTCTCCTTCCCGCCGTAGAGAAGATCATGGGCTTTTTCCGCACTGTCGATTCCGCGCAGTGCCAGAACCTGGCATAAAAGCGGCGAAAAACCAGCCTTTGCAAGACCTTCGGGAATCTCCGGCCTTGTAAAGGGAATGTTCCAGTCTTTATTTTTCATACACACTTCAACTTTTCATTTTTTATTAATAACTTATATTAACAAATAATCATGGGTAATTCAATAGCTGTGAATGAAAAATCCTCATTTTCCGCAGAAAATGAGGATCGGAAGGACTTATCTGCTGTACTTGGAAAGAGATCTTGTCGCCGCCGTGGACTTCTGAGGCCTGGTCACATAAGCCATGGCCTCCTGCGCGTCGGCACATACCGCGTAGAGATCGCACACGTCGTCCCGCATAAAGCCCTTCTCCACCGTCTCGCGCAGGAGCTTTTCCAGGGGATCAAAATAAGCGAGGGTATTGAGCAGCGCCATGGGTTTGTTGTGCCGTCCAAGCTGCTTGAGCGTCAGCGCCTCAAAAAACTCCTCATAGGTGCCGATCCCGCCGGGCAGGGCGATAAAGGCATCGGCCTGATCCTCCATGAGGCGTTTGCGCTCTGACATGGTCTCCGTAAAGAGAAAGTCGAGTTCCTCCTTCATAAGGATACCCGGCTCATCGAAAAAGCGGGGCGCGATACCAAGACCATGTCCGCCTGCCTGAAGCAGTCCGCGGGCGCAGGCACCCATCAACCCCTCCTTTCCGCCGCCGAAAACCAACCGGTGTCCGCCGCGGGCTATCAGGGCGCCCAGTTCCTCGGCAGCTTCAAAATACTGAGGGGCGATCCTGTCAGAGGATGCACCGAAAATACAGATGTTCATTCCTTCGGCCTCCATGCGCATTCTTTTCCTGCAGTTTGTTGCGGACAGTATAACATAAAAAAGAACCTGTTTACAAGTGGCCACGAGGTACGGCAGGGGGACTTGCCGGTGGAGCTCTCAAGATTGTTATTTATTCATAAAACGTTGAGTAATAGCGAATAGCAATCAAAAACTTGATCAACATGCACAAAAAATGGAATCAGAACTTGGATATAACGCACAAAACTTTGGGCAAAACGCTTCTTGATTCTTCGGGACAAAAGGACTATAATCCCCGACGAACTCAAGGAAAGGAGGCGACAGAAAACATGTATAACACCAGCGCAAATGTTTTCGAGCCCGAGTGTTCCAATGAATTCCCCAATCTGCTTGCGGATAAGGATTTTGCTTATTACTATTGGACGCTCCCTGTCTGCACGCTTTGATCGTTGAGCGCTCAATAGCGCTTCGACCGGCATGAATTCGACTTGACACAAAAGAATATATAAACGAAAATCCTGATCCCCTGTATGGCGGATCAGGGTTTTCTGTGATTCTGCCTTTTCTCTGAAGGGTGGTGTGCCTTTTCTCTGAAGGGTGGATCCCTTGAGAAAGCGCTTCGCTTATGCTATGATAGAAGCATATTACGGACTGCGGGGGAGGTGCTGCAGGAATGAAGAGACGCAGAATCCGAGACACAGAGCTGCCGATATATACGAAAGATGAAGAGCTGCTGAACACGATCACGCATGTGATCGGCGTGTTCCTGGCGGTCGGCATTCTTTTTTATGGGCTGAAGGTGGCGGCGGCCCACCGAAAACCGATGGCGATACCGAGCTGCTGGGTTTACGGCCTGTCCATGATCCTCCTGTATACCGTGTCGAGCGTCTATCACGGCCTTCCGGCAGGCGATGCGAAGAGAGTCATGCGCGTGGTGGATCACTGCACGATCTATCTGCTGATTGCGGGCTCCTATACGCCCATTCTGCTGACGGCGGTGCGGCCCGCGCACCCGGCGCTTGCGTGGACGGTGTGCGCCGCGGAGTGGGGGATCGGCCTGCTCGCGGCCTTCTTCACGGCAATGGATATGAAAAAGTACAGCAGGCTCTCCATGACCTGTTATATTGTGATGGGCTGGCTTGTCGTCGCGGCGCTGAAGCCGACCATTGAGGCCATTACATGGGACGGCTTTCTCTGGCTGCTGGCCGGCGGAATCAGCTATACGCTCGGCGCGGTACTGTACAAGCTGGGGAAGAAAAAACGCTATTTCCATGCTGTCTTCCATGTATTTGTCGTCCTTGGCAGCCTTCTGCAGGCCGTCTGTATCCTGAAATACGTCCTGTGACCTTATCCTGTACGAAATAATCCGAACGCGGCGGCACCCGGACGGAAGCGATTGCTTGACTTGCGTCGGAATTTGTGATATATATGAAAGGACAAATCTTCTGGAGGATACAACTATGAAGCATATTACCACCATCAAGACCCGCAACCTCTGCGAGAGCGCTGCCAAGGGCGGCTGCGGCGAGTGCCAGACTTCCTGCCAGTCCGCCTGCAAGACCAGCTGCGGCATCGCCAACCAGCGCTGCGAGAACAACGAGAGCAAGAAGCAGAGCAAGTAATCCGCGCAGACTGCAAAGCCGCCGATATCCGGCGGCTTTTTTAGTAGCTTTTTATTATGTATATACATAAAGGAGAATCACGGATGATTCATCGTTTCCATCTTGGGGAGTATTATATCGTGCTGGACGTTTGCTCCGGCGCTGTCCATGCCGTGGACGAGCTGGCCTATGTAATGATCGGCCTGTATGAGACGCTTGATCGGGAGAGTGTCCTGAAAGAAATGCGCAGGCGCTTTCCGGAAACGGCGGAGGAGGAGCTGAACGACTGCTATGCGCAGATCGGAGAACTTGAGGCCGCGGGGCAGCTCTTTACCCCCGACAGCTTTGAACCCCTTGCCGGAAAATTCAAGGAAAAGAGCGGCGATGTGATCAAGGCCCTGTGCCTTCATGTGGCGCACACCTGCAATCTCAACTGCTCCTACTGCTTTGCCAGCCAGGGGAAATATAACGGTGAGCGCGCCGTCATGAGCTTTGAGACCGGAAAGCAGGCGCTCGACTTTTTGGTGGCCCACTCCGGCACCCGCCGCAATCTGGAGGTTGACTTTTTCGGCGGCGAGCCGCTGATGAATTTCCAGGTGGTCAAGGAGCTTGTGGCCTATGCCCGCTCCATTGAGAAGGCGGCAAAGAAAAACTTCCGCTTCACCCTGACCACCAACGGCATGCTCATTGACGACGATGTGATCGACTTTGCCAACCGGGAGATGAGCAATGTGGTGCTCAGCCTTGACGGACGCAAGGAAATCCACGACCGTTTCCGTGTTGACTACGCCGGAAACGGGAGCTGGGAGCGCATTGTGCCGAAGTTCCAGAAGCTCGTACAGGCGCGCGGCGGGAAAAACTACTACATGCGCGGCACCTTTACCCATCAGAATCCCGACTTTCTCAACGACATCCGCCAGATGCTCGACCTCGGCTTCACGGAGCTCAGTATGGAGCCGGTCGTCTGCGCGCCGGACGATCCCTCCGCCCTGACCGAGGAGGACAGAAAGATCGTCATGCAGCAGTATGAGGAGCTTGCGGAGCTTATGCTGCAGCGTGAGCGGGAGGGCAGACCCTTTACCTTCTATCATTACATGCTCGATCTCAGCGGCGGCCCCTGCATCTATAAGCGCATCTCCGGCTGCGGCTCCGGGACCGAGTATATGGCGGTCACGCCCTGGGGGGATCTCTACCCCTGCCACCAGTTCGTCGGGGAGGAGCGCTTCCGTCTCGGCAATGTATTCACGGGGCTTGACAACCCCACGGTACAGGGCGAGTTCGCCGCCTGCAACGTATACGCCCGCCCCGAGTGCCGGGACTGCTGGGCGCGGCTCTACTGCTCCGGCGGCTGCGCTGCCAACGCCTACCACGCCACCGGCGCCATCACCGGCGTCTATCACGCGGGGTGTGAGCTTTTCCGCAAGCGCATGGAGTGCGCCATCATGCTTGCCGTGGCCCGCGCCGCCGATCAGGCGGAGGAAGAATGAACACCCCGATCTGCGATTTTGTCCGGGACTACATGCAGCGCGGCACCCTGCGCCTGCACATGCCGGGCCACAAGGGAAAGGCGCTGCTGGGACCGGAGCCTATGGACATTACGGAGATCCCCGGCGCGGATGTTCTGTATCACGCGGAGGGGATCATCGCCGAGAGTGAGGCAAACGCCGCCGCCCTTTTCGGCAGCGCCCGCACACTCTACTCGACGGAGGGCTCCTCTCTCTGCATCCGTGCCATGCTGTATCTTGCCAAAATGTACGCGAATAAGCATGGGCGCAGACCGTGTATCGCGGCGGGGCGCAACGCGCACAGTGTTTTTCTGGGCGCCGCGGCGCTGCTCGATCTGGATGTGATCTGGCTCTTTCCTGAGGAAACGGAGGGGCTTTTGTCCTGCAGGCCCTCACTTAATGAGCTGGGGGAGATCCTTCGACGCGAAAAGCCTGTCGCGGTCTATCTCACGAACCCGGATTATCTCGGCAACTGTCTGGACCTGACGGCGTATGCGGAGCTATGCCGGGCGAACGACACGCTTCTTCTGGTGGATAACGCCCACGGCGCTTATCTGAAATTTTTGCCGCAGTCCCGCCACCCGCTGGATCAGGGCGCGGATCTCTGCTGCGATTCCGCGCACAAGACTCTCCCGGCGCTCACGGGCGGGGCTTATCTCCACTGTGCGGAGCACTGTCCCGCGCAGCTGCGGGAGATGGCGGAGCAGGCAATGCGCCTCTTTGCCAGCACCAGCCCGTCGTATCTGATCTTACAGTCTTTGGATTATGTAAACCATGAGCTTACCGAAAGCTTTCCCCGGCGGCTGGAAGCGGCAATCGCGTCGGCGGACAGCCTGCGGCTGTCCCTTGCGGCACAGGGCTGGCGCATGACGGGGAATGAGCCGATGAAGCTCACGCTCTGCCCAAAAGCGCGCGGCTATACCGGGACGGAGCTTGCGGAAATCCTGGACAGCCAGGGGATCGTCGCGGAGTTTGCCGACCCCGACACCCTCGTCTTCATGTTCAGCCCCGCGCTCGAGCGTGAGGATTTTTCCAGATTGGAAACGGCACTGGGGGAGTGTTCGCCTTGCCCGCCCATAAGGGAAAAAGCGCCGGCGCTGTCCCGCCCGCGTCCGCTGCTGAGCCCGCGTGAGGCGCTGCTGGCCCCTTATGAGGAACTTCCGACCTCGGCCTGCCTTGGACGCATCCTCGCCGTGCCGAGTGTGAGCTGCCCGCCGGCCGTGCCGATCCTGGTGTGCGGGGAAGCGATCGACGAAAAGGCGCTGTCGCTCTTTGCCTATTACGGGGTAACCCGCTGCAATGTGATCTGCGGGGATGCCGACGTGTCCGGCGATCCACGGCAGAAGTAAGGATGCGAAAACAAATGAAACAAAAGGATTCGAGGTGACCTGCCCCGAATCCTTTTCACATTGCAGGGGCGTTTTTATATTTTTTATTGTTGAAGAGTTCTGCAAAATCTATTATAATGGAAAATGTAAAAGTCTATATTACGGATAGAAAAACCCGGTTCCGGTGAAAGAGAGGGCGATCATGAACAAAGGCGGCAGCTTCAAAAGAATATTGTGCGCGTTTCTCGCGGCGCTGCTGCTGTCGGCATCCCTTACGGCCTGCTCCGCCGGAAAAAACGAAGCGCTGCCGACAGCACCCGGACAGACTGCGCCGACGAACACCTCCCGCTATCTGATCACGGTGGAGGATGAGCCGGACACGGTGGATTTCCAGTGCACCTCCATTCATTACACGATTGCCCAGAATGTTTTCAACCGCCTGGTGGACATGGAGGTCGATGAAAACGGGCATGCCGTCATTCTGCCGGAGCTTGCCGAGCGCTGGACGGTTTCGGAGGATCGCCGGACGTATACCTTCCATCTGCGTGAGGGAGTACAGTTTTCCAACGGGGAGGCGCTGACCGCCTCGGACGTGCTCTATACCTTCACAAGACTGCTGACCCATCCCGACTCCTGCAACCGGGATGTCGCGGACATGATTCTGGGCGCGGACTCCCTGCAAAGCGGCCTGACGAACAGACTGCTCGGCTTTGAGGTTCTGGGAGAGCTTGATTTTGTCATCACGCTCGAGCAGCCCTTTGAGGCTTTCCTGGCCTGCCTCTCCATGCCCGGCGCGTCCATCCTGGACGAGCAGACCATGCGAAAGATGGGCGGCCGCTTCGGCACGGACCCGGCCTGGACGATCGGGACCGGCTCCTTTATCCTCGACAGCTGGGAGCCGGGGAAGGGGATGCTGCTGTCAGCCAATCCGAACTGCTGGCAGGGGCCGCCGCGCTGCGAGGGACTGGATCTCCGCTTCATGACGGATGCGGAGGAAATCCGCCTGCTGTTTGAAAAGGGCGGGCTGGATGTCCTGAACCTGGACGATGTCGGAAAGGCGTCGGAATTTTTCCTGCACGGGGATATCTATCAGGACAGGCTTTATAATGTCCAGCGCATCGGCACAACCTACATTGCCCTCAATGAAGCTGTCCCGCCGCTCGATGACGTGCGCGTCAGAAGGGCGATGCAGCTGGCCCTGAACCGGACGATCCTGCTCGACGCGGCTTACAGCGGCCGGGGCTTGCTTGAAAACGGGATCATGCCGCATGGCCTGCACGGCTATAACCCGGCCCTCCCGGAGATTCCCTATGATGCGCGGCAGGCGGAGGAGCTTCTGCGCGAGGCGGGGCTGCCGGAGGATTATACGCTCACGATCAGCGTGAGCGCCGCATCTACCCAGGGGGAAATGTCCCTCATCCGGGCGGCGGTGTCCATGTGGGAAAAGGTCGGCCTCTCGGTTTCGATCCGGCTTCTGCCGGACGCGGAGTTTATGCGCCTGAGAAAGAGCGGGGAGCTTGCCTGCTACTGCGCGACCTGGAGCGCGGATTTCAACGACCCGGACAATTTCTTCTATACCTTCTTCGGGAGCCGGGAAAACACCCGGTTCCGCAGCCTCTGCTATCCGCGGGAGGAAATCATGGAGCGGGTGCGCGCGGCGCGCACCATCACAGACACCGATGCGCGCATAGCGGAATACCGGGAGCTTGAGCGCATCATCGTTCAGGAGGATGCGGCGTGGATCCCGCTGTTCTCCAGAACCTATCCCTATGTTGTATCGGAACGCCTGGAAAATATGCAGGCCTCCTGGAACGGTTCCGTCAAGGACGTATACCGGGAGATGTCCATCCGTGAGGAATGCGCATGATGAAAGCAAACTCTATCCGATTTAAGATTACCGCAATCACGGTTGCGGCGATTCTTGTCGCCGTGCTTACGGTCTTTGCGGTGAGCTATGCGCCGATCCGCACGGAGACCGATCAGAGATCCGTGGAGATGATGCGGCTCATCGGTGAGAACACCAAGAACGAGCTGGATGAATTCTTTTTAAGCCTTGAGCAGTCGGTGAGTCTTGCGGCCAACATGGCAGCGGATTCGCTGGACAGTGTTGTTTTGGTGGAGTGCGGCGCCGCGGGCAGCAGCGCCGGACAGCGGACACCGGAGCAGACAGCGCGCCTTGACGCCTATATTGCCGAGCATTGCGAACGCATTCTCAAAATCTTCGGAAGCTCGGCAAGCCACACCCACGGTGTCATCACTTACTATTATTGCATCAATCCCGAGATCAGCCAGACCGAGCACGGCTTCTTCTATTCCCGTGTCGGGAAGGCGGGCTTTGTCGAACAGGAGCCGCTGGACGCGCGGACGCTCGACCCGGCGGATATCGGGCATACCACCTGGTATTATACGCCCATACAGCGCGGGCGCCCCTCCTGGGTGGGGCCTTATACGGCGCATTTCCTGGAAGAGATGCTGACGTGCTCCTATCTTGTGCCGATTTACAGTACCGGCGCCCTGATCGGGGTACTCGGCATGGATATCCCGCTGGAGACCCTGGCCTCTCCGGTCAGCTCCGTGCGGGTCTATGAAACCGGCTTTGCATGTTTATGTGATGAAGAGGGGCAGGTGCTGTACCATCCCGGACTGCAAGCGGGGGAGACGCTGCGTTATTCGGACATGTCTGTCCCGGCGGAAACCTTCCGCGCAGACAGCAGCGGCGATGCCCTGATCCGTTACAGCCAGAACGGAGAGGAGCGGCAGCTCTCCTTCTCCACCGTGCGAAACGGGCTGAAGCTTGTCGTTGACGCTCCCGTGAAGGAAATCAACGCAGCCTGGCGGTCCCAGCTGCGCCTGATTTCTCTTGTCACGGCGCTGGTCGTTATTCTGTCCGCGGCAATCGTACTTTTGAGCATGCGCCTGATCACGCTGCCGCTCCAGAAGCTGACGGCTGCGTCCCGGCGGCTTGCCGACGCGGATTATGACGTGGCGCTCGACTATGAGCGGGACGATGAGATCGGCACACTGACCAAGGCCTTTGTCCATATGCGCGATCAACTGAAAAACTATATCGCCGACCTGAATCGGCGCGTCGATACCGATCTGCTGACGGGGCTTCCAAATATGCGCTGCTTTTTCCGCCTGGCGCAGGCAGAACGCCGGCGCCTGTTGGATGACGGGCGGAAGCCGGTCATGCTGTATTTCGACCTTATCGGCATGAAATACTATAACCGTCAGTATGGCTTCGCGGAGGGCGATAAGCTCCTGCGCGATGTCGGACAGATCCTTGCCCGCGTCTTCGGTGAACGCTGTATCTGCCGATACAGTGAGGATCATTTCGCGGTCGTGAGCGAGGAGACAGGGCTGCAGGAAAGGCTGGAGCAGGTTTTCCGGGAATGCCAGGGCACAAACGGCGGCAATGCCCTGCCGCTCAGGGCCGGTATTTACCAGGACAGTATGGAAGAGGTGAGCGTGAGCATTGCCTGCGACCGCGCAAAATTTGCCTGTGACCGGCACAGAGGCACCTTTGAATCCGGGTGGTATGTTTTTGACAACGAAATGCTCAGGCAGCTTGACGGGGTGCGCTATATCGTGCGGCATCTTGATCAGGCGCTGGCGGAGCGCTGGATCAAGGTTTATTATCAGCCGATCGTCCGCACGGTCAACGGCCGCGTGTGCGATGAGGAGGCGCTGTCCCGCTGGGTCGATCCCGTGCGCGGAACCCTTCCCCCGGATCTGTTTATCCCGATCCTGGAAAAGGCCAGGCTGATCTACAAGCTGGATCTCTATGTGCTGGATCAAATCCTGAAAAAAATGCAGGCCCAGCGGGAGGCAGGTCTTCAGGTCGTGCCGATTTCGCTGAACCTTTCCAGGTCGGATTTCGATGCCTGCGACATTGTGGAAGAAATCTGCACCCGGGTTGACGCGGCCGGGATCGCACGCGACAGACTGACGATCGAGATCACGGAGAGCGTGATCGGCAGTGATTTTGATTTTATGAAGGCGCAGATCCAGCGCTTCCAGGCGTTGGGCTTCCAGGTGTGGATGGACGATTTCGGCAGCGGCTATTCCTCACTCGATGTTCTGCAGGACGTTCATTTTGATCTGATCAAGTTTGACATGCGCTTTATGAAACGCTTTTCGGAGGGGGAGGAGAGCAAGCTCATCCTCACAAACCTTGTGCGCATGGCCATTGCCCTCGGTACCGATACCGTGTGCGAGGGTGTGGAGACAGAGGAAGAGGTCGCGTTCCTCCGGGAGATCGGCTGCAGCAAGCTCCAGGGCTTCTACTACTGCCGTCCCATCCCCTTTGAGCAGCTTCTGGAGCGCTATCGGGCCGGAAAGCAGATCGGCTTTGAAAACCCCGCAGAGTCGGCCTACTTCAGCGCCATCGGCAGGGTGAACCTCTATGAACTCACGATTGCCGACAACAAGACGGACGACCGCCGGGCGTATAACGATATGCTGCCCTTCGGCATTCTGGAGCTGCACGGGGACCGTGCGGCATATGTCAGGACCAATCAGGCCTACCGGACATTTATGAAAAAACACTTCGACTGCGATCTGCAGGGCGGGACGGAGAACTGGACGACGTTTCCCGTCAATGACGCGGGCGCTTTTATGCGGCCGCTGCGCCAGTGCTGTGACGACAACAAGCGCATCATTTATGACGAGATGCTCCCGGACGGCGCGTCGGTGCACGCTGTTTTCAGTCCGGTCGGGAAAAACCCGCTCAGCGGGGCAGAGGCTGCCGCCGTTGTGGTCCTGTCCGTCATGGATACTGAAAGCCAAACCCGGCCAAAGAGCAGATAACAGACTTTGAAAGAAGACATAGGGAGCACAGCCCAAAATCCCCGCACCGGGGATTTCGGGCTGTGCTGTAATTTTGATCATATTAATTTTGTACAATGTCTGCGCTTGACAATTTATTATCTTACCAATAGAAAAATGATGGAGTTTATGTTATAATTCCTGCTGAAGAAATTGCGTCATCGACGGTGTTCAAGTTCGGAGGAGCCGCCATGGGAAGAAATCTCGAAGACTTTATCAGATGGAATTATAAAAAAGCAATCGATCTGCATGAAATCCAGGCATACTATCAGCCTGTGATCCGCACCTCGTCCAGACAGCTTTGCAGCTTTGAGGCTCTTGCGCGCTGGATCGACCCGGAGCTCGGCATGATCTATCCGGATGAGTTTATCCCTGTCCTGGAAAAGATGGGTGTGATCCATCAGCTTGACATGGCTATCCTGCGGCAGGTCTGCGCAAGACTGCGCAGCAGCTTTACAAACGCAGAGATGCCGATCCCGGTCTCGGTCAATCTCTCACGGCTGGATTTTACGTTATGTGACATTTTCTCACTCGCCGATTCCATTGTCAGCGATTATCAGATCCCGCATGACTTCATTTACTTTGAGATCACGGAGAGCGTGATGGCCGAGCAGAAGGAGCTGCTGAAGGGGATCGTGGACCGTTTCCGCGCCGCGGGCTATCAGATCTGGATGGACGACTTCGGCAGTGCTTATTCGTCGCTGAACGCCCTCAAGGAGTTCTCCTTTGATGAGCTAAAGCTGGATATGTGCTTTCTGCGCCCCTTCAATCTCCGCTCCAAGCGCATTGCCACGGCCGTCGTGGAGATGGCAAAGAGCATTGACATCCACACGCTGGTGGAGGGGATCGAGACCGAGGAGCAGTTCGCCTATATGCGCAATATCGGCTGCGAAAAGGTGCAGGGCTACTACTTTGGCAGGCCGATGCCCTATGGGGAGGCTCTGTCCAACCTGAAGGCGCAGGGCATCCAGATCGAGCTGCCCCAGGACCGGCAGTATTACGACGATATCGGCAGGATCGATTTTCTGAGCGCCGTCCCCTTCATGACGCGGGAGGAGCGTGACGCCATTGTCACCGCGCGCCAGCTCAACAGTATCCCGCTTGCGCTGGCGGAGTGCTCGGTGGATTCCTTCAAGGTGCTGTTTTATAACACCGCCTTTGAGGAGACGGCGCACAGCACCGGCATGTTCTTCAACATTTTTACACAGGAGATGCTGTGCAGGCCCCAGCCCTATCACCTCATCTCGGATAAGATCGTGAATCTCATGGATTCCGTCAAGTCCGGCGGTAACGGCAGGATGCTCTTCACCTTTCAGGAGCAGTACTATGAGATCCAGGCCCGCCGCATGGCAGCCACGCGGGACCGGTACTGCGTGCTCATCCGCATCACGAACCTCACCAAGGACAGCCAGGCAAAGAACACGGGCTATCTGGACGACTTTGTCCGCCGGATCTACGCGCTCTTTGAACGCATTACCCTCGTCAGCATGGAGGAGGATACGATCCGCCCCCTCTACACCGCGACGCGGGAGGATCTGCTCTCCACCAGAAAGGGCATCAAAGCCCTGGTGGAGGAATATGCGAACACCTTTATTTATCCCGATGACAGGGAAAAATACATCGCCGCCTTTGACCCGCAGAAGACCATGGAGCGCTTCGCGGAGAACGCCTGTGAGAGCTTTTCGGAGGTTTTCCGTACCAACGTGCGCCACGGGCAGTATGCCTGGAAGGAATACACGCTGCTCAAAATCGACGGGGATCATTATATCATGCTTGTACGCGACATCCACGAAAGCGTCAATGCCCTCATCAAGAGCAAGACTGCCGGGACGGAGGAGGACAGTCCCTACGCGCCGGCCATCATGTGGAACGATCTGATCCGTTCTGATCTGCTGCGCATCTTCTGGAAGGACAAGGACCGCCGCTTTGTCGGCGCAAGCAAGGCTTTCCTGAACTACTACGGTTTCTCCTCTGTGGAAGAGATCGTGGGGAAGAATGATGAGGATATCGGCTGGCATGTCCATCCCGACCGCTATAAAAACGATGAATACCAGGTTATCCATGAGGGTGTGACCATCCGTAATATCCCCGGACACTGCATGAACGACGGGGAGAACAAGGAGATCCTGGCAAGCAAGATGCCCCTCTATGACAGCAACGGAGAAATCAAGGGCCTCATGGGCTACTTCATCGACAAGCAGCTGCTGACCGTGAACGACAAGCGCGGCCAGGAGACCACCCGGCGCGATATGCTGACGGGCCTTCTCAATTCCCGGGGCATCTCGGAGGAGGCGGCCATCTTCCACGATGAATATTATCTTCGCGGGGTGGACTTTGTCCGCATCCACATTGCCGTCAATGACTTCAACACCATCAACGCCCAGTACGGCTTCGATTTCGGGGACAAGGTCCTCAACAGGCTCGGAAAGGCGCTCAAGCGGGAATTCGGCCGGACCTGCGTCGTGGGCCGCTACTCCGGGCATAAATTCGTCGTGCTCCATCAGGTGGAGAGCCGGGATGATGCGCATGATCTGCGCGCAAGGATCAAGGCCGTGGGAGAGTCGATCCGCAGGATCGACGGGATTCCGATTACCCTGTACCTCTCCGTCGGCTTTACGCTGTTTTCCGAAACCCTTGACCTTGACGAACAGGCCAAGCTCAGCGAAGTGCGCCTGCATGCCGACCATGACAACAATATCTCGTCCGAAAGCCGCCTCGGGCATGCGTCCGAGCTCTTCCGCCTCTTTGACGATCTGCCCATTTCTTACAGCGTTTACCATGTGACCTATGCCGAACACAGCGGACAGTATGACGCGGTGATCTTCTACGTTAACCGTAAGTATGAAGAATACGGAGGACACGCGGCAAAAGAAGTCCTCGGCCACAGCGTGCGGGAGCTTTATCCCTTTATCGGGGAGGAGTGGTTC